>Ga0307421_1000180_pt1 | contig 42084 bp, 30 predicted proteins | sample SalMarWE160270MG_FD_202163 | JGI IMG/M metagenome (GOLD analysis project Ga0307421, IMG submission 202163) | Salt marsh sediment microbial communities from the Plum Island Ecosystem LTER, Massachusetts, United States - WE1602-70 | ecosystem: Environmental > Aquatic > Marine > Intertidal zone >... | reverse complement strand
TTTCGCAAGGCGGAAGGAAGCCCGGACATTGAAAAAATCACAAAGGAAATGACCGAAGAGCTCGGGGGAGGAAACCAGTATCCTGACCTTCTAAAAAGGCTGGCTCAGTATGAAGTGGCTCTCAAAAGGTTTTATGAAGAGAATCTCGGTGCGAGTCAGTACGGGGTGTTCGCCAACAAATGCTGGCCTGCTTTTGAAAGCTATTTTGGCTTTGTTCCCTGTTATGTGAACTCCAGGTTTGCTTCGAACGGAATACCGGTTGCTTGCGAGGTGGATATTTATGGTGCCCTGAGTGAATTCATGGCTGTGTGCGCTACAGAATTTCCGGCTACCCTTTTGGATATCAACAACACCGTGCCGGAAGATATGTACACAGAGTCTGAGGAAAAAATCGGGAACTATAAAATCAATGACCTTTTTATGGGCTTTCACTGTGGAAATACAGCCTCCTGCTGTTTGATCGATCCGAAGATGAAATATCAGCTCATAATGAACCGCCTTCTGGAGAACGGAGAAAAGCCGGATATAACAAGGGGAACTCTGGAAGGAAGGATCAAACCGGGCGATGTGACTGTTTTCAGACTTCAGTCAACGGCGGATGCAAACCTGAAAAGTTATATAGCCGAAGGAGAGGTTCTGGATATCAATCCGGGTTCTTTTGGAAGCATCGGAGTTTTTGCGATCAAAGAAATGTCCAGGTTTTACAGATACGTGCTCATAGAGAAAAGATTCCCTCACCATACAGCGGTTGCTTTCAAACATACAGGTAAGATCCTGTATGAGGCCCTTAAAATGCTCGGAATCGATGATATCTCATTCAATCAGCCAAAAGAAATGCTGTATAAGAAAGAGAATCCATTTTTTTATAAATAGGTCAGGTTATTTGACTTTGGTTAAATATTTATATATAGATAATCCAGAATTTCGTGTAAGGGGATTAATCCAATGAAGAAAGAGACGATATTGAACCTGGCTTCCTTAAAGGATCAAGTGTATGAATACATCCGATTCCAGATGAAAGTGGGAGAATTAAGACCGGGTTCAACCATAGATATGAATGCCACGAGCCGAAAATTAGGGATCAGTAAAACTCCGCTCAGGGACGCATTGATCAGGCTTGAGATGGAAGGATTTGTCAATATCCTTCCCAGAAGGGGTGTGGTTGTCAATACACTGACTGTTCAGGATATAAAGGATTTTTATCAAATACTCGGGGCGCTTGAAAGCACGGCGGTTCTTACAGCTTCCTCCTCTTTTGGCAGGAAAGAGATGAACGAGCTAAGGAGGCTGAATGACCTTATGGATAAAGCCATAAACAAAGATAATTTTAATACCTATTATGAAGAAAACCTCAAATTTCATGACGTTTATCTGAAGCTTTCAGGAAACAAGACGCTAAGAAAAACAGCAGATACTCTGAAAAAAAGGCTGTATGATTTTCCGAGAAGGGAAGGTTATATCAAAGAATGGGAGGAAACTTCCATTAAAGAGCATGAACAGTTCATGGAACTGATGGAAAGAGAAGCGTATCAGGAGGCTGCTGATTTTATCCGTGATGTGCACTGGTCTTTTAAAGTACAGGAAAAATACATCTGCCAGTATTATTCGGATAATACAAAGCCTGATAAGGAAGGGAATTAATTTTAATCATTTCTATGAAAGGAGTCAGGGAATGAAAAAATACACATACCTTAGTCTGATTTTTTTATCAATGGTTCTTTTATGGAACTGTCAGGGAGACAAGGCCAAGCAGGCCATTACTCCAGAGGAGATAGAGGGTCATATCCGGTTCCTATCAGATGATCTCCTGGAGGGGAGAGCTGTTGGTTCAAGAGGTTTGAAGATCGCTGCTTTATATCAGGAAAATTTCTTCAGAAGGCTGGGATTAGAGCCTGCTTTCGGGGATAGCTATCGCCAACCGGTCGATCTTGTTGGCAGCCGGCCTGATTCCGGCGCGAGCATTGAGTTTCTGTCCGGGGCTTTTTCCATAGAACCGGAAATTCATGAAGAATTTGTCGTGGGTTCTGAAAGAAGAGACTGCCCGGAAGGCATAGAAGGAGAGCTTGTTTACGGGGGGTATCTTATTCAGGCACCTGAAAGGGAGTGGGATGATATTAAAGGGACTGACCTCAAGGGGAAAGTCCTTCTTGTTGAAATCAATGAACCCGGCAATTATCCTGACGGGATATTTGACGGGGAGGATATGACCTATTATGGGAGATGGACATATAAATATGAGAAAGCATCAGAACTGGGAGCTGTTGGCGTTCTTATCATTCATAACAAGAAAGGAGCGGCTTACGGATGGGATGTGGTCAAAAATTCCTGGTCAGGAGAATCATTCTTCCTTCCCGATGTAAAAAACAACCTCTTTTTCCAGGGATGGATCAATAAAGATACAGCGGAAAAAGTGATCAAAGAGGCTGGATATGACAGGAAGGAGCTGGAAGAGAGCGCATCCAAAAAAGATTTCAAACCGATTTTTCTGGGTTTGAAAGTAAGAGTGAGACAAAAACCTGTGTTTTTCTCTGTTAAGAGCCAGAACATAGCGGCTGTTCTTAGAGGAAAAGGCAAAAAAGGAGAAAGGCGGGCCATTGTTCTCTCTGCTCATTATGACCACCTTGGGAAAGATGCAAGCAGAGAGGGAGACCAAATATATAACGGAGCCGTTGATAACTGCTCTGCTTCATCTTCCATGCTTTCACTAGCCCGATATTACGCACAGAGCGCGAAAAAGCTTAAGGTGGATCTGATTTTCGTAGCGGTCACTGCAGAGGAACAGGGCCTTCTTGGCTCGGATTATTTTGCCAGGCATCTTCCGGTTCCTTCCTTATCCGTACTTGCCAATCTTAATTTTGAGATGACAAACGTATGGGGAAGAACCAAGGAGCTTTACACCATAGGAGGCAGTCACAGTGATTTGGGTGAGATCTGCGCCCAAGCCGCAAGAAATATGGGACTTGATTATATTCCGGAACGAAATAAAGAACTGGGATACTTTTTTCGTTCAGACCAGCTGAGTTTTGCAAGGGCCGGTATCCCGGCTGTTTGGCTTCATGAGGGCATCACATCTGTAGGAAAAGAGAGTGATTATATTCAGAAGAAAAGCCAGGAGTACCGTGAGTTCAAGTATCATCAAGTGGCTGATGAATTCGAAGAGGACTGGGATCTGGAAGGAGCGGTACAGATTACTGAATGGGCAAGGGAGATTATTTCCCTGCTGTCTGATCTGGATGAAATGACTCAGTTTAAAGAGACCAGCTCTTTTAAAAGGAAATAATGGATAAAAATTTTCTTTACAGATGAATTTTTGCTTTTGAGCTTAAGAGTTTTGTGTTAGAATGAAAAAAAATGGAAAAAGAACCATCGAAAAGTTCCTATTTTTCAGATTATCTTAAACCCTTTCAAATAATTCTTGACCTGGAAGCTAACGATAAAAAGGAAGTCCTCGAAGAACTTCTGGAACTGCTGAAAAAACAAAAGTTGATAAAGAACAAAAAACCGATCCTTACCAGAATCATTGACCGGGAAAGGCTTGAATCGACCGGAATCGGGCATCATGTGGCTCTGCCCCATGCACGATTTGATACGGGAGTTAAAGATATTGCCGTGGTCGTGGGGAGACTCAAGAAGGGCATCGATTTCGATGCCATTGATAAGAAAAAAGTCAAACTCATAATCCTTATTGTATGGAATCCGGCCATTCCGGGCCTTTTCAATCATCTGTTTGCGGGATTAGCTCAATTCTTATCCAGTGATAAGTTCAGGAAAAGACTTTTTACGGCTGAAACACCTGACGAGTTGTATAAGATTCTTTCTGAAATAGAGCTGCATCTGCCTCCTATTGAAGATAAAATCATTCATAGGGGAAGACTTTTGTGGAAGCTCCAGGAGATAGAACTCAAAAAGAAAAAGGCGAAAAAGCACAAGTTGAAAGAACTGGAGCAACAGGCTGAATTGATAAGAGCTGAGCTGGATAAAGCCCTTCTCGACCGATTTGACAGGCTTATGGACAGATATGGGTTTGCTGTAGCTGAGGTTAAAGACGGAACCTGCATGGGTTGTTATATCAATATCGCCACAGGGATGAGCTCAGCTATCGAAGGCAGTAATGATATTTATGTCTGCGAAAACTGTGGCAAATTTCTTGTGTCTGCAGAGAGAGAAGAGAAGTAGTAGGGTTTAACCGCAACAAAAAATCCGCAAAATTAATGGCTTGACATGTATTCTTATTAGTTGTATATTGTAATTATAATACATGTAAAGGAGATACTAATGTCTAAAACAAAGGATTCAAGCACTGAGCAAAATGGGGGGGAAGAAAAGAAAAAAAAGGGCACTCTGGAGGATTTCGGAAATCAGGTCGAGAAATTTGCGAACAGAACGGCTGAATCAATAAAAAAGGCTGTCGACAAAGCGCTTTCTTCAAGAAACACGGTGCTGACTATCAGAGTTAATGATGATTCAAATAAAAAGATAAACAGGTTGGTCGAGTCAGGACTTTTTAAAACAAGGTCAGAAAGCGCTGCTTTTTTGATCATGCAGGGGATCAAATCTCAGCAGGCTCTCTTTGATAAAATCGAGGGAAAAATCAAGAGGATTGAAAAAATAAAGGATGAATTAAAATCCATAGTTAATGAAGAGATTGATAAAGAAACCCTTAAAAAATAAGAAAATACACAGGGATAAGAAAAGAAGAGTGGTTTGAAGGATTATTTCTTATTCTGCTTTTTCTTCCTCCTCCACTTCCTCTTCAAGCTTTTTTGTCCTGGCTGCATCTTTTATGCTGCTTATACCGGCCACTAAAGCGATGAGTCCCCCGAAGAATAAAATAGGAGGAATGCAGCCAAATAAGAGATCCAGAAATTCTTGAGTCCAAACCAGAATGACAAGTACGATACCACCTGCCATAGCAATGAGTCCTAACAGGATTGCAAAGAACTTACCCATAAGTAAGCCTCCCTTTTTTGTATCTAGTTTTTTCTGGATGATTATATCAGAAAGTTTTAAAAAACTCAAAAAAAACATTTTTCTTTATTTTGCGGAATATGCTTTATAATTACATATGGAAGAAGGAATAGATGTGTGATGAGTGAAACATCAAAAATCAGGTGTGTCATTTTTGATATGGACGGAACAATAGTGGACGTTCCTTATGACTGGGACCAGATTAAAAGGGAGCTGAATACGAAGGGGAAGCCCATTCTAAATTATCTGGAGGGGCTGAAGGAGCCGGAAAGGTCCGAGAAGATGAACATCCTGATAAAGCATGAGAGCGAAGCGACTCAAAAAGCTGTACTCAAAAAGGGAATGGCTGGTTTTATTCGATTTATCAAGGGAAAAGGGATGCTTGTTTCTCTCGTCACAAACAATTCAAGAAATAATGCAGCCTATCTGCTTAAAGAGTTTAATCTGGAGTTCGATCTGGTGATAACCAGGGAGAGCGGTTTGTGGAAGCCTTCTGCTGAACCTTTATTGGAGGTTTTTGATAGACTTTCTCTTACGAAAGAGGAATGTTGTGTGATAGGCGATTCCCATTTTGATATTATAGCTGCCAGAGAAGCAGGAATAAAAACAATATTCATCATAAATAAAGAAATCAAAAAATTTAAAGATGAAGATGTCGAAGTGTATGCTTCGGTCAAAGAACTCAGAAACAGAATGACTCGGATGATAGTTTGAAAAATCGGCTGTATTTGACAATTTACAGAATTCGTTCATAATAAATGATTAACCTGGCCTATTTATAAAAAGTTGGAAAAAATAATCTATCGCAGTCACTGCCTTGACGCAGCAGCTTTGACTGGTAAAAGGTCTGATTTAGAAAAATGCATTATGATATGAGAAAATAAGATGAAGAAAATTCTTGATTTTCATCTGGTTGGGTTTCTTTTTTTTATAGTTCTCTTTTCAATTGGATGTAAAGGCAAGAGGGAAAACTATATCCTTATCACCTTAGATACCCAGAGAGCGGACCATTTGAGCTGTTATGATCCGGACAATGCCAAGACACCCAATTTCGACTTCCTGGCAAGTGAAGGCATATTATATGAAAATTGTTCTTCCCTGACTCCTATCACCCTGCCTTCCCATGGTTCTCTTTTTTACTCCCAGCCGCCCCATCAATTAAAAGCATACAACAACGGACATACAGTAAAAAAAAAGAGAAACAGGCCTTCTTTTGTAAATATATTCAGAAAGAAGGGCTATTCCACAGCAGCTTTTGTCTCCTTAGGTGTTTTAACAGCTAACTTTGGCTTAAATGAGGGATTCGACCTTTACGATGATCAATTTCAAAATGGAAGGTGGTATTTGACTGCCGAAGAGGTCAATCAAAAAGTCTTTCCATGGTTAGAAAAAAACAATGACCTAGCCTTTTTTCTATGGATTCATTACTCTGACCCGCATGAACCTTATTACCCACCGGATACACCTCCGGACCTAAAGGTATTTTTAAACGGAAGTCTTATCGGGGAATATAATTTGAACAAGACCACATACTCAGTAGAACTGGACTTAAAAAAAGGAAAAAACGAATTAGAGTTTGAATTGGTAGATAATTTTATAAAAAACACCTCCCTTTTAAGAGCAAGGTTTGAAAGCCTGACTCTTGCGGAATTAGAGGATGAAGGAGATATTAAAGTCGAATTCAAAGAAGGCTGGATATTCAAAAAAGGAAATAGTGCTGTCTTTATGAAACCAGAGGCTGTGGTGAATATCTCAGATCTTTCCGAGCCAAAAAAAGTGGCTTTTTCTTTTAATGGAAATGTACTTCTTCCTTTTGATGTAAAAAGGGAAAACTATAGAAAAGATGTGGAATATATGGATAGGAAATTCGGGGAACTCTTAAATAAGCTTAAAAAACTCGGCCTTATGAAAAACACACATATACTTGTGGTGGGGGACCATGGTGAGAGCCTTGGGGATTATAATAATTATAACGGAGAGCCTCATTTTGGGCACATCTTTTTTCTTTATGATATTTACATGAAAGTTCCTCTTATTGTCTATAACCCTTTTTCTGAAAAAAGAGGGATCCGTGTCTCGGATTCCGTGTCTCTTTTGGATATAGCTCCTACCATAATGGATACTATGGGTTTTAACATGCTCCCTCACTTCAAGGGAAGAAGCATGAACAGCCTGGGGGCGGAAAGAGAGTATTTTATTTTTCAGGAAACATATAAACCCCAGGCAATCAGAAATAAATTTGCATTGCTTAACTATCCTTTTCACCTCATCTTCACGCCTGATTCGGGAAAATACGAACTGTATGATTTGGGAAATGATCCGTGGGAAAGGAAGAATGTCTATGATGAGAAAAGCAAAGATGATCAGATAAACCGTATGAAAAAAATACTTGATGAAACCGTTCGCGAGATCATAAGAGATAAGATAGAGGTCCAGATCGATACGGATACAGAGAGGATGCTGAAAACACTGGGTTATATCAAATAATCCTGACTTATTCATAAAAAAATGGCGATGAGTATTTTTGTGTTTTGTACTCTAGGATATGCATGCTTTTTAAAAAAAATGACAACTGAAATTTTTTTTGTTTGTTTTTACTTTCATTTTAATCGCCATTTTTTTACCATAAAGGCAAGCCGATCTCACTGCATCTGCTTTGTTACAGGGTACTCGCAGTGAGGGACCACAGCTTCGCACCCTGTGCCTCGCATCTGCAGCAACCTCGGCTTGTGAATAAGTCAGGATAATCCTGTTAAGAAAAAAAAAGAAAGGAAGAAGAGATGGAAGAAGAGAAATTATTACTGATCCCGGGTCCGACTCCTGTTCATCCCCGAATAATAAACAGGCTTTCCCTGCCTACTGTTTCTCATGTAAGCTCCGTATTTGTCAGAGAATTTAAGGAAGCGCTTTCCAACCTAAAGAAAATTGTGTTTTGCGAGCAAGGGAAGTCTTTTATTGTGGCAGGGGCCGGGACCCTTGCCATGGAAATGACGCTGGCTAATCTGTTAGGTGATGGAGAGAAGATGTTGGTTGTGTCTCAAGGTTATTTTGGTCAGAGAATGGGGGACATAGCTGAGGCGTTTGGTTGTGAATATGATGTGATGCAGAGCCCGTGGGGGAGTGCTGTGCAGCCTGATCAGTTGAGAGACCAGCTGGGAAAAAAGAACTATTCCCTTGTTGTTTCAACGCATGTTGATACAGCGACAGGTTCCTGCGCTCCTGTCAGGGAGTATGCTCAAGCCGTCAGAGAGAAAGAGGCTTTGTTTGCTATTGACGGGGTGTGCGCCACAGGAGGTATTGAGGAAAGGATGACGGATTGGGGAGTGGATGTGATACTAACAGCGGCTCAAAAATGTTTTGGCGTCCCTCCCGGATTAGCTGTGCTTGTTTTTTCAGAGAGGGCTGTGGATAAAAGAAAAAGCTTAAGATCTGTTCACACTTATTACGGGGATATTTTGAAATGGCTTCCTGTCATGGAAGACCCGTCCCGATACTTTTCCACACCCTGCGTGAATGAGATAAGGGCCTTTTGTGAAGGAACCCGGGTCATACTTGATGAAGGATTAGACGTGAGGTTCAAACGTCATCATAAGACCGCATGCGCTCTCAGGGCAGGATTAGGGAGCCTCGGATTTTCCTTTTTTACTGAGGATGAATTTTTTGCAGATACCCTTTCACTACCTGTCTATCCCCGCGGAGTGGAAGATCGTGCTTTTCGAGAGAAACTTGCAGAGAAAAGAGTCATTGTAGCCGGAGGACTCGGGAGATTGAAAGGTAAGGTTTTCAGGATAGGACACATGGGGAATATTTCCTATTCTCAGATAGAATTTGCTGTTGATGCGGTTGAAAAGGCTCTTTCAGAGCTTGGATACACTTTTCATCCGGGCTCAGGTGTAAAGGCCGCAAAAGAAGTCCTTCAGGACTAAGTTAAAGAGAGGGGATGAACAGTGAGCTCCAGTAATGTTTTTTTTATCCCGTCAAATGAGGATGAACACACGCAAAGCCTTTCGGAAAAAACGAAAGAGATTTTCCAGAGGCTGAATTTCACGGAACATATTGACAAAGATTCATTTGTGGCTCTCAAAATCCATTTCGGAGAAAAAGGGAACAAAGGATATATCAAACCATTATGGCTTTTAGATATTATAAATGCTATCAAGAGTCGTTCCAAGCGTGTTTTTTTAACAGATACGAACACTCTCTATGTCGGTAACAGGTCAAATGCCGTGGATCATACGATGCTGGCTCACGGACATGGTTTTGATGCGAGAAGACTGGGGATCCCTGTGGTCATAGCCGATGGGCTTATAGGCAGAAACAGTGATGAGCTGTCCATAAACAAGCAGAGAATCAAAACAGCAAGAATAGCCAGTCTTTTTACTGATTCGGATGTTCTGCTGTGTCTCAGTCATTTTACAGGACATATGCTGACCGGATTTGGTGCTGCCATCAAGAATCTTGGAATGGGATGCGCTTCCAGGGCGGGAAAGCTGGACCAGCATTCTGATGTTCATCCAAGGGTCAATCCCGAATACTGCAATTTATGCGGAACGTGTTTTGATTTTTGTCCGGAACAGGCTATAAAAGAAAAGGATGGCAAGGCTTTTATTGACAGCCAAAAATGCATTGGCTGCGGTGAATGCCTGGTTGTCTGTCCGAACGGAGCGGTTAAGATGACCTGGGACAGCGATAAGATCCGCATCCAGGAGAAAATGGCAGAGTATGCCTTTGCTGTGAGCCGGATTTTCGGCCAAAAAATAGCTTATATCAACTTCCTCGTCCATATAACCAAAGATTGTGACTGCATGTGCAAAGGGGCGCCTCCTTTTATGGATGATATAGGGATTCTGGCCTCATTGGATCCGGTTGCTTTGGACCAGGCTTCTGTAGATATGGTGAATGAGAAAAACGGAAGGGATATCTTGAGAGAGAAGACGGGTGTTGATTGGTCTGTGCAGCTTGAACACGGAGAGAAAATAGGATTGGGGACAAGAGAATATCATTTGATAGAGATATAAAGAATCGGGGCGGTGGGATTCGAACCCACGACCCCAGCGTCCCGAACGCTGTGCGCTACCAGGCTGCGCTACGCCCCGATTTTTTCGTTCAGCCTGAATTATTGAGGCTAATTATATAGCCAAACAATCATCGAGTAAAGAAAATTGAGATTCAAAGAGACATGTAAAATCATGAAATAACATGTAATATTACGACATATTACGACATTTCCTCCTGTTTCCTTGACAAGAAAACGATACGGATTTATGTTTCAGGTGTAATAAACAAAAAGATGGGTAAATGAAGACGTCAAAAAAAGGGGGGGATGTCCCTTTCATATATGAAGTTCAATGACATCTCCGTCTTGTAATTTATATTCTTTATTCACTTTTTGCCCTTCATATTTTTTCTTTCCCCAAATGCGTGCGTATTTGAGGTTTTTAGCAAAATCTTTATGAACGGCTTTAGCCATATCCATGAGAGAGCTTCCATATTCAAATATAAACGGATCATCGTAGGAAGGTTTTTTTCCGGGTATCTTGCTGTAAACTCTCAATACATTGAGGCTTTTGAATATTTTTTCTCTGAGCAGGTCTAAGTTTATATTTTGTACAGCCGAACAGGTAAAAGGAGTGAATTCAGGCTCAACGAATTCTTTTATTTGTTTTTCGATGTCTGAAGTGTTCTTCATTTCGACCTTATTGAGGACGATCATACATTTTTTCATAGACTGATTTTTTTCCTGATCTGTTTTGTTTTTTTCAGGAACCAAACTGATTTTTTTCTCCTGGAGAACCTCTTGGATTGTCATTATATCTTCAACGGGATCCCGGCTTGTACTGTCTATGATGAGAAGCACGGTATCTGCGTTTTTTATGATCTCTGTGTGCCAGGCTTCCATATAATCTCTTGTTATCGGAGGTGTGTCTATGAGCTGGACCTGAACATTTTCATATTTCATCATGGCGGGATATGGCTTGTGTGTTGTGAAAGGGTAATCCGCGACTTCCGGTTCCGCATTGGTGAGACTTTTTATAAGCATTGATTTTCCCGAGTTTGGAGGTCCTATAAGAACGACCTGGCCTGCACCGGATTTTTCTATATGATGCAGGGATTCATGTCTGGCAGTGGCTGTTTTTTTCTGGGACTGGGCTTTCAATTTTGAGATCTTGCTTTTGTAAAGGGCTTGAAGCTTTTCCGTCCCTTTATGCTTCGGAATAATGGAAAGAAGCTCCTCCATTATTTTGATTTTTTCTGCTGGATTATTGGTGTTTTTTAGTTTTTTTTCGACTTCAAAATACTGTGGAGGTAAGTTTGCCGGCATATCGCTTCCATTATATCCGATTTAATTTGGATTATCAATAATTTCACCCCTGATAAAAGGCCTTTTTTTATTGAAAAAAAATAAGCTGTTAAAACCGAGATTATTATTGAAAAAAAGCCTTAAATATTGTATAATCCTATATGATATTATGCCTGTTAGGTTATGTGAAATTCCTTCCTCCATAACCTTTGATCTCTCTTTGAAAGCAAACACATGAAAAAAAAGGCCTATAGCGCAGAAAGTATAAAAGTATTAAAGGGTTTGGAAGCTGTCCGCAGGCGTCCTGCTATGTATATCGGGAGTACAGGACCCGAGGGGCTGCACCACTTGGTTTATGAAGTCGTAGACAACAGCATTGATGAGGCTTTGGCCGGGTACTGCAACCGTATTTCTGTCATAATCCATGAAGACTGCAGTGTAACCGTGGAAGATAACGGCCGCGGTATTCCTGTTGAAAGACACAAAAAGATAAAAAAACCAGCGGCAGAGGTCGTTATGACCATGCTTCATGCGGGAGGCAAATTTGACACGAAAACTTATCAGGTTGCCGGTGGTTTGCATGGAGTCGGCGTATCCGTTGTCAATGCTCTTTCAGAACATCTGGAGCTGGAAGTCAAAAGAGAGGGGGGAGTCTACACACAGGAATACAAAAGAGGAAAAACCGTAACAAAGCTCCAGCAGATAGGAAAAACGAAAAGGACCGGTACAAAAGTCAGATTTAAGCCGGATAAGGAAATATTTAATGATACCGATTTTAATTTTGATATTTTGAGCAAAAGGCTGCGGGAACTTTCCTATCTGAATATGGGATTGAAAATATCAATCGTTGACGAAAGAACCGAAGAAAAACATGAGTTCCAATATAAAGGCGGGATCAGGGAATTTGTTCAGTATCTCAACCAAAGCAAAACCGTCATCAATCCGAAACCTATTTGCTTTGAAAGCAGCAAGGATGACGTTATTGTTGAGATGGCTCTTCAGTACACAACAGGGTATTCTGAGACCATATTTTCTTTTGTGAACAATATAAACACAACAGAAGGAGGAACCCATTTAAGTGGTTTTAAGGCCGCATTGACAAGGACCATTAACAATTATGCGAATGAAAAAAAGATGAACAAAGGGCTTCAACAGAACCTCAGCGGAGAGGATACCAGAGAAGGCATCTGCGCTGTGATCAGCCTGAAGTTGAAGGAGCCCCAGTTTGAAGGCCAGACAAAAACAAAACTGGGAAACAGTGAGGTCAAAGGAATCGTAGAATCCATAGTCAATGAACAGCTTTCCATTTATTTTGAGGAAAATCCTTCCATTTCGAGAAAGATCATTGACAAGATGATGGATGCGGCAAGAGCAAGGGAAGCCGCCCGAAAGGCGAGAGAGTTAGCCCGCCGCAAAGGAGTCCTGGAATCAAGCGCTCTGCCTGGAAAGCTGGCGGATTGTCAGGAGAAAGATCCGGCCGGGGCTGAAATTTTCTTTGTTGAGGGGGATTCCGCAGGAGGTTCAGCAAAACAGGGGCGTGACAGACGTTTTCAGGCGGTTTTGCCGCTCAAAGGGAAGATACTAAACGTTCAGAAGGCCAGGTTTGACAAGATCTTAAGAAACGATGAAATAGGATACATTATTTCCGCACTTGGCTCCGGAGTGGAGGGAGCTGATTTCGATCTCAGCAAACTGCGGTACCACAAAGTCATCATCATGACAGACGCTGATGTTGATGGGTCCCATATTCGAACCCTGCTCATGACGTTTTTTTACAGGCAGATGCCCCGATTGATAGAGTCAGGCCATCTCTATATCGCTCAGCCTCCTTTGTATAAGATCAAAAAGGGGAAATCATCTGAATACATAGGAAATGAGAAAAAGTTCCAGAAATACCTTCTTGATAAAATCTGTAAGGATTTCAGCATGAAGGTAAAAAACAAGGAAAAAATCTATAAGGGAGCAGAGCTTAAAAATATTTTGAAAAAGATTATGGGGAAGAAGAGTGATTTGAATGGTTTGGAAAGAAAGGGATACCCTCATTTCCTTATTTCCACTCTTCTGAGCCATGATGTCTGTGGAGTAGACTATTTGAAACAAAAGAGCAAAATGGAAGAGATCCGCAATGATCTGGCGAAAAAGGATATAGAATCAGTTTTATCCAGAGACGAAGAACATGGTTTGTATGAACTCATAGTGACCTATCGGGTTAACGGGATGAATATGAAGGCAAAAGTAGGGATGGATTTGGTGACATCTCCCAGATATAAAAGACTTTATGATGTCAGTAAGGAATTAGAAGAGATCAGACCGCCTTTTGAAGTCATCAATAAAGATGAACCTATCGAGCTCGAAAATGAAGCCAGACTGCTTGAGTATTTAAGGGAACATGTGAAGAAGGGAATTTCCCTACAAAGATATAAAGGCCTTGGAGAAATGACACCCCAACAGCTTTGGGAGACGACCATGGATCCTGAGAACAGAAATTTACTGAGGGTTTCCATTCAAGACGCAGTGGAAGCGGACAGGATTTTTAATATTCTCATGGGAAGCGATGTCGAATCCCGAAGAAATTTTATTGATGAAAATGCCCTTGAGGCAGAGAACCTGGATATTTAACAAGCATTCTGTTTGATGAGAGAAAGGAGATATCATGGCTTCCAAACTATCTGAAATCAGCATTGAAAAAGAGATGAAGCGCTCCTATCTGGATTACGCAATGAGTGTCATTATTGGCCGTGCTATCCCTGATATAAAGGACGGATTAAAACCGGTTCACAGAAGAGCTCTCTATGCTATGCATGATCTCGCATTAAAGTGGAACAAACCTTACAAGAAATCCGCACGAGTGGTCGGAGACATCATAGGAAAATATCATCCCCATGGAGATGCGGCCGCTTATGACACGATAGTGAGAATGGCTCAGGACTTTGCGCTCCGTTACCCTCTGGTAGACGGCCAGGGCAATTTTGGTTCTGTGGATGGAGACCCTGCTGCGGCTCCGAGGTATACGGAAGTCCGTATGAAAAAGATAACAGAGGAGCTTCTTGCTGACCTTGATAAGGATACGGTTAATTTTATTCCGAATTATGACGAAAGCCTTACCATGCCCGAAGTGCTTCCGGCAAAATTTCCCAATCTTCTTGTTAACGGAGGTTCGGGGATTGCCGTTGGCATGGCGACGAATATCCCTCCTCATAATATAGGAGAAGTCATTGACGGGGTTATCCATCTCATCCGGAATCCGAAGGCCGGTCTTAAAGATATCATGAAATTCATACCCGGTCCTGATTTTCCAACAGGCGGCTTCATTTTTGGTAATGAGGGAATCAAAAGTGCTTATGAAAACGGTAAGGGTGTGATTTACATAAGGGCAAAAGCTGTTATCGAATCCGGCGGCACAGGTGAAAGAGCTCGTATAGTCATCACGGAAATCCCTTTTCAAGTGAACAAAGCCAATCTTTTGGAAAAAATGGCCCAACTGGTCAATGCAAAGAAAATAGAGGGTGTTGCTGATATCAGGGATGAGTCAAGCAGGGAGGGAATAAGAGTTGTGATTGAAGTAAAAAGGGGAGAAAGTCCTGAGATCGTTTTAAACAACCTCTATAAGCACACCTCTCTTCAGACTTTTTATGGAATCATACTCTTAGCCATAGTCGATAGACAGCCCAAGCAGCTCGGTCTGCTCGATGTGATGCGCTATTTCATTTCACACCGGCGTGATGTGGTGAGACGGCGCACCCGGTATGAATTGAAAAAAGCAAGACTCAGAGCTCACATTCTGGAAGGATTGACAATAGCCCTTGATAATCTGGATGACATAATCGCTCTCATAAGAGGTTCCAGTAATGTGGATGAGGCAAGAAAAGGATTGATTACAAAATATCATATGACAAAGATACAGGCCCAGGCGATTCTTGACCTGCAGCTGCAAAAATTGACCCAACTGGAAAGGGAAAAGATCCAACAAGAGTACAAAGACCTGCTCACGTTGATAAAAAAGCTCAAACGTATTCTTGGAAGCGAAGAGCTTATTCTGAACATAATCGTGGAAGAGCTGGAGAAGATAAAGCAGGAATACAATGATGAAAGAAAGACTGAGATCATTGACGACGAAATCGTTGATTTAAAACCGGAAGACCTGATAAAGGAAGAGGACGTTGCCGTAACCTATACAGCTTCGGATTATATCAAAAGAACACCTCTGAGCAGCTACCATTTTCAATTACGGGGAGGAAAAGGGAAAAGGGGTATCAGCATGAAAGCTGAAGATATTGTTGAAAACCTTTTCATATGCTCCACACATGATTATTTGCTCGTTTTTACCAATAAAGGCCATATGCACTGGCTGAAAGCAATGGATATTCCTGACCTTCCCGCTTCCTATAAAGGAAAATCCATTAATAATTTGATTGATTTTGCTCCGGGTGAGAGAGCGAGCTCTCTGGTGGCAGTTAGTAGTTTTTCCGAAGATCAGTTTGTTGTCATGCTTTCGTCCAATGGGATCATTAAAAAGACCCGCTTGAGCCTGTTCAGGCATATACGGAAAGGCAGCATAATAGCTGTTTCCTTGAAAAAAAATTCTGAACTGCTTATGGCAAAACTGACTGACGGGAAAAGAGACATCATCATAGGCACCAATTCAGGAAAAGCTATCAAGTTCAATGAGCGTGAAATCCGTCCCATGGGTCGCCTGGCTGCCGGAGTTAAGGGCATAAATCTCTCTCCGAAAGACAGCATCATAGGAATGGTCGTTGTCACAAAGGACGACAAATTCATATTCACGGCGAGTGAGAAAGGTTATGGGAAAAAGACCGAGGTGTCTCTTTATCCGAAAAGGCACAGAGGCGGAAAAGGCGTCATTAATCTCAAAACAAATAAAAAAATAGGCAAAGCTGTCGGGATCATAGGCGTATCTGACGAAGAGGCTCTTTTAATCACCAGGCTGGGTAAAACCATAAGGGTCAAGACCGAAGGTTTCAGATCCATAGGAAGAGCCACTCAGGGAGTGAAGCTCATAGACCTCGGGGATGAAGATTGTGCTGTTTCTGTGGCTAAAGTGTGCGAATCTTAGTTATTCATAAAAGCTGCCGATAACACATTCATAATTATGCCTGTTCTCTACCTCTTTAGAGTTCTCTAAGAAATCATATGAGATTATTACGTTTCTTGATGCTTATACTCTTATCTTATTATCGGCAGCTTTTACCCTTCAGGCGAGCCGACCTGAAATTCAGATATGGCTTGTGCTCGCTAAAGATTTTTAACGCCATTCTTCTTCGTTTTTCTCGGCTCCTGCGTAACTCCCCCCGTTCGTGGGTCAGACATACTCGTCGCCCGGCTTTGCCGGGTACCCTCGAAAAGCCTCATCCGAAGGCTAAATCTTCAATGTCGCTTCAGCCACACCTGAATTTCTTGAGGAGTACGCTATTTCTGTAAGACAAATAACATCCTGCATAATCTCAACTTTCAGGCAGGCTGGCTGGTTCTGAAGTCATCCGGAGGTGAGCGGGCATGGTTCCTCGCAGAGGGGAGCGAGCCGAGGAATAAGCTGATTTTACTCGCTGGGAAAAATCAGCGGGCTGAAGAACTTGCCAGCCTGATGAAGGTTAAAAGCATCAGGCCACACCTGAATTTTGCTTCATGATATTATTTCTTGACTTTTTTGTGCGATAGAAAATAGAATTGAGCCATCGTTTGAAGGAGGATAATATGGTTGATACACTGGCTCAATTGTTTTTAAATACCATTAAATCATTTCCCAAAGATGATTTAATGCTTTATAAGAAAGTCGGGGAATATAAGCCCATATCAACGAAGGAATTCGGAGACAAAGTCATTCATCTTTCCCTGGGTCTCAAAGAACTGGGTTTGAGTAAAGGAGACAAACTGGCGCTTCTTGCCGAAAACAGCCCGGAATGGGTTATGACGGATCTCGCTACTTTGTGTCTCGGACGGATAACCGTTCCGATATACACTTCTCTTGTCCCGGAGCAGATCAAGTACATAGTCAATGATTCAGATGCAAAAGTTGTTGTTTGTTCGGATCTCTCTCTTTGGGAAAAAGTGAAAGCTGTTAAAGAAAAGATGCAAAACGTCGAGTATTTTTTAATAATGGGTGATGAAGCTCCAGAGGGAACCATGCTTCTATCTGAGGTCATTGAGAAAGGAAAGAAATTAAATGAAAAAGATCCCTCACTTTTTGAAAAATCAGCGTTTGAGATCAAGCCTGAGGATACGGCTTCCATTATTTATACTTCCGGCACAACAGGGACACCCAAGGGAGTGATTCTCTCCCATTCTAATTTCATAAGCAACAGCAAGGCCACATCAGATATCATTAAGTTCACCTCTAAAGACTATGTTCTTTCTTTCCTTCCCTTATCCCATGTTCTGGAGCGCATGGTCACTTTCACTTATTTATACAAAGGTTGTTCTATTGCCTACGCAGAGAGCGTTGAAACAGTGGCTGAAAATCTTTTGGAGGTAAGACCGCATATAATGGTCAGTGTTCCCAGGGTCTTTGAGAAGATTTATGCAAAGGTCATGGATACGGTCCTTGAAGGCTCGGCGTTAAAGAAAAAAATATTTTTCTGGGGCGTTAAGACAGGAAAAGCGCATGCTCAGAAGGAATTAAATAAGGAAAAAATTTCAAAGTGGCTGAAATTTAAAAGAAATATAGCTGATAAACTTGTCTTTTCTAAGATTGTCAGCAAGACAGGCGGAAGAGTCAGGTTTTTTGTTTCCGGAGGTGCTCCTCTTTCAAAGGATATCGCTGAATTTTTCTACGGCATGGGGCTTGTTGTCCTTGAGGGATATGGATTAACCGAGACCTCTCCTGTCATTGCAGTGAATACTTTTGAGGAGATAAGGTTCGGTTCAGTTGGAAAACCTATTCCCGGAGTCGAAGTGAAGATAGCTGATGATGGTGAGATCTTAACCAGAGGTCCCCATGTGATGAAGGAGTATTATAAGAAAGAGGAAGAGACCCGTGATACTATTAAGGAGGGTTGGCTTCATACCGGAGATATTGGGCATCTGGATGAAGACAATTTTCTCTACATTACCGACAGGAAAAAAGATATCATTGTTACGGCCGGAGGGAAAAATATAGCTCCACAGATGATAGAGAATCAATTAAAAACAAATCCCTTTATATCAAATATTGTGGTTTTAGGAGACAGAAAAAAGTTTGTTTCCGCTCTCATAGTCCCTGAATTTGAAAAGCTTACGGAGTACGCAAAAGCCAGTAACATTGAGTACACATCCGTTCAAGACCTGATTAAAAATGAAAAGATCCTTAATTTCATGATGTCGGAAATAGAAAGGTATTCAACGAATTTCGCTTCTTATGAAAGAATCAAGAAAATAGTCCTGCTTGACAGAGATTTTGAAATAGAAAAAGGGGAGCTGACTCCTTCGTTAAAAGTGAAAAGAAATATTGTTGAAGAAAAATACAATGACCTCATAGACAAACTGTATCAGGATTGATCTTTCCAGTAGAGTATTCTACCGCAGTTTTCACACAATATGATTTTTTTTGCTTCTTTTAATTCATTGAGAACCTGGGGGCGGATGCGTATTTGACATATAGAACAGAAATCATCTGTAACAGGTGAAAGAGCTATGCCGCTGTTGCCCTTGTATGTATTTTGATAGAGATTTAACAGATCATCCGGTATCTCTGGTTCTACCTCAGCTTTTTCTTTGATGAGATTCTGCTGTTCTTCTTCCATTTCATTGCTTTTCTTTATGAGTTCTTCTTTTTCCTTTGAGAACATCTGTTCGTCTTTGTTCGCTTTTAATTCCGCTGTTTTGATTTCTGATTCAATATCGTCTGAAGCCAGCATCTCACTTATGATTTCCTCTTCCAGATTTTCTACCTTATTTTTGGCGTTTTCGATCTCTTTGAGAAGAGAACTGTATTCTTTATTGGTCTTGACATCATTAAGCTGACGTTGAAACTTGGCCATGTTTGCTTTTACGTCCTCTACCTCAGAGTCGAGTTCTCTCCGCTTTTTTTGGTTCTGGGAGAGCTTTTCCTTATGGCTTTGAACAGCCAAAAAGCTCTCTTCGATCTTTCTGTCGATATCGTTTATTTGGGAGGGTGTTTTTTCAAGGAAAAGAGTGATGTCCTTTATTTTTGCATCGATGTCCTGAAGTTTGATCAAGTATTTAAAGTTGTTATCCACATCTTTTCCTCTTGAGGAAATGGGCCTACCAGGATTCGAACCTGGGACCGACCGGTTATGAGCCGGTGGCTCTGGCCGCTGAGCTATAGGCCCTCCGCTTATTTATAGCAAATCTCTTAAATCAAGTCAATGAAACTGGTCAATAAGAGGGAGGCTATTCCTGTTTTTCTTCGATGAAAGACTGCAGTTTCTTACTTCGTGTGGGGTGTTTAAGTTTTCTCAGGGCTTTTGCTTCTATTTGCCTGATCCTTTCACGAGTGACTTTAAACTGCTGGCCCACTTCTTCAAGAGTGTGTTCGTTCCCATCGCCCAGGCCAAATCTCATCTTTAATACTTTGGCCTCTCTTTGGGTGAGGGATTTGAGAGCTTCATCTATTTGTTCTCTTAAATTGATACTGATGACCTTATCAGGAGGGGACTGCATTATTTTATCTTCAATGAAATCGCCGAGATGGCTATCTTCTTCTTCTCCGATAGGTGTTTCCAGAGAAATGGGCTCCTGAGCTATTTTTATGATTTTCCTGACCTTATTGATAGGCATATCCATTCTTTCCGCGATTTCTTGAGAAGAAGGCTCTCTTCCTATTTCCTGGACAAGGTCTCTGGATATTCTTATAAGCTTGTTTATGGTTTCAATCATGTGAACGGGGATTCTTATGGTTCTGGCCTGGTCAGCAATGGCTCTGGTAATGGCTTGGCGTATCCACCATGTGGCATATGTGGAGAATTTGTATCCGCGCCTGTATTCGAATTTATCCACTGCTTTCATCAAACCCATGTTCCCTTCCTGTATCAGGTCCAAAAACTGAAGCCCCCGGTTGCTGTATTTCTTTGCAATGGATACGACGAGTCTTAGATTGGCGGCGACCAGTTCTTTTTTTGCTTGATCGCTTATCTTTTCTCCGGTAGTGATAGAACGAAGTGTTTTTCTCAATCCTTGAGAGTCAAATCCGACTTCTCTGTGTATTTTTTTTATCTGGTTATCGACTTCTTTGATTTTTTCGTCAATTTCCTTTCTTTTTCTATTACTTCTCGTTCTTTTATAGGAAACCTTTAATTCTTCCTTATATTCTTCCAGGCTGTTTATTCTCTCCAGCTTCTCTCGAAGCACGTTAATGAGTGTTTCTTCAAATTCAGGCTTGATGAACTCATTGATGATACTGCCTATTTCAACGATGATGCGGCCTCTGGAAAAATTGTATTTTTTGGCTTTTGGTATCTTACTTAATTTTTTATCCAGGAGTCTTATTCGTTTGATATTTTCCCTTATAGCTCTTTTCTGCTCTTCGATTTTTTTTGCATCCAGATATTCTTCCCTGTAATCAAACATGCGCTGGGCAAACTCAGTGTCTTTTTGAAGATGTTCTTCCAGTTCATATATTTTGGTCAGCACGAGCCGGGTCCTTGAAAGGGCTTTGAATACTATCTTTTCTCCTCTTTCTATTTGTTTGGCTATAGTGACTTCCCCCTCTCTCGTCAGAAGAGAGATGTTTCCCATTTCTCTCAAGTAAAGTTTAACCGGATCGGTCGTTCTTTCGAGGTCTTCTAAGGAGAGGATTTCGCTTTTTTTCCTTTTAGGGGCTTTTTTTCTGCGTTTTTCGAGAATTTTAACACCGAATTCATCCAGAGAATTGACAAATTCGTTGAATTTTTTATTTGTTCTTGATTTATCCTGGAAAACATCATCGATTTCTTTAAAAAGAAGATACCCTTTTTCCCTTCCTTTTGAGATCAAGCTTGTAATTTCATCCTTATGTTCCTTTTTGATATCAGTCAATTTATTCTCCTGTCACGGGATACTGTCATGTTTTTTCATTATTAAGCGAGAGGGCGCATATTCTTTTTTGTAAATTATTTATCTCCTTCACAATGATATCTTTTTTTTCACTTTCTCCCATATTTTTGAGTCTGTATTGGAGTTCTTTGACGCGTATTGAAAGAACGAACTGTCTTAAAGTCGCAAGGCAGTCTTCAGCTTCCGCAAGGCTTGGGGGATGGGCCTCCTCCATCAGGATTTCGGTGAGCGCACTGAAAAGAGAGGGATCGAGCTTTTCTTTGAGCTCAATGATTTTAGAGCTGGTAGGGGATTTTCCTTTTTTAAAAAATTTCGAGAATATCTGGAATATGGGTTCGCTTTTCAGGCCTTTATAATCTTCTTCCTCAATATTTTCAAAGAGTCGGATGGCGATATCTCCGTTATTGAATAGGATCTGGAGGAGTCTTTTTTCAGCGTTAAGAGTCTTGGTTATTTGATTCTTGCCAGTGTCCGCATATTTTTTCTGTATAATTTTCCTCATCTCCTGTTCGTCTATAAATAGATATTCGCTTGTTTTTTTTATATATTCGCTCAGAGCAATGGAATCAGGTATGGTTTTAAGGCTTTCCCATATATGCCGGGCGGCCTGTGCCTTGTTCTCAGGATCATCAAGTCTTTTGTCTTTTGTGTATTCCCGGATAAGGAATCGGAGGCCGGAAGGGCTTTCCGTAGTAAGGGATTTGAATTTTTCAGGACCGTTCTTTGTTATGTAGTTATCCGGATCCTGGCCTTTGGGAAAACAGATGACCTGCGTTCTTATCCCCTGTGCAAAACAGAGGGAAACAGCCCTGCATGCCGCTTTTTTCCCGGCATCGTCAGGGTCATAAGCTATGGCTATGTTTCGTGTAAACCGGGATGCCAGGGCAGCCTGGTTTTCGGTCAGACTCGTTCCCAGAGAGGCGGCATCGTTCGTGATCCCTCTTTGATACAAAGAGAGAAAATCCGTATAACCTTCAACAAGGATCATCTGTTTGCTCTCTCTTACGGATTCCTTGGAAAAATTCAAACCATAGAGGATCTGTCCCTTTGTGTATATAGGTGAATCAGGGGAGTTGAGGTATTTTGACTTATCATTGAAAAGTGTCCGCCCGCCGAAGGCCACAGCTTTTCCTGAAACATCCAGTATGGGGAACATGATTCTTCCTCTGAATCTGTCATAGAAACCCTGTCCGTCTTTTCGGCGCATCACTAATCCTGTTTTTTCCACGAGTTTGATATCCGTGTTTTTTTGTTTAAAGTATTTCACTAAAGAATCCCATGAGTTTTGAGCGTAACCGATTTTAAATGTATCGATGGTATCTGTGGAGATATCTCTTTTTTTTAAGTATTCGAGAGCGTTTTTCCCTTCCCGGGTATTGAACAAGTTCTTTTTATAAAAGGCCAGGGCATCGCTTGTGATCTTTAAGAGCTTTTCTTTTATGCTTTGAGCTTTAGGCGATAGTCTTTTTTGGGGAAGTTCTATATTGTATTTTTCGGCCAAATAGCGGACAGCTTCCGGGAAACTGAGGCTTTCTTTTTCCATAATAAGAGTAAAGATGTCTCCGCCGGCACCGCAGCCAAAGCAGTGGAAAAGCTGTTTGTCTTCATCGACCATGAAGGACGGAGTTTTTTCCGAATGAAACGGACAGAGACCTATAAACCGGCTTCCTCTCTTTTTTAAGCTCGTATACTGAGAAGCTATTTCAACTATACTTGCTCTTTGTCTTATTTGTTCAACCGCGTCCATTTATATACCGATTTATTACCTTCTCAATTGTCTAACCTGAATCATTCATAAAAAAATGGCGATGAGCATTTTGTGAATAATCCAGGTCTAATAAAATATAGGTTTGGTTGTCTGTAATGTCAAGGTTCATAAGATAGATTATCAGATGATATTATTATATTATGCGATCTCACAGAATTCTTTGTTTTCCGTAAGGAAACGGACGGCTTTTAAATGGAGGCTGTGGCCGGCTCTTTCTGCTTTGAAATGACCGGATAATCTGCCATCCAAAAGAGAGAGGTCACCAATAAAGTCGAGTATTTTGTGTCTCACGAATTCGTCATGAAATCTTAAAGGTCCGTTTACGATCTTTTCGCCGTCAAGGACTATGGTATTGTCAAAAGAGCTTCCTAAAGCCAGTTTCTTTTTTCTCAGCATCGCCGCATCTTTGAGGAATCCAAAAGTTCTGGCCGGAGCGATCTCTTCTCGAAAGGTATCCCGGTTTATTTTCAAGCTCAATTCCTGCCTTCCTATGAAGGGGTGGTCATATTTTATGATATAGGTTATTTTAAAATCATTACCGGGCGTGCCGCATACAGATGCCTTTTCTTCTTTGATCTGGAACGGTTTTATTATGGATATTGACCTTTTTTTCATATTAAGAGTTTCGGCACCTGCTTTTTCTACGGCATCACAAAAGGCCACAGCGCTTCCGTCAAAAATCGGCATTTCCTCTTCATCTAATTTTATAAGGACGCTGTTGATTCCGTATACAAACAGGACGGCCATGAGATGTTCGATGGTTCTTATTTTCATATCTCCGCTTATGAGCGATGAACTGTGCATGGATTGTATTTTCCCTATATCAAGCTCCACGGAAGCATCCCCTCTGTCTTTTCTTTGAAAGAGGATTTTCCCTGATTCTGAGGGGCAGATCCAGAGGTTGACATTCTTACCTGAATGCACTCCCGTACCGCTCAAATGGACCTGTTTGCGGATTGTTTTCTTGAACATAATTCAGGTTAATCATTCTAATACACACCGGATTTAAAATCCATAAGGAATATTCATATAAATTCATCCTGTTTTATGCTAAAATCAAAAAAAATGAAGTCATATTTGAAACAAATATTGGAAAAGGTGGGAAAAGGAAGCCTCACCACAGAGGAAGCTCTGGATAAACTCAAGGATTATCCGTATCAGGACCTCACTTTTGCTAAGGTCGACCATCACAGGGAGCTGAGAAAAGGGGCACCGGAAGTGGTTTTGGGGATAGGAAAAAGTGTAAGCCAGATAAAGGATATCTCAAAACAGATCATAAACAAAGGAAGCAGCCTCCTGGTGACCAAGGTCGATCAGGAGACATATGAGAATGTAAAAAAGGAAATCCCGGAATTGATGTATCATCCTTCCGCACGCCTTATGTACCTCAAAGCTAAGGACGCTGTCCCGGGTAAAGGGAAGATCGCCGTTGTCACGGCCGGCACATCAGACATTTCCGTTGCAGAGGAAGCGGCTATCACCTGTGAAGTCCTGGGGAATGAAATATACAGGATTTATGATGTCGGTGTCGCAGGGATTCACCGGCTGTTCGGGGAATACCATAAAATAAAGGATGCCCGGGTCATCATCGTGGTCGCGGGAATGGAAGGGGCTTTGCCCAGTGTGATAGCAGGCTTGACGTGCAGACCCATTATTGCTGTTCCCACAAGCATCGGATACGGAGCCAACCTGAAAGGAATAGCAGCGCTTCTTGCGATGCTGAATTCTTGTCCGGGAGGGGTTGCTGTGGTCAACATAGATAACGGCTTTGGAGCCGCGTACACAGCAAGCTTGATAAACCATCTGCCTTAATCCCGGTCCACTTGTAAAATATGAGTTCATGAGATAAAATGTTTAAAATCAAAGTTTAACTTCATAATGGAGTCAAAAATTGAATACAGAGAAAAAACAAACTTCCAAGAATGATTACCAGAAGGCTTTGTCTTCTTTCGGCAAAGCGATGAAATACTTTCATAAGGATGATTTTGACAAAGCCAAAGAGTCCCTCAAAGATTTTGTCAAGAGTCACAGCGAAGAAAAGGAACTTTTGGACAGGGCCAAACTGTACCTGGAGATTATCAAGCAAAGAGGCACAAAGGACTCGATACCTCTTAAATCTTTTGAAGATTATTATCAATATGGAATCTTTCGTTTGAATCAGGGGCGGTATGAAGAAGCCGTAGATCTTTTTCAAAAAGCCAATAAAAAAGAATCCAATCAGGGAAAGGTTTATTATGCCATGGCCAATGCCTTTTGTCTTATGGGTGAAAGGGACAAATGCCTGGCAAACTTGAGGAAAGCTGTCAAACTGGATAAATTCTATGCCATATTGGCCCAAAATGAAGCTGATTTCAGCGAATTTATGGAAGACGAAGAATTTAGCAGTATATTTATTGAATAAAGATCATGGATTCCCTGTGTGTATTGGTCCTTGCAGCAGGCAAAGGGACCAGGTTTAAATCCCATCGTGTCAAAGTGCTCCATAAGTTGATGGGGAAGCCCATGCTGAGCTGGATTTTAGAGTCTGTTTCCGGATTGGATCCGGAGAAGATCTATGTGGTGGTCGGCTGTCAAAAAGAAGAGGTAAAAAGCGAGGTCAATCGGGAAGATGTGGCGTTTGTCTATCAAGCCGAGCAGTTGGGAACAGCGCACGCTGTTCTCGCAGCCCGAGACGCCATAGAAACCGATTTGACTAAAGATATCCTCATCATCAACGGCGACCTTCCGCTCCTAAGGACCGGGACTTTAAAGCCTCTGGTGGAAAAACACAAAAGAGAAAAAAATGATTTGACATTTATGTCCGCGGAAATGGAAGACCCTACCGGATTCGGAAGGCTCATTTTCGATAAAGAAGGCAGGATCAGAATCGTGGAAGAGAGGGAAGCCACCGCGGAGCAGAAGAAAATAAAAGAAGCCAATGTGGGGATTTATGTCTTCAATGCAGAGGCTTTGCTCGAGACACTGCCGGAAATTTCAAATGACAATAAAAAGAGTGAGTATTACCTGACAGATGCCATAGAGATCCTCTCAACAAAAGGAAGCAGGATCGGAGTCTTCAGAACCGAAAGCCTGGAAGAAATAGTAGGGGTCAATGACCGATTTGAATTGGCCTCTGCCGCAAGGAAACTCCGCTTGAGGAAGATAAAGATGCTGGCTGAGGAAGGCATTACTTTTTATGACCCGGAATCCACATGGATAGAGGCAGATGTGAAGATCGGCAGGGATTCCGTGATTTATCCGTCCGTTGTGATCGAAGGGAAAACAGTCATCGGAAAAGAATGCGTTCTTTCCCCTTCGGTTCATATCATTGACTCACATATAGGTGACGGAGTGAAAATATTGACTTCGACAGTGATCCAGGAAAGCACCATAGAAGACCATGTCAAGGTAGGGCCCTTTGCGCACTTGAGGCCTGAGACAGTGCTTAAAAAAGGTTCGAAAGTGGGAAATTTCGTGGAGATGAAAAAAACCGTGTTCGGGGAACATTCCAAAGCAGGTCATCTCTCTTATTTAGGGGATTCCATTGTGGGAAAAGAGGTCAATATCGGTGCGGGGACCATTACGTGTAATTACGACGGAAAGAAAAAACACAGGACCGTGATAGAGGACGGGGCCTTTATCGGATCCGGGGTGGAATTGGTAGCTCCGGTTAAAATCGGGAAAAACGCTTATATAGGAGCCGGCTCGACCATAACCAAAGATGTGGCCCCTTATTCATTGGCTGTTTCAAGGAGCCCTCAAAAACAGAGAAAAGATTGGGCCAGAAAGAGAAGAAAAGACTAGTGTGCGGGATCATCGGATATATAGGGGATAAAGACACGGTTTCCGTGCTTTTGGACGGGCTTAAGAAGCTGGAATACAGAGGTTATGATTCTGCAGGGATAGCCATTGTCAAAGGAGACCGTATCATAAGAAAAAGGGTAAAGGGGAAAATTACCTTTTTAGAAAAAGAACTCAAAGCATCTCCTATCAAAGGAGAGTACGGAATCGGCCATACCCGCTGGGCGACCCATGGGAGGCCGTCCGAGGAAAACGCACACCCTCATCAGGACTGCCGTGGCAATATCGTGGTGGTTCACAATGGGATAATTGAAAATTATGTCAGCCTGAAGGAAAAGCTTACCGGGCAGGGCCATACATTCAAGACCGAGACAGATACGGAGATCATTCCCCATTTGATCGAGCAGCATTTTAAAGGGAATCTGGAAGAAGCGGTAAGGCAGGCTGTGCGGGAGATGGAAGGCGCTTTTGCAGTGGCTGTGGTGTCAGCCAGGGACAGGGGAAAGATCATTGTGGCGAGAAAAGGCCCTCCGGCTGTCATTGGAATCGGAAAGGATGAATATTTCATATCTTCGGATATAAATCCTCTGCTCAGTTATACGAGGGATGTCGTCTTTCTTCAGGACAGGGAGATTGCTGTTGTGCGGCCGGACGGAGTTACGTTCAAAACATTTTCAGGAAGGCCTGTAAAGAAAGACATCGAGCATGTTGCCTGGAATCCGGTGATGATCGAAAAAGGCGGATATAAGCATTTCATGCTTAAAGAGATCTTTGAGCAGCCCCAGGTCATTAGGGATACATTCAAGGGAAGGATGTCGCTTGATTCAGGGAAAATATATCTGGATGAAATAGGCATTTCTAAAAATGACATAAAAAAGATCTCCCGCGTTGTCATTGTTGCCTGCGGTACTTCTTTTCATTCGGGCCTGGTCGGCAAGTATTTCATAGAGACTCTGGCCCGGATACCGGTGGATGTCGAATATGCCTCCGAGTACAGGTACAGGGATTTCATACCGGACGAGAAGGCGCTTTATATTTTTATATCCCAGAGCGGAGAAACAGCCGACATACTGGCGGCTTTAAAGGCGGTCAAAAAGAAAAGTCTACTGACTCTGGCTTTATGCAATGTGGACAGCTCTTCCCTGACAAGGGAATCCAAAGGAGTTCTGTTGACCCATGCCGGACCTGAAATCGGAGTGGCTGCTACAAAGACATTTTCCGCCCAGATGGCGGCTCTGGCTCTTTTCGCTCTTTATGCAGCTCAAATAAAAGGGGTGCTCAGCCAAAAAAAAAGCATGACCTATATACAGGAACTCCAGCGAGTCCCTCATAAATTGGAGACCATTTTAAACGCGGCTGAGGCAGTCGAGCTTCTGGCTCTGGATTTCTTGTCTTATTCCCACTTTCTTTATCTGGGGCGCTGGGTGAGCTATCCCATTGCTCTGGAAGGAGCTTTGAAGTTAAAGGAGATCTCTTATGTCCATGCCGAAGGGTATCCGGGCGGAGAGATGAAGCACGGCCCTATTGCCCTTATTGATGAAAAGATGCCGACCATGGTGATCGCGCCCAAAGACAGGGTTTTTGAAAAGGTATTGAGCAATGTATCCGAAGTCAGAGCCAGGCTGGGAACGGTTGCTGCGGTGGCTTTCCAAAGCGATAAAGAGATAGCAAAGAGTGTGGATAAGGTCCTGCGCATCCCTGATATTCACGAGCTTTTTTCCCCGTTTCTTACGGCCGTTCCGGTACAGCTTTTCGCCTATTATATTGCTGCGGCCAGGGGCGCTGATGTGGACCAGCCCCGGAACCTGGCAAAAAGCGTGACCGTCGAGTAAACAGCGGTTATCGCGTTCCAATACCTTCCTTTTGCTGATGAGAATACTTATCTTGTTGAGGGATTTGGGTTGTGATATAATCGATTTCACTAAACTGCCGGGGTGGCGGAATTGGTAGACGCAAGGGACTTAAAATCCCTCGGAGGTTTCCTCTGTGCGGGTTCGAGTCCCGCCCCCGGCATTCTTTTTTTTGTTCTCATTCCTTTGTAAGGAGTTTTTTAAGTTTTTTAAGGGGACGGGCCCGGGCATCTTCTTTCTTATCAATAAATTAACCCTATTTTTCCACAGCTTCTTACCCATAAGAACCTCCCTTTTTGGGGTCAAAAAGAAATAAAAAAGAAGCAAACATCAAGCTCGGAAAAAAAATAGATTGACATGCCATCCAATATATGGTACTAAAAAAATAAAAGCCCTATATATCGTGGTTATATGACGGGCCCTTTTTCTCTTTTTATGAGTGGTAGATAGAGGAGGGCCCCTGAGAGGAATCCTCGTTGAGATTCTTTGGAATGCCTTGGGAAAGGCCCTCCTCAATGGTCGGGAATAATTATGAGTTGCCTACATGATGTCATGAGTGGGGCTCTGCGTCAATCATCTCATTAGAGGATTTAAAGGGTGAAATTGGAAGTTATAATCTCACCCCTCTCGATGATAAAACAAGAACTGCCTCATTGACATAGGCGGATAAATCTGCTATTTTTCTGTTCCTGTTTGTGGCGCTATCGTCTAGGGGACTAGGACGGGTGGTTCTCAGCCATCAAACCGGGGTTCGAATCCCCGTAGCGCTACCAATCCTATTTTCTCTGGTTTTTCTCTCCTTATATTTCTTACGCGATGGATTGTGTATAATAAAATCACGCATGGAGAAATGCATGTTGGAAGAGCCCGGCGGGAATAGAGGCGTACTCATTCAGGGGAATGTCAGTCGCCGGGAGAATGAAGCCCGGAAGGAGATACAAGATCACACGAAGTGATTCGAAAACAAAGACTTAAAGGAGTGAGCCGCATGAAAAAAAACGTTATTCTTTTTATCAGTATGGTGGTCATCACGTTGTTTGCAATCTTGTGCACTGGTACCGATAAGAACCAGGCCCAGAATGATTTGTCACTGTTGACCTTGGAAAGGATCTTCAGCGACAGAGATTTTTCTGCAGAGAGATTCGGACCGGCGCGATGGCTGGAAGATGGGAGCGGCTACACAACGCTCGAAAAGTCCCAAACCCTCGAGATCGGCAGGGATATCGTCAGGTATGACCCTGAGACCGGCCGGCGGGAGATCCTCATCTCCGCGGAACGTCTCGTCCCACCTGGAGAGAATGAACCTCTGAGAATAGACAATTACATCTGGGCGCAAGACGGAAAAAAGCTTCTGGTCTATACAAACTCCAAACGCGTATGGCGGCAGAACACCCGAGGGGATTACTGGGTGCTGGACCTTGAGACTTGGAAACTGCAGAAGCTGGGAGGAGCCGCCGACCCATCCACGTTGATGTTCGCCAAATTCTCACCAGATGGATCACAAGTCGGTTATGTCATGAAAAACAATATCTATGTCGAAGATCTCGCCACCCAACGCATCATCCCCCTGACGTCCGATGGGACTAAAACACTGATTAACGGGACATTCGACTGGGTTTATGAAGAGGAATTAGGCTTGAGGGATGGTTTCCGGTGGAGCCCAGACGGAAAACACATCGCCTATTGGCAGTTGGACAGTTCAGGCATCAGGGAGTTCTATCTGATCAACAACACGGATTCCCTCTATCCGAAGATCACCCCCATCCAGTACCCCAAGGTAGGGACAGACAATTCTGTCTGCCGCGTCGGTGTCGTCCCTGCCTCAGGAGGGGAGACCAGATGGTTCCAATTTTCGGGAGATTCGACGAGGGATTACTACATCGCCCGAATGGAGTGGGCGCACAGCTCCGAGGAGGTCATCCTCCAGCATCTGAACCGGCTTCAGAACACGAATACGGTGATGCTTGGCAACATCCAGACAGGCGAATTACGACCGGTGTTTATTGATGCTGATGAGACTTGGGTCGAAGTGGTTAGTGAAAATGACCTTCGCTGGATATCGGGAGGAAAATATTTTACCTGGATCAGCGAAAGGGATGGCTGGCAGCACGTGTATGTTGTTTCCAGAGATGGAAAGGACGTCAAGTGTGTCACCCCCGGCAACTTCGACGTGATCAGCATCCAGAATATCGATGTCGAGGGAGGCTGGATCTATTTTATCGCCAGTCCGGACAATCCGACGCAGAGATTCCTGTATCGGGCGCGTCTGGACGGAGAAGAGAATATCGAACGCGTGACTCCTGAAGGCAGCCTAGGATCCCACCGCTACCAGATTTCGCCAGATGGTCGATGGGCCATTCATAACTTCTCCTCCTTCGGTGTATCGCCCAAGATCGATCTTGTAGAGCTGCCAGGACACCATATCCTACGCCCTCTCGTGGACAACGAGAAACTGCGGACCAATGTCGAGAACCTTGAAAGAGGGGAATTTGAGTTCTTCCGTGTAAACATCGGAGATGTGGAGCTTGACGGCTGGATGATGAAGCCCCCAGATTTTGATTCCGGGAAAAAGTACCCCTTGCTCTTCCATATCTACGGTGAACCCGCAGGATCCACGGTACGGGACAGCTGGGGAGGGCGCAATTACCTCTGGCATCTGATGCTGACGCAAAGGGGGTATCTGGTGGCCAGCCTGGACAACCGCGGGACCAATGTCCCCCGGGGCCGGGATTGGCGGAAGAGCATCTATCGCCAAGTTGGCATTCTAGCTACCAAGGACCAAGCCGCGGCTCTGCGCCGGTTGCTAAAGGACAGGCCCTATATCGATCCCGGCAGGATCGGGATCTGGGGATGGAGCGGTGGCGGGCAGATGAGCCTGAACATGATCTTCCGATATCCCGAGCTCTACAGCACAGCCATGGCCATCGCCTTCGTCAGCGACCAGCGATTGTACGATACCATCTACCAGGAGCGTTACATGGGACTTCCCGATGACAACGAGGAGGGCTACATCAACGGGTCGCCCATAACCCATGCCCACCGCCTCGAAGGAAATCTTCTGATCGCCCACGGGACCGCCGACGACAACGTACACTACCAGAGCTTCGAACGATTGATCAATGAACTTGTCAAGCACAACAAGCCGTTCACGATGATGTCCTATCCCAACCGCACCCACGGCATTTCCGAGGGCGAGAATACGACGCGACATCTGTTCAGTCTCTTGACTCGATATTTGATGACCAAGATGCCGCCAGGGCCGCAGTCTCCTTGACGACCGGCAGTTGGCACCAAGTTATAAAAAACAGTTCATAGGATGGATAAAAGCAGCCAAGCGGAAAGAGACAAAGGAAAAAAGATTAAAAGACACAATAGAAAAGCTTACCAAAGGAGAAAAGCTCGGTTTAAAATAGTCTGCTAAAACAGCCTGTTAAAATTCCTTGATGTGAATGCTGCCGCCTGAAGTATGGAGATAGAGAAGGGGGCCGCCTCCATTGATTTTGGCATTGAGTTTCCTTGGATTAATTTTTCCTCTGATGGTAACGGGAAAATCTGTGCTGACGCTGCCGCCGCTTGTGCTTGCATCCAGATCTACAGAGATGTCACGATCCAGATAAACGGTTATGCTTCCTCCGGAAGTGGTCAACCGGCATTCGGAATCCGGCTGCTGGGATATATGGGCTTTAAGCGAACCGCCTGATGTGTGCGCGTTAATTGTCCCCATGACTTCCTCTACGGTAATTCCTCCCCCGGAAGTATGGGCTTTTACCGTTCCCAGGGCACGAATGATTTTTATCGAACCTCCGGAAGTGTCCACATCCACATCTCCGTCCACGTTCCCAACCCGAATACCGCCGCCTGAGGTTTTGCCCCAAACCGGTCCGGTTATGTCATCCAGTGTCAGGCTTCCTCCGGATGTTCTCACATTGACTTCTCCTTCCAGGACTTCAACAGATATGCTGCCTCCGCTCGTTCTGAGTTCGACATTGTATATTTCAGGTACATGGATGATATATTTAAGGGACAGACGGTTCCAAAGGCTATCCCATAAATTATCTTTTCTTTTTCTTTCTCCTGTAATATAGACATCCTTTCCTCTTTTTTCAAAGTCAATTTGAAAGTTATCCAGGATTTCCTGGGCTTTTTTCTGGTTTGTTGTTCTGACCTTTCTGAGCACTTCGATGTCTACAGTGCTTCCGCTGGTCCCCCGCACTTCAATAGATCCGGTGTCCGTATCAACATTCAAAGTTCCGCCTTGTTCAACCTTAAATGATTTTTGGATAGTATCGTCAATACTGGCAAAAGCGAATCCGGCTGTCATTAAGGCAACAACAGCAATGGATAAAACGGCTGCACGCATTATACGTGAAATAATGGACATTTTTTCCTCCTGATGAACATTTTTGCATAAAGCATAGAAATGTCACTTTATATTTAATAACGCAATTAAAGGTCAAAAGGTTCGTTTTTAATTTCCAGGACTCCGGGAATTTTTCAATTCCGGTTTGATTTTCCACCTTAGGGGTATATAATTTTCATGTCCTGGTTCTGAATAAAAGGACGATAGTATTCGAGGCTAAATTGTTTCAAAGAAAGGAGATATCATGTCCATAGAAGATTTCATTTCGAAAAAAGTCGCATCCATTCCCAAATCAGCCATACATGAAATGACCGCATTATCTAAAAAGATAGAGGATGTTGCTTTTCTATCCTGGGCTAAGCCCACCTCAGGTACGCCCGACCATATAAACCGTGCCGCTTCAGAAGCCATCCTCAGCGGATTCACAGGCGGTTATTCCGAGACAGCGGGATTGGAGGAGCTGCGTGTGGAGATAACCCGAAAGCTCGAGCGGGATAACCATATTTCAGCAGATCCTTCTGAGATCCTCGTCACAGTCGGAGCGATCGAAGGATTATCTGCTTCGGTCATGACCGTAGTGGACCCGGGAGATGAGGTCATCATCCCTGTGCCCGGATATTCCACTCATATAAGGCAGGTTGAACTGGCCTCAGGAAAACCGGTCCTCATTCCTATGATCGAGGACCAGGGCTTTAAACTGGACCTTGACCGGGTCCGGGATGCTGTGACATCCAAGACCAAGGCCATAGTTTTCAGTTCCCCCAACAATCCGACAGGGGCCGTCTATAATGAGGAAGAACTGCGGTCCATCGCAGATATCGCAGAGAGAAACAACTTGATCATTATTACTGACGAGGCTTACGAATATTTCACATTTGATGGAATTAAGCACTTCAGCATTGGTTCTATTGAGAGCATCAAAGACCGTGTGATCAGTACGTTCACTTTCACAAAAACTTATGCTATGACCGGATGGCGTGTGGGCTATATGCATGCTTCCAAAAAGTTGATAGCCCAGATAAAAAAAGCGCACATTCCGTTGTGTATCTGCGCTCCTGTGGTGTCCCAGTATGCTGCGCTGGAGGCTCTGCGCGGACCCCAGGACTGTATTGACCGGTTCCACTCGCATTATCTGAATACCAGAAACCTCATGTGTTCCCGGCTGGACCAACTGGAGCATGTGTTCACCTATCAGAAACCTATGGGATCTTATCTTATGTTTCCCAGAATGATCCGCCCGCAGGACCAGGATTCCCGCACATTCGCCATTGATCTGCTGCAGAAAGCCCGTGTATCCACCACCCCCGGTATTGCGTTTAAAGGGGAAGGGCATATAAGAATGTCTTTTTGCGTCCCTGAGGAGGAGATCCATAAAGCCTTTGACCGGATGGAGGAGTATTTTTCTTCCTAGAGCAGAAAGCATATAAAATTTTTCAAGGAGTCTGTATTGAATAAAAAGAAACCAAATATCTGGAAAAAAATCACAGCATGGATTTCAAGAAACTGGGAAAAAACCAAACCGTCACCGGAAGTAAAAAAAGGCGCTGCCCTGGCCTTGCTGGTGCTGATCGTTATTGTAGGGGTGACTAACGGCTTTTTTATCCGCCCCGGACTTCCGGGGATTTTAAGCCCTGCAGGCGGTATTCTTTTTTATTTGATCGCTGCAGCCATCATGGCCTTGTTGATCGCTCTATTTCTTAAGTTCCTGTTCGTAGTCCCGCGGTTTATCACCCTTTTGGGAACGGCTTTATTGGCTGTTTTTATCTATTACATGATGCAGTTTCCGTTTCAACAGAATTTCCTTATAGGCCTTGTTCTGGGATTTTCCTGGGCTCTTATGGGAGGGGCTCTGGCTCAGGTTTTCAAGAAAAAGTTCGGCCAGCATTCGACAGTGAAAAAGATATTCGTTCTCACAGCCCTGGTTGTAACTGTAGGAATAAATGTCTTAGTTCTTTTCTGGCTTTTTGATTCGGGAAGCACGGATCATCTGGTTAAAGCCAAATCGTCTGCTTCCACAGTCAAATCTCTGGACATGCCGGATCCCTCTTTACCGGGTCCCTATGAAGTCCAATATGTAACCTATGGGAGCGGGACGGATAAAAAAAGGTCTGAATTCGGTGAAGAAGCCGGCATCAAGACCGAACCTGTGGATGCTTCCGCATTTGTAAAAGGAAGCAAAGGATGGCGGATGAAGCTTAGGCATTGGTTTTGGGGATTTGATTTTGAGAAGTTTCCCAGAAACGGGCGAGTCTGGTATCCCTCTGGACCGGGCCCTTTTCCTCTGGTCCTCTGCGTACACGGAAACCACAATATGGCTGATTATTCAGACCCGGGTTATGCTTATCTGGGCGAGCACCTGGCGAGCAGAGGATTTATTTTTGTATCAGTGGATGAGAATTTTTTCAACGGGCATTTTTTCGGGTCTTTAAAGACTGAAAATGACGGAAGGGGCTGGATGCTTCTCCAGCATTTAAAGCTCTGGAGGGAGTGGAGCCAAAATGAGGAAAATCCATTCCATTCCATCGTTGATATGGACAGGATTGGACTGATCGGCCACTCGCGGGGAGGAGAAGCCGCGGCCATAGCCGGCTCCTTTAACCGGCTTTCCCATTATCCGGACGATGCCACAGTGGCGTTTGATTTTGATTTCAATATCAGAGCCATCATAGCCATTGCTCCGAGTGACGGCCAGTACAGGCCGGCGGGACAGCCCACTCCTCTGGAAAATGTGAATTATCTGACCGTTCAGGGGGCTCATGACGCGGATGTGTCGTCCTTTTCCGGAGCCCGTCAGTACAATAGAGTTACCTTTACGGACGAGAACTACTGGTTTAAGGCCTATCTCTATTCATACCGTTCCAATCACGGACAGTTCAACACGGTCTGGGGAAACAATGACTGGGGAATGCCCGGAGGATTGGTATTGAACCGCAAGGCTTTACTGGCTGGAGAAAAGCAGAGAAAGATAGCCCTTGTTTATTTTACAGCTTTTCTCGAAGCCAATTTAATGGACAAAAAAGGTTATCTCCCCATGTTCCGTGATTTCCGGTGTGTCAAAGACTGGCTTCCGGAAGATATTTATATTAACCGGTTTGAAGACTCTCATTTTAGCCCCATTGCTCATTTTGAAGAAGATGTTGAGGTCACGACCGCTTCCTTAGAAGGCAGCCACATTTCCTGCCGGAATCTGGCAGTATGGAGGGAGGAGAATCTCGGATTCAGAAGAAGAGGAAATAAAGAGAATAATGTTGTTTGTGTGGGATGGAGAAACACGGAGGAGCCACCTGTTTATTCCATTGAGATGTCCGATGATGGCGTTGAAAAATTAAATGCAAGCGATCAATCCCTTTTGATATTCTCTCTGGCTCCTGCGGATGAAAAGCCTCCCGAACCCGAGGATGAGGAAGAAGAAAGCGAAGAAAAACCGGATAAAAAAGAGAAAAGGAAAGAGAAAAAAGACGAAGAAGAAGAAAAGGGAGAAGAACTCCTTGATATGAGTGTGGAGCTTATGGATTCCCGGGGGAACACAGCACGCTTAGTGCTTTCCGATTTCAGGAACATGCCGCCTGTTTTAAAGTCCCGGTTTACGAAAATGAGCAAGGAAAGCAAGATATACGGGAAATCCTACGAGCCTACCCTTCAGGTATTTGAGCTTCCTCTTTCCCACTTTTCAGAGGCATTCCCGGAGTTTGAGCCGGCTCTTTTAAAAAAGATAAGTTTTGTGTTTGACCGGAATGAAGAGGGAGTGGTCATTTTGGACCGCATTGGAATCGGGACCATCCCCCTTGACATGAGATAGTGTATTGGCTATGGTGATGAAACCATTTAAAGAGAAGGAAAACGCGTAATCCCTGTTTGAAGAGGAGAGAGCCATGGAAGAAAAGATCATTGAATGTGTTCCCAATTTTTCGGAGGGACGGGATACGAAAATCATAAAGGAGATCACAGACGAAATCGAAAAGGTGGAAGGCACCAAACTTCTGGATGTGGACCCCGGACCTGACATGAACCGTGTGGTCGTTACCTTTATCGGAAGTCCGGAGGCTGTACAGGAAGCCGCATTCAACTCCATAAAAAAAGCAGCGGAATTGATAGATATGTCCACCCACCACGGTTCCCATCCCCGAATGGGAGCCACGGATGTATGTCCGTTTGTTCCAGTCAACGGAGTGACCGAAGAAGACTGTGTAGAGATCTCACGGAAGGTGGCTCAAAGAGTGGGAGAGAAGCTTCGGATTCCGGTCTATCTTTATGAAAAGTCTGCCACCAGTCCCGAGAGAGAGAACCTGGCCTTCATAAGACAGGGAGAATATGAGGCACTGCCTGAAAAATTAAAAAAGCCGCAGTGGAAGCCGGATTTCGGGCCGGCTGAATTCAATGCCAGGGCAGGCGCCACTGTTATTGGAGTGAGAGAGTTTCTCATAGCGTATAACATAAATTTAAATACCAGGGAAGCCAAATTGGCGACGGATATTGCTTTTGAGTTAAGGGAAAAAGGCCGCACGGCCAGAATAGGGAATACGGAACCTGTTTATCTCTGGGGGGAAGAGATCCTGAGGTATGAAAAAGGAAGTTATCCCTGCGGGAACTGTGATTTTATTGGGGAATCCATGGAGGAGACCATTGAGCACTGTAAGGAGGCTCACGGTTATGATTTGGTCGAGCTGTTGAAACTCCATGATATGGATTACAAAAAGGCTGAAGGAAGGCCGGCTAAGAAGCCGGGTAAATTCAAACACTGCAAATCTATCGGATGGATGGTGCCCAAATATGACAGAGCCCAGATTTCCATCAATCTGACGGATTATAAGGTCACATCCATGCATGATGTTCTGGAGGAAACGAGGCGGCTTGCCGTAAAACGGGGACTTGTGGTCACGGGAAGTGAGATCGTAGGCATGGTTCCTTATCAAGCTCTTCTTCAAACCGGAAAATATTACCTGGAAAAGCAGGGCCGTTCCAAGGGTGTGCCGGTAAAAGATATTCTTTCTACAGCCGTTCAATCTCTGGGATTGACGGATGCGGCTGATTTTAATATCGAAGAAAGGGTTTTGGGGCTTCCAAGAAACCCGGAGGATGCACTGGTAGAGATGAAAGTGACTGATTTTACAGATGAAGTATCCCGTGAATCACCGGCGCCGGGAGGAGGTTCCATAGCCGCACTGGCTGGTGCTCTGGGAGCTGCTCTTGGCTCTATGGTCAGTAATCTCACAGCTAATAAACGGGGAAGCCAGGATGTGGATGAGATTTTGAATGAAGCAGCGGAAAAGTGCCAGGAGATCAAAGATCAACTGATCAAGGCCGTGGATGAAGACACGCAGGCTTTTAATGCTTTTATGGAAGCACGGCGTCTTCCATCCCAAACTGAGGAAGAGAAGGAAGCAAGGCAAAAAGCCATGCAGGAGGGTCTTAAGAAAGCCGTGTCTGTTCCCGTGAGAACAGCGGAGATGTGCCTGCAGGCGATCGAGGCCGCTGAGACCGTGGCTCAAAACGGAAACCCGAATTCTGTCACAGATGTGGGAGTGGGCGCGGAAGTTGCTTTTGCCGGAGTCAAAGGCGGGATTTACAATGTGCTGATCAATCTCAAGAGTATCAAAGACGCTGACTACTGCGACCAGATGAGAAAAAAATGCGATGCTCTGGAAAAAAAGGCCCGGAAAGCACTGGATTCTGTGAGTAAAATCATCAAGTCTAAATTATAATTTTTAACACCTAAATTTATCCAACTGAGAATATGACTTGCGCTCCCTTCAGATTTTTAACGCCATTCTTCTTCGTTTTTCTCAGCGCTTGCGCAACTCCCCCCGTCCGTGGGTCAGACATACTCAGCGTCCTGCTTCGCCGGATACCCTCGAAAAGCCTCATCCAAAGGCTAAATCTTCAATGTCGCTTAAGCCATATTTATCAGTTGTTTTAAGTTTTTATTGGATTTCTCTGTGTTTATATTTATCGATAGTCTTTTTCTGGAGATTCCGGAGTTTTTCAGAGATTTTGACCGGATAAAGGGGGCCTTTTTTATTGATGGCCTTGTATTTTTCAGGGAGCCGGGAGAAATTTTCCCTGAATTGATTTTGTATTTCCGAAAGGGGCGGGGAGTCGTAAATGGTTTTTCCGCCTGTGAGGACCGGTACTAGCAGAGGAACAGCACCCTCCAAATTTTCTTCCCTGCAGGCGATGACATCATGGTCATAGAGCTTTTTAGAGGACAAAAAGCGGAAGACCTGCTTGTCCGAGGTCAGGGAAATTTTTCCGGGGCTTAATTTAACCACAGGCTCGCTATTATACTTTACGATTTTGTAAGCCATATCCAGATAAGGGGCATCTGAAGAGACACCCATTTTTGTGCCCACTCCAAAAGAGTCAATTTTTGCTTTTTGGGAAAGGATCTTTTGGATCTTGTATTCATCAAAGGCCCCGCTTGCAAAAATCAGGGAATTTTTTAATCCGTGTTCGTCAAGGATATGTCTTGCCTTCTGGCTGAGTTCGGCCATATCCCCACTGTCAAGGCGTATCCCTTTAAGATGTTCGCCCCGGCCGGCCATCTCTTTACCCACCTGAGCGGCTTTAAGAGTCCCTGACAGGGAGTCATAGGTGTCCACCAGGAGTATGGAGTTTTCCGGGAATGTCTGCGCAAAGGCCCGGAAAGCATCGATTTCCTTATCAAAACTGGAAACGAATGAATGCGCCATGGTCCCGTATACCGGGATGCCCAGCTGTTTGCCGGCCAGGACATTACTGGTTCCGAGAAAGCCCGCTATGTAGCTGGCTTTGGCCACCTTTATGGAGGCGTCGATTCCCTGTGTGCGCCTGAAGGAAAAATCAACAAGGCTCCTCCCTCCCGCGGCATGAATACATCGGGATGCTTTGGTAGCGATCATGGACTGCAGATTGATGGTGTTTATCAAAAAGGTCTCGATGACCTGGGCTTCTATAAGAGGTGCGGTGACTTCCAGGATAGGTTCCTCCTCAAAGAAGATGGTTCCCTCAGGCAGGGCATGCACATCCCCATGGAATTTGAAATTTTCCAGATAAGAAAGAAAGTCAGATTTGAAAAAACCCGTGCTTTCCAAATACTCCAGGTCATCCTCTGTGAATTGGAGCTCAACCAAATAATCAAGGACCTCTTTCAATCCGCAGGATACGAAATAACGGCGGTTAGGAGGATACCGGCGCACAAAAAGGCTGAACACAGCGGTTTCATTCATTCCGTGTTCAAAATAGGAAGCAGCCATTGTGAGCTCATAAAGGTCGGTCAGAAGGGCACTGTTTTTGATTTCATTCATTGGGTTCTTCGATCACTTAAAAACCACATCTTCAGTTGATTTCACGACGATTCCCGAGTAAAGGTTCGAGACCTGGCTTAGAGTCAAAGCCTGGTCAAATTCAGTGAGCGCGGATATTCCGTCTGCCGGGATAATGACTTTGTACCATCTGAGCCCTGCGGAAGCAGCGGTGTGGAGCACACAAATATTAGACACAGTGCCGACGATGACTACGTTTTGGACTCTCCATACATAGCTTAAGGTGTGCTCGAGTCCTGTTCCGTAGAACCCGTCATAACGCAGTTTGCGGCAGACCAGTTCGCCCTTTCCGGGTTTCAGTTCCGGAATGACCTCCCATCCCCAGGTATTTTCCTTACAGTGTTCAGGCCATATGTCAAATTCAGGATCATCCTCTCTCATGGTGTCTTGAGTATAAGCGACAGGAACGCCTGCTTTTCTTGCTCTAGAAAGGAGCTTTTTTATTCGTGGAACGGTTTCCCTGGCAGCCGGGACCACCAGGTTTCCCTTTTCTTTTATAAAATCGTTCTGCATATCCACGATAATAAGGGCCGTTTTTTTTGAATGAAGTGTGACCTTGTCTTTATAAGTGATTTCAGGAACTTCGACCTTTTTGTTTGGAATGAAGGGGAAACTCATCATTTCTCTCCTTGCTTTTGTTTTATTATATTCGTAATGGTTCTCTGATTCCAGCCTTCACTGATTTGAGGTATGTATCTTGTTTTGCTGTTTATTGTTTTTTGAGTTCAATGACTATGGTGTGCGTGACGAATTCATCAGGGGCCCTTTCCGGGATTGTGAGTCTCAATTGGCCGGACTCCAGGGATGCTCCTTTTATTTTGTCTATGAATTCAGGATGAAGCGTGTTGAGTCTGTAGGTTTTTCCGCTGATCCCTTCCACTTTCAAGGTGAGAGTTTGTTTTTCTTTGTGAAGTGATATGATTTTTATTCCGGAGTCCTTATCTCCGACCTTGACCTCAGGGATAACCGGAAGGACTTCAAAACAGGGCTCGATAAATAATTCTACCTGCAGAGGTTTGTCATGTACTGGAAATTCTGACTCTGCTTGAGTGACCTGCTGGCGCTCAAATGTATGGAAGGGGATCTCTGTTCCATTCACCGTCAGTTGTTTTATTTGTGTTCCTTTTGCCAGACAAGGGGAAAAGGTCATGGTGTGTTTTTCTCTCGCTTCAGGGTTGATATTCAGTGTTATTTTGTTTTCCTCTTTTTTGTATGAAAATGAAAAGGCTGCCTCTCCCACCTTATAGTTTTTGATCTCCACTTGATCCCAATTTCCGGGAAAATGAGGAGCAAAAGTGAAGGTCCTCATCAGGGCATCAGCTTCCAGACCCAGCAGTCCTCTTATCAGGGGGAGCACAGCGCCAGCTGCGGAAAATCCCTGTTGGGGGACCGCTTCCTGCGGCCACACATTCCGAATGCCGGAAAAGACTTCCGTGACACATCCCAGGGCATTGTCAAAGGTGTGGTTTACGGTTGAGAGAAGGAGAGGATATGCGTTTAAAGGCATATGATGCTTGTACAAAGCTGTGGTGACCCAACTGGTTAAAAAAGGCCAGACCGCGCCGTAGTTGTAATTGAGAGGCTGAAAGTAGGCGCTGTTTCGGGAAATACTCCGTATGCCCCAGTCAGTGGTCAGCTCTGGTAAGCTGAGCCTTTCTAGAGTGAGCCTGCTTTTTTCGCTTTCTCCGAGGTCCCACATCAGACCGATTGCATTCCACGGCGAGATCTCTTTGACTTTTTCTCCTTTATCATTAAAGGCATAGGCATAG
>Ga0307421_1000177_pt1 | contig 42205 bp, 32 predicted proteins | sample SalMarWE160270MG_FD_202163 | JGI IMG/M metagenome (GOLD analysis project Ga0307421, IMG submission 202163) | Salt marsh sediment microbial communities from the Plum Island Ecosystem LTER, Massachusetts, United States - WE1602-70 | ecosystem: Environmental > Aquatic > Marine > Intertidal zone >... | reverse complement strand
AAAAAGTTGTTTATGTGGACGCGACAACTGGGAGATGATTGGCACGCAGATGAAAACAGATTGCAAGGATTTATTCTGTTTGTTTATACCTCGTACATATACTATTTTGATATTTTCGGTAAAATTTAAAAAAAAATAGCGGATAAGGGGTTCTTTTTTTAAATAACACAATTTTTTCATTTTTTTCTCTGTGTTCTCTGTGAGTTCTTTTTTTCTCTGTGTCCTCTGTGGTAATTTTTTCGTTTCTCCTTGACTTTTAAATCAAAACTTTTAAATTCAGATAGGGAATAATGCCAAAGAACCAGGAGGTTTTTAAATTTGAAGAAAAAATTAAGAATTGCGATTATTTTCGGAGGAAAATCGGCAGAACATGAAATATCAATCATTTCCGCGAAAAATGTGATAGACGCAATAGATAAAGATAAATATGTGCCCGTTCCAATCGGTATAGATAAAGACGGAACCTGGTATTTGAACGATGAATCCAAATTTATTTTAGAAAGCAGTAATCCGAAACTCGCGAAAATAAATAAAGCGGATATAAAAGTAGTTCTTGTGCCTACAAATAATTCAAATGAGTTAATAAATATTACAGATAATAAAAGTAAAGGTAAAATAGATGTTGCGTTTCCCGTTTTACACGGTACTTACGGTGAAGACGGTTCTATCCAGGGTTTGCTCAGAATGGCAAATATACCATACGTAGGTGCTGATGTGCTCGGTTCCGCTGTGGGTATGGATAAGGACGTTTTGAAACGGCTTCTTCGTGATGCTGAAATTCCAACCCCGAAATTTGAAGTTTTTGATAAACAAACTATAAAAAATATAAGTTTTGAAAAGTTAGCTGAAAAACTTGGAACGACAATGTTTATAAAGCCTGCAAATTTAGGTTCTTCTGTAGGGATAAGTAAAGTTGAGAATAAAGAAGAATTTAAAAAAGCTATAGAAAATGCCTTTAAATATGATAAAAAGGTTATAATAGAAGAATCGATAACAGGGAGAGAAATTGAGTGTTCGGTACTCGGTAACGAGGATCCAATAGCCTCATTACCGGGTGAAATAGTCGTTAATAGTGATTTTTATTCTTACGAAACGAAATACTTGGATGAAGAGGCTGCCACCTTAGAAATCCCGGCTAAATTGCCGGAAGAGATAGTAGAAAAGGTTCAAGAATGTGCTGTTAAAACTTTTAAAACTCTTTGTTGCAGTGGAATGGCAAGGGTGGATTTCTTCCTGTGTGATGATAATAAAATATTAGTAAACGAAATAAACACTATTCCCGGTTTTACAAAAATCAGTATGTATCCGAAATTATGGGAGGCAAGTGGTATAACATATAGGGAATTAATCGATAAACTCATTCAACTGGCAATCAACCGGTTTAATAAAGAACGAAGATTGAAAACATCTTTTTAATAATAATCCAAAGCCCTATGTTTTTTGGGAGGTGTTTCTGGTCAAAATCAAATTCAAGGAAAAATTAATAGAATTAAAACCCACTAAAATCCTTGCGGTCGCGAAAAATTATAGTAAACATATAGAAGAACTTGAACTATCTGTTCCCGACGACCCAAAGATATTCTTAAAACCTCCTTCATCTTTAATCGATAATAATAGTAGTGTTATAATACCAAAAGTTTCAGAAAGAGTAGATTATGAAGTAGAACTCGGAGTTATCATAAAAGAAAAATGTTGGAAAGTATCAAAAGAAAAAGCGCTCGATTATGTGCTTGGTTTTACCGTTTTTAATGATGTAACCGCGAGAGATATTCAGGCAAAAGAAATGAAAGAGGGTATGCCTTGGGATATCGCAAAGGGTTTTAATACTTTTGCGCCCGTTGGTCCTGAGATTATTCCAACAGATGATGTTGATTGCCATAATCTAAATATATGGTTAAAGTTAAACGGTGAGATGAAACAAAATAGTAATACTAAAAACATGATATTTTCGGTTGAAGACCTTATTGTTTATCTTTCCAACATTATGACTCTTGAGTCTCTGGATATAATAGCTACCGGTACGCCGGAAGGTGTTGGCCCGATGAAAGAAGGAGATTTTGTCGAGTGCGGTATTGAGGGTGTAGGGGTCTTGAAATTTAATGTTGAAGCGGAGAAGTAACTTTTAATATGAATATTTTAATTACTGCTTTCGAAGCTGTCGCAATGCTTCTTCTTATAGGTGTAATTGGCGCCTGGATGATTACAAGAAGAATGGTAAAAGAGAGTTTTTTTTCGCTTCTTTCACCTCTTGCTCTCGAAATAGCACTTCCTGCTCTTATATTTACGAATATAGTAAACAATTTTAATCCCTCTTCGGAAACAAATTGGTGGCTTTTACCCTTATGGTGGTTATTTTTTACTTTTATTGCTTTTCTTGTAACTTTGATTGGACTTGTTTTTGCGGGAAAGAGGAACAAAAGGGAATTTGGATTATCTCTTTTTTATCAAAACGGAATTTTTTTTCCGCTTGCTATAATAACGGGTATGTTTGGAAAGAATTCCGGTTATATCGTTGATCTGCTAATATTTATTATATTCCATGCTTCTTTGTTTTTTACTACTTCTTTTTTGTTTTTTTCGAAAAAGGGAAAAATAAAATGGAAGAAAATATTCCATCCTGTTTTTATTGCTACGATTTTGGCGGTGGTTTTAAAGCTTACCGGATATAATGTATATATTCCTTCTTTTGTTATTTTTAGTCTGGAAATGGTAGGGGCAATGAGTATTCCTCTTCTTATGATAATACTCGGAGGTAATATATTAATTGATTTTAAGCATGTAGGGGAGTTATATACGAGCGAAATTATTAAATTTCTGATTTTTAAAAATTTGATTATGCCTCTTGTTATACTGGGGGTAATAATTGTGATTAAGCCATCGTACAATGTTGCATTGCTTTTAGTGCTCGAAGGTTCGGTTCCGCCGATTACTGCAATTCCGCTTATAACGGAGAGAAACGGAGGAAACCGTGCTGTTGTGAGCCAATTTCTTCTTTCGAGTTTTCTGTTCTCTTTAATATCTATTCCCTTAATGATGTATTTGTTCACCAGGTTGACGTAGGTAAGGGCTTGCTATATAATATTGTTTGTTAAAAGGAAAAATTACAAAAATCTTATGGGGAGGTAAAATAGTATGCAGGAAGAAAAAATAATAGAAAAAGCTAAAAGCAGACGTATAAGAAAACATGAAGGCAGGGAAGATCTGATTGGTGAAAATCATTTAAGTGATATAGGGCAAATTGTATTTGCCATCATCTTTGCGGGTGTTTGGATAACCGATACGTTTTTCTTTAAATTTTCCACTTTTCCAAATAGAGACTTTTTACCTGTTGTTAGAATACCTTTAGGAGTAATTCTTCTGTTGATATCGGCTTATCTCTCCAGAACCGGACTCTCAATTGTATTTGGCGAGGAGAGAGAGGTACCTTCTGTAATAAGGAAAAGCGTGTTCGGTATTGTTCGCCATCCTATTTACTTAAGTGAAGTATTGCTTTATCTTGGACTTTTGATGCTTCGTATATCCCTGGCTGCCGCGGTGGTTTGGATTTTTGCGGTTATTTTCTTATACTATATCTCACATTACGAAGAAAAACTTTTGCTTTCACATTTTGGAGAAGAATATCAAATATATATGAATGAAGTTCCGATGTGGATTCCGTTGTTTCGAAGGAAATGAGTGATGTAATTTTTACTCCTATTTCTGATAAGCCTGCTCCCGAAGTTATAAAAGAACTTATCAAAACAGACGGGTATCTTGATGATGTTAAAAAAGGGGACTATGTAGGAATAAAACTGCATGTAGGGGAATTAGGAAACAAATCTTATATTAAACCTGAAATTGTAAGAGTCATAGTCGATGAATTAAAAAAGCGTGGGGCGAAACCATTTTTGTTCGATTGTAATTCCCTTTACAGAGGAAAAAGATGGAATGCGGTTGACCATCATGAAAACGCATATCTAAATGGGTTTACCTATGAGGCAGTCGATGCTCCTTTTATTGTGGGTGACGGTATACGCGGGATGGATGAAACGGATATTGAAATTAAAGACTTACAGGACGAATCTGCCCATGTAGGCAAAATAATTGAAGATATAGATTATTTGTTTGTTGTGTCTCATTTTAAGTTTCATGAACTATTTGGATACGGTGGCGCTATTAAGAACATAGGTATGGGAATGGCTGCCCGCAGAGGGAAACTGTTTCTTCACTCCGATATAAGACCGAGTGTTATAGCTTCCAAGTGTATTGCTTGTGGGGCATGTGCAGCAACTTGTCCGAGTAACGCAATAACTATTGGAGAGGTCGCTCATATCGATGAGGATACCTGCATTGGCTGCGGTATGTGTGTTGTGGCTTGTAAGTATGGCGCGATTGAGTTTCAGTGGTCTAACACCAGGGAGTGCGTGATAAAGACCCTACATTATACAAAAGCGATAATCGATAAAATAGGAAAATGCAGTTACTTAAACGTCTTAACAAATATAACCCCTCATTGTGATTGTTATGGATATACTAAGGATTTTGTTGTCGAAGATATCGGATTTCTCTTTTCCAAAGACATTGTCTCAATCGATGCGGCTTCTGCCGATTTAGTCGATAGAGCAGAACCGCTAAAGGGAGTTGATTGGAAAAGAAAGGAATTTGCAACAAAAGATAAAGTAAAAGCACTGTTCGATATCGATCTGGATATGAATGAGTTTTTCGAAAAGGCTGAAAGTATTGGTCTTGGTAGTAAGGAATACAATCTTAAGGAAGTTAAAGCCTGAGAAAATAGGTTTCAGTTAAAACAAAAACCCACACCACCCATTTTTTAACAACAAATAGCACAAATTACACGAATATTTTTTTTCTTTTAACTTTTGAGATTGGGCTTTTTACTTTACTCTGCTTGACAATAATGGTAAAACAATTATTATAACTATAATGAGCTTAAAGATTAATATTCGAATGAGTGGAATATCTCCGAAACACCCGAATTGAGTTATGAGTATTATTGATGAAATAGAAGAAAATTTACCGGAATTAGACTTGTTAACGTTCTTATTTCTAGGTGATGATCAAAAAGTTCTAAATAAATATAATTCCATACTTAAAGAATATTCATGCCTAAAGAAATTACCTGCTAAATTTAATGAAATATTCGCAAATAAAGGTTGGATTGCTACAGATGATTTTCCGGTACCAGTTATGGATCAGGCGATTAAAATTTTCGAAGAAGATGGAATTGAGAAAGCAGAAATTTATTTGGCTGACCAATTAACTGATAGTTATTTTTTTAATAATATTAGAAGGATGAAAGCGATTTGGATATTTGGAGAGAGAAGGGGATTAATTGAGTTAGCTTATAATGACCATAAAGAGAAGAGATATCACGCTTCAGTTCCTGTGATTTTATCACAGATTGATGGGTTGATTTATGATATTGCAGGCCAGAGTTTCTATAAGCAAGGGAAAAGACTAGATATTTTTAAGATAAAGAGTCAAGTTACTGGTATCATTAATAAATTAGATGTAGTAGCAAAAAAAATGAATAAATCTCGCAATGAAACCAAAAATGTTCCTCTAACCTTTCCTTATAGAAATCTTATCCTTCACGGGAGAGATATTAATTATAACAATATATTAGTATCATCTAAATGCTTCTTTAATTTATTTGCTATACGTCCGTGGGCATTGTTCATCCAGCAAAATGAATTAAATCGTAGGGAAGGAAATGATTTTATTGAAATACCTAGGTTGAAAATAGGAAAAAAATTAAGTGATTACATTGATCGGATGATAAAACAATAGCAAGTAGTTGCTTCACAGTTAATCCTGGCTAAAATTAGTATTTGGAATTTGGATTTAGTAAAACAAATAAAAAACTCTGTGACCTTTGTGGTTCTGTTTGTTTTTGTTTTTCGACTCATGACTCATGACTCAAGACTCATGACTGTGTTGTGGGGTTCTGTGTGTGACTAATTTTTGCATCCTCTGCTTGCTTCGATTCTCCGGACTTCTTCCTCTTCAGCCTGAATAGGATATTCTCCTGTAAAACAAGCAGCGCAAAAGTTATTAACCCCGTTAATCGAAACCGCTTCTATAAGACCTTCTACAGTTTGATAGGTAAGAGAATCGGCTCCTATCATATCTCTGACGTTTTCCACGGATCTTTTGCAGGCTATGAATTCTCCTTTTGTTTGCATATCTATTCCGTAATAACAGGGATATTTAAGAGGTGGGCTTGAAGAAGCAAAATGTACCTCTTTTGCTCCCGCGTCTCTTATTAATTGTACGATTTTCTTGGATGTAGTTCCTCTTACAATCGAATCATCTACAAGAAGTACTCTTTTGCCTTTTATAATTTCTTTTACGGGTGAAAGTTTTATTCTTATTAGTTCTTCTCTTTTACTCTGGTGAGGCATTATGAAAGTTCTTCCCACATAACGATTTTTCATTAATCCTTCCCTGTATTTTACGTTTAGTTCTTCCGCAAGGGATATAGCAACGGGTCTTGATGTGTCCGGTACCGGTACGACTATATCTACGTTTATTCCATTTTTCTTTATTTCTTTTGCGAGATTTTTACCAAGATTTAATCTTGCCGCATAGACAGATATACCATCGATAACCGAGTCCGGTCTGGCAAAATAAACATATTCGAAAATACAGGGACAGTGCTTTTCTTCAGCAATTTTTTTTGTATATAATTCACCTTCGGTGCTAAAAAAAACAGCTTCACCCGGATGAACATCACGCTCGATTTTGTATCCGAGTGTGTCGAGTACCACACTCTCTGAAACCACACAGAAACTGTCGTCCTTTTTTCCGAATATTAAAGGTTTGATACCGTAAGGATCTCTGAAAGCAAGAATGCCCTTATCCTTAATCAGGGCAACTACGGAATAGCTTCCTTTTACCTTTTCAAAGAGTCCCTCTACCGCTTCAAAAAGAAAATCGGGAGAGAAGCTCGGTTTGTTTTCCATTTCCTCGGATAACAGGGTTAAAAGAAGTTCTGCATCAGAGGTTGAAATAATTATTCTTCTGCTATCCTGCTCTAACTTCTCTTTTAGGGAGTTGAAATTGATTATATTTCCGTTAAAGGCAAATGATATACCGTATGGGGTGGTGGAAATGAAAGGTTGAGCGTTCTCTATACCCATCCCTCCAAGTGTTGGATATCTAACATGTCCGATTCCAATGTTTCCTTTCAGTAAATTAAAATCTTCTTGACTGAAGGCGTCTCTAACTAAACCTTCACTCTTTTTAATGTTAAATTTATCAGAATAAGTTACGATGCCCGCGGCATCCTGACCTCTATGCTGCATTATAAGAAGTGAATCATAAATATTACTTACAACTTCTTTATTGTTTTGTAATCCAACTATGCCGCACATTTATATATTTCATCCTTTTTTACATTACAGGCAAATTTGACTTGCCCATTAAGTATTTATCTATATGGTGCGCTGTTTTTCTGCCTTCGGAAATTGCCCATACTATTAAAGATTGTCCTCTACGCATATCACCTGCTGAGAATATTCCTTCTTTTGATGTCATAAAATTCTCGTCGGTTTTTACGTTGCCAAATTCCGTTAGTTCAAGATTTAAATCTCCGACTAATCCTTTAGGTTCGGGATGCAGGAAGCCTGCGGCAAGGATTACTAAATCTGCATTGATTTCGAATTCACTCGCCTCTATTTCCTTCATAACCGCACAGCTTTTTTCGTTGCTACCGGAAAATTCGACTTTGGAGCATTGTAATTTTTGAACTTTCCCTTCTTTTCCAATAAATCTTTTTGTCAAAACCGACCAGTGACGCTCACATCCTTCTTCATGGCTGCTTGAACTTTTTAATATTGAAGGATAATAAGGCCAGGGTTCGTTTTTCGTTCTGCATTCGGGAGGTTTTTCTAAGATTTCTATTTGTGTTATGCATTTTGCGCCCTGTCTTTTTGCAACGCCGACACAGTCTGCTCCGGTATCTCCACCCCCAATTACAATTACTTCTTTATCTTTTGCGTCAATCAGTTCTTCTTTCGCTATCTTTTCACCCCATACTCTTTTGTTGGATTGCATTAAAAAGTCCATTGCGAAATGTATTCCTTTTAATTCTCTACCTTGAATTTTTAAATCTCTCGGAACTCGACAGCCGCAGGCAAGACAAATTGCATCAAAATTCTTTTGCAGTTCCCCGGCGGTAATATCAACACCAACAAATGTATTTGCTTTGAATTCTATATTTTCTTTTTTCATTAGTTTTAGTCTTCTGTCCAGAATATCTTTTTCTAATTTAAAGTCGGGGATTCCGTATCGGAGAATCCCGCCTATTTTTTTATCTCTTTCAAAAACAGTTACCCGATGGCCTGCTTTGTTTAACTGATCAGCGGTCGCGAGTCCTGCGGGACCGGAACCAACTACGGCAATTTTTTTACCTGTACTTTTTATATTTGGATTTGCTTTAATAAATCCTGATTTAAATGCGTGTTCGATAACGGCAAGTTCATTTTCTCTTATTGTGATCGCGTCATCATTTATAGATAAGACACAGGAATGTTCACATGGGGCAGGGCATATTCTTCCGGTTATTTCAGAAAGATTATTTGTAGCTGAAAGTAGTTCGTAAGCTTTTTGCCATTGATTGTTAAACATGAGATCATTCCATTCGGGAATAAAATTCCCAATTGGACAGCCCCAGTGACAGAAAGGAGTTCCGCAATCCATACAACGCGCGGCCTGCTCACGGGATTTATCATCATTTCGATGAACAATAACGTCTTTGTAGTCTTTTATTCTTTCTTCACTCGGTCTAAGCTTTGAACTTTCCCTTTGTATTTCTAAAAATCCGTTTATTTTGCCCATTTTTAATTCTACCTATTCAACTATAGATTTAACCCATTGTTTTAAATTTTCTTTTCTTTCGGTTTTCAGTATGTGTTCGTATTCGGAAGGAATTACCTTGACAAATTTTTCCATCATATTGTCAAAATCCTGCAGAATTTCTTTGGCTCTATTGCTTTCTGTATATTTATAATGATTGGTTATTAAAGAATGTATTATTTTTGAATCATGTCTATTGATTTCTTTTAATTTCACCATCCCGAGGTTGCACTTAGATTTAAAATCCCCGGCTATATCATATACGTAGGCAATGCCGCCGGACATACCCGCGGCGAAGTTTCGTCCGGTTTTTCCGATTATTACAACTCTGCCTCCAGTCATATATTCACATCCGTGATCACCTACTCCCTCTATCACTGCTAATAACCCGGAATTTCTTATGCAAAATCTTTCTCCTGCTACACCTCTTATATAAGCTTCTCCTTTTGTCGCTCCGTAGAAAGAAGTGTTTCCTATAATAATATTCTCTTCTGACTTATAAGTTGTTTGTTTGTCCGGATAAATCACGATTTTTCCGCCAAAGATACCCTTTCCTACATAATCGTTGGACATTCCTTCCAGCTCGAAAGTTATTCCTTTCGCGAGAAAAGCTCCAAAGCTTTGTCCCGCTACGCCATTGAATTTAAAATGTATTGTATCATCAGCAAGTCCTCTTTCTCCATAAACATAGCATACTTCACCGCTCAGGCGCGCTCCAACCGTTCGATTTGTATTCTTGATTGTAATATTATGTTTTATTTTTTCTTCTTTAAGAATAGCGTTTTTTGAGAGATCTATTAATTTTATATCTAAAATATCATCCAGGTCGTGCTTTTCCGGTTTTGAGTAAAAAATTCCTGAATTGCTTTTGATCTCCGGTTTATAAAGAATGTTTTTAAAATCGATGTCTTTCGATTTCCAATCGAGAATTTTTTCATTGACTTCTAAAAGCTCTGTTTTTCCGATCATATCGGTAATTGTTTTTATTCCGAGTTTTGCCATAATTTCACGTAATTCTTCCGCTACAAAATTGAAATAGTTTACCAGATGTTCGACTTTACCATTAAATCTCTGCCGTAATAGTTCGTTCTGGGTCGCGATACCCACCGAACAATTTCCGAGATTGCAATGACGAAGCATTACACACCCAAGAACGATTAATCCCGCGGTAGCAAAGCCATATTCTTCCGCGCCGAGTATTGCGGCAATCGCGATATCCCTTCCGGTACGAATTTGTCCGTCAGTTTGAAGGCGTACTCTACTTCTTAAATTATTTAAAACGAGGGTTTGATGTGCCTCGGAAAGACCAAGTTCCCATGGTAGTCCGGCATGATGTATTGAGCTAAGCGGTGCAGCGCCTGTACCTCCGTCTCCGCCCGAAATTAAAATCATATCTGCGTGACCTTTTGCAACTCCTGCTGCGACGGTGCCAACTCCGACCTCAGATACAAGTTTCACACTTATTCTTGCTTTAGGATTGACGTTTCTAAGGTCGAAAATTAACTGGTTTAAATCTTCTATTGAATAAATGTCGTGATGTGGTGGGGGAGAGATGAGTGTAACTCCCGGTGTTGTATGGCGAGTTTTTGCAATAATTTCGCTTACTTTATATCCCGGTAAGTGTCCTCCTTCACCTGGTTTAGCACCCTGAGCTATTTTTATTTGTATTTCGTCCGCGTGAACAAGATAGTTTGTTGTTACTCCGAAACGGCCCGAAGCGACCTGCTTGACTTTGCTTGAAAATGAAGCCCCGTTTGAAAGTTTTTTAAAACGGGATGGATCTTCTCCTCCTTCACCTGTGTTAGACATACCTCCGAGCTTATTCATAGCCATTGCTATAGTTTCATGTGTTTCTCTGCTTATAGAGCCAAAACTCATTGCTCCAATAGCAAAACGTTTTACTATTTTTGAAGTATTTTCTACTTCTTCTATTGGAATGGGTTTTGTTTCTGTGTTGAATTTCAGGAGACTCCGTAGAGTAGTCGGGTGTTCAGTCTGGTTATTGATGCTTCCCGCGAATTTTTTATATTCTTCATAATCTCCTTTTCTCGTTGCATCCTGAAGATATGCAATACTTTGGGGATTCCATAAATGATATTCTCCGTCTCTTTTCCACTGATAAAACCCACCTGAAGGAAGATATTCTTTCGTCGGAGAAGTATCCGGGAAAGCTTCTTTATGTCTAATAATGACCTCTTTGCCAAGAGTTAAAAGGTCTACACCTCCGATACGGGATGTGGTACCTGCGAAACACTTTTCTATAACTTCCTTTCCAAGACCTAACGCTTCAAATATTTGAGCTCCTCTGTAACTTTGAAGAGTAGATATGCCCATTTTAGATAATATCTTAAGTATTCCTTTGTTAATAGCTTTTTTGTAATTACTTATTGCGTCGTTTGCATCTATTTCTATCTCTTTTTCTTCGGATAAGTTTTTTATTACCTCGAAAGCAAGGTAGGGGTTAATGCAGTCCGCCCCATAACCCAAAAGGAGGGCAAAGTTTTGGACTTCTTTTGCGTCTGCACATTCAACTAATATATTAACTTGTGTACGTTGTTCACTTTTGATAAGAGCGTGATGTACAGCTCCAGTTGCCAGTAGTGATGGTATACAGGCATTTTTTTTGTTTATTCCTCTATCGCTTAGCGATATAAAGGAATATCCATTTTCTGTAGCTTCCTTTGCCTCTTTTATGATTCTATCCAGGGCTTTTATGAATTTTTTTTCTGTTGCGGGATTAAAAAGCAAAGATATGGTTTTAGTTGCAAAGCCGTTTATGTTAATATTTTTTAACTTTATGAAATCCTCATTTGTCAATATTGGTTCCTTTATTTCTAATTTATGTGCATGATCTGAAGTTTCTTCTAAAATGTTGTTTTTCGGACCTAGAAAAGTTAAAGTACTCATAACTATCTTTTCTCTGATTGAGTCAATAGAGGGATTCGTAACTTGTGCGAATAATTGTTTAAAGTAATTGAAAATGAGCTGTGGTTGTTTTGATAACACGGCATGGGGGTGATCGTTACCCATCGATCCAATGGGTTCTTTCCCCTCTAGAGCTTTAGGTATTATTATTTTTTTTATATCTTCCCGAGTGTATCCATTTGCTTTTAGATATGATAAAAACTCCTCTTTTGGGATATCCGAGTTTTGATATTTTTTCTTATCCGGTTTTATTGAATGAAACTCGAGTAAATGTTTATTCAACCATGCTGAGTAAGGCTTTTTATTCGCTAGATTGTGTTTGATTTCTTCGTCCTGAATTATTTGTCTTTTTTCTGTGTCTACAAAAAACATTTTTCCTGGTTCCAGTCTTCCTGATTCTAATATGTCTTTACCTTCGATATCTAAAACTCCGACTTCGGAAGCCATTACAACCTGTCCTTCTTTTGTGATTAGATAACGTGCGGGACGCAATCCGTTACGGTCGAGTATAGCGCCGACGCGGGTTCCGTCGGTAAAAGATATGGCGGCAGGTCCATCCCAGGGTTCCGAAATACAAGCGTGGTATTTGTAGAAACTCTTTAGTTTTTCATCCAGTAAATTATTGTTTTCCCAGGCTGCGGGAATTAACATCATCATGGAGTGGGGTAGGGTTCGGCCGGAGAGCGAGAGAAGCTCAAATACGTTGTCTAATATGGCTGAGTCGCTTTTTGAGGCATCTATAATCGGTTTAATTTTTTCTATAGTTTTTCCGAACAGAGGACTTTTGAGCAGTCCTTCTTTTGCTTTCATCCAGTTTATATTCCCTCGGAGTGTGTTTATTTCTCCGTTATGAGCGAGAAATCGGAAAGGTTGAGCAAGATCCCAGGTTGGAAAGGTGTTTGTACTGTACCTGGAATGAACCATAGCAATCGCGCTTTTTACGGATTCGTCTTTTAAATCCGTGTAAAAATCTTCTACCTGATTTGCTATCAATAGTCCTTTATATATAAGGGTTCTACTTGAAATATTCGTTATATAAAAGGAAGATTTTTGTTTAATATTAGATGCATCTATGATGCTTTCCGCTCTTTTTCGGATTATATAAAGAATACGTTCAAAGCTTAAGTTTTCAACTTCTCTTCTTAGAGGAAGTTCGGGGTTTTTCTTAATAAAGATTTGTTCTATCGACGGTTGAGTCTCTTTTGCGTTTGTTCCTATTTTTGAGTTATCCACAGGTACTTTTCTCCAACCAAGCAGTAATTGTTTTTCTTCTTCTATAACTTTGTGGAGAACTTCTCTGCAAAAAAAACGTTCATTAACGTCTTTTGGAAGGAAAACAATTCCGGTTCCGTACTCGCCTGGAGAGGGCAGTTCGATTTTTTCCTTTTCCGTGGCTTTAAAAAGAAATTCATGCGGAAGTTGTATTAGTATGCCGGCACCGTCACCGGTTTTTGGGTCGGCTCCGACAGCTCCGCGGTGAGTAAGTCTGTTTAGTATTTTTAAACCCTTTTTAACAATATCGTTGGATTTTTTACCGTTGATATTGCATACAAAACCAACTCCGCATGAATCATGTTCATTTTTAGGGTTATATAATCCCTGTTTCTTGGGATATCCTTTATTACTTAACATTTTTTTATTTACCGACTAACGTACTAACGGATCAACGCGCCAACCATTATAATCTCGGTAGATATTTTTTGATTTCGTATTCCGGCACCTGTATTCGGTAATCATCCCATTCTTTCTCTTTTAAAGCAATAAATCTCTGGAAGATATGATCACCTAATACTTTTCGTACGAGTAAGCTGTTTTCCGTTATCGAAATCGCCTGACCGAGACTGTCCGGTAATGTTTCTATACCCAATTCCTTTCTTTCTATAGGGGTTAGATGATAAAGATTTTGTTCCATAGGTTTCGGGGCTTTATATTTCTTTTCTATACCTTCTAATCCCGCGTGAAGCATAGCCGCGAAGGTTAAATAAGGGTTACAGGCAGGATCAGCCGCTCTAAATTCGCAGCGGGTAGCTTTTTCCTGACCCGGTTGGTACATAGGTACACGTATTAAAGCACTTCGGTTTCTCTGACTCCAGGCAATGTATACAGGTGCTTCATATCCGGGTACGAGACGTTTATAGGAATTTGTCGTTTGTGCGAATAGTGAACAGATCTCTTTTGAGTGTTTCAACAGACCTGCGATATAAGAATGACCTATGTCAGATAGATTGTCCTTTGAGTTCTTATCAAAGAAAGCATTTTTGCTTCCCTTAAATAAGGACTGGTGTGTATGCATACCGGAACCGTTTTCTCCGAAAACCGGTTTTGGCATAAAAGTCGCGTATACTCCAAACTTAGTTGCAATTTCTTTTACTACTACACGATAAGTTATGACATCGTCAGCCATTTTTAGAGCATCATCATAGCGCATATCAACTTCATGCTGGGAAGGTGCGACTTCGTGATGTGAGTATTCTACGTGAATTCCCATTTCTTGAAGAGCAAATACCGTTTCTCGTCTTAAGTCACTCGCGACATCCAGTGTGGTTAGGTCAAAATAACCACCCCTATCCAGGTATTCCGTTCCGTTATCGTCTTTAAAATAGAAAAATTCGAGTTCCGGTCCTATGTAAAAATGGTCGAAACCCATATCCTCTGCTCGTTTTAGAGCTTTTTTTAGTACATATCGAGGATCTCCCTCGTATGGCGTTTTATCCGGATTTAGAATATCACAGATCATGCGTGCCACTTTTTTCTCATTCGGACGCCATGGTAGTATGGCAAAAGTATCTAAGTCCGGCATTGCGATCATATCAGACTCTTCAATATCTTGATAGCCGGTGATTGAAGAACCGTCGAACCCCATTCCGTTTGTAATGGCGTTTTCAAGTTCGTTATCGGTTATAGCAAAACTTTTGACCTGTCCGAGAACATCGGTAAACCAAAAACGAATAAATTTAACATCTTCTTCTTTTACTATTTTTAATATGTCTTTTTTTGTTTTTTTAGCCATTTTAACTCCTTTTTTAACCAATTGCTTTATCGCCCCGTTCTCCGGTACGGATTCTTATACACTCGGGTAGGTCGAGCACAAATATTTTCCCGTCTCCGATTTGCCCGGTTTGGGCTCCTTTGACTATTGCTTCTATTGTTGGCTCGACGAAGTCTTCATTTACAGCGATTTCCAGTCGAAGTTTTTTAAGCAGGTTGACCTCATGTATTACGCCGCGGTAAGTTTCTGTATAACCTTTTTGCTGTCCGCTCCCCAGGGCATTGGTAACCGTCATTTTGTAAACTTCCGCATCATATAAGGCTTTTTTTACATCAGGTAATTTATGCGGTTGAATTAAAGCTACTATAAGTTTCATTTTTTACCTCCGGTTATTTTTATGGCGGTGAGTAGATTATGGGGAGTAGGCAAAAACCTTCGAAAGAGATCAGGCTTACTCACCGCCATGTATCTATTCATTAGTGAATATCTGGAAGCCTCCATATGCTTCCATTCCATGTTCTCCGATGTCAAGGCCTTTTAATTCTTCTTCCCGTGAAACTCTTAATCCGATTATAACGTCTATGAGCTTAAATACAATGCCCATGGTTATAACTATAAATAATATTACCGACATGGAACCGAGCATTTGAATTCCGAGTTGTTTTAGCCCGCCACCGTAAAAAAGACCATTGTACGCTAGCCCTAAGCTTTCTTTACCGAAAAACCCAACCGCAAGTGTGCCCCAGATACCGTTCATTCCATGAACAGGAACCGCACCGACAGGATCATCGACATGAAGTTTGTCAAGCATTATAACTCCAAAAATTACAATGACCCCTCCTATGGCTCCGATTACTATTGCTGCCCATGGTTCGACAAAAGCACATGGAGCCGTTATCGCGACTAATCCCGCGAGCGCCCCATTCATAGCCATAGAAAGATCGGGTTTTCCGAATATCTTCCATACGGTGATCATTGCGAAGATCCCGCCTGCAGCTGCTGCCAGGTTAGTGTTTATCGCTACCAGTGCGATTAAACTTCCATCTCCCACATGAAGACTTGACCCAGGATTGAATCCAAACCATCCAAACCATAGAATAAATACTCCAAGAGAGGCAAGAGGAATGGAATGTCCCGCAATCACGTTCGGTTTACCATCAGGTTTATATTTCCCGAAACGAGGTTTAAGCATTATGGTGCCTACGAGTGCGGCAGTTCCACCGACTGTATGAACAACTGTCGAGCCCGCAAAATCCGCGAAGTTGAGAGTGGCTAACCAACCACTGCCCCATATCCAGTGACCGACTATAGGGTATATAAAAGCAGAAATTATGAATGAATATATGAGGTAGGCCTGAAATTTCATTCTTTCTGCCATACCTCCCGCGACAATAGTTGCAGCTGCTCCGCAGAATGCCGCCTGAAATAACCAGAAAGCGTAAAGCGGAACATTGGCCCCCGATTCGGCGCCTATCAGAAACCATCCTTTAAGCCCCAAAAAAGCGTTTCCTCTTCCGAACATTATCGCGTAGCCGAAAATAAAGAATCCGATAGAAGCCATACAAAAGTCCAGGAAGTTTTTAGTCAGTATGTTGCAGGTGTTTTTTGCGCGGATAAAGCCGGCTTCCACCATGCCAAAACCTGCTTGCATGAAGAATACAAGAAACGCGGCTAAAAGTACCCATAAAGTATCTAAACCTATTGCGCTTATGTCTAAAACTTCTTCTGTCATTTTTTTCTCCTTATATTTTTGATTTTTTTAAAGACTTAGCTCTCCGGGGATTTTTGGGAATAGAGTCGCGTCTTTTACGTGTTTGAGTCCGCATATATAACGTGTTATTCTTTCTATTCCGATCCCAAAACCTCCGGAGGGTGGAAGACCTAATTTCGCGAGTTCCAGATAAAGCTTATAGTCGTTTGGATCCAGGTCCTGGCGAATTATTCTTTCTTTTATTTTATCATACTTATTTTCTCGCATACCGCCGGAGAGCCCTTCGCCGAAACCCTCGGGGTATATTACATCCATATCAAGTAATATGCCGGGTCTTCTCGGATCTTCTTTATCGTAAAATTCTCTTTTCCAGTCAGGAATATCTATTAGCCAGAATGGATCCTTCATTTTTTTCGAAAGAATAACCTCAAAGTCTTTTCCATATTCATCCAATGCTTCTTTAAAGGAGATTCTTTCAAATGGAGTTTTGGGGGTTTTTAAATGACGATTAAAAAATTCAAGCTGTTTTTTGCAATTCTTTTTGACTTCTGTGAAAACATGGGTGAATATTTCTTCGCCAAGTTTGAGTAGTTCTTCCCGGGTCGCGCCTTTTACTTCGAGATCGAGTTGGGTAAACTCGAATAGATGCCGCCCCGAATCAGCGGTTTCTTTTGTCTCCAGACGTAGGTTAGGGGAGAAGCAGAAGAATTTATCGATTCCGCTTACAGCAATCATTTTATGAAGTATCATGCTTTTTGTTGTGGTATAGGTTTCTCCGTAGTATTCAAATTCGGTAGAGAAAACATCATGGCAGAGTGGGTCGGTTTCGGGTGATACCATAACAGCAGAAATTTCAAGGAAGCTATTATTGTAAAGGTAATTAACCATCGCCCTTCTAATTTGAGTTTTTACCTTAAGCATCTCCTTTATCGATGGATCGGTGAACCTATCGTGGTATTTTTTTGCGAGAATAGCCTCTTTACCTTTTTCAATTTTCTCTTCGACCATAATAGCCTCCTTTGGTTTATGAATTATTATTCGTTAATTTTGCATATTTATTCAAAAATTCCGAAATCAATATAGTTATTATTTTCTTTTTGTCAAGGGGTAAACTGGATTTTTGCTATTTGTGATTGAAGAATATAAATTTGCAATAAATTTCGATATTAACTATTGACCCATTTGATTTGAGGTTCTTGGTGATGGTTGTTGTCGAATGGCTTATATATTTTTATTTTTTTGCGTTAAAAGACTTGTTGCAATGATTGCGACTGTTGCCAGCGCGAATGAAACAACTCTTACAGTAATAAAATTATCGAGTTTTTCAATATTTGCCCAGATTATTGTGCTTATGGCACCGGTCAGCATTCCTGTCATGACTCCGTATTTTGTGGTTTTCTTCCATTTTAGTGAAAATAGAATAGCGGGTCCGAATGAAGCGCCCAATCCGCTCCAGGCGTAAGAGACCATAGTATATATAAGTTTTTCCGATTTTATCGCCAGGATAAATGCTGAAGCTCCTACAAGTAAGGTAATGATTCTCGAAGCCATTAATTGCATTTTCTCGGAAATTTTTCTGCGGAATATGTTATGGTATACATCTTCAGATAAGGCAGCCGATGCGACAAGCAGTTGCGAATCGGCTGTCGACATCATTGCCGCAATTGCCCCGGAAATTAAGATGCCGGCTAACCACAGGGGAAGAAGGGTGGTGGCGAGGTACGGCATAAGGAATTCCGAATCGGTTAAAGTTCCGGCAGGTACGAGTCCCTTGCCGACTACACCTATAAAAAATGCTCCAAAGAATGCTGGTATGCTCCAGGCGATGGCGATATTTCTGCTGATTCTTATTTTTTCGGGGTCTTTTATCGACATGTATCTGACGATTGTGTGAGGTTGTCCGAAGTATCCGAGTCCCCAGCTTAAGCCCCCTATTATGCCTGCTATAGCGGGCCAGCCTGTTTGATTTCCGAAGAGCGAGGAAAGCGTGAAGTCGATATTGTATCCTCCTTTTAAAACAGCAATGAAGCCGACTATGGGGAGTCCTACGAGGGTTATAATCATCAGTATTGCCTGCAGGAAATCTGTCCAGGCTACGGCTAAAAATCCTCCCATTAGAGTATAAAATACGATAACTAAAGCTCCTATCATTATTCCGTTAAAATGAGGTATTCCAAAAGTAGTGTGTAGAGTCTTTCCGGCTCCGTTAAATTGCGCCGATACGTAAAGTGAATAGAAAAATATTATAATAAATGTTGCTATAATTTCGTTTACTTTATTTTCTTGCCCAAAATTTCTCGAAAGGAAACCCGGTAATGTGATAGCATCCAGCTTTTCCGTTTTTACTCTTAGGTCTTTTGCTATTACGAACCACGCGGCTATTATTCCGCATATGCAGCCAATAACAGTCCATAGTTCTATAAGTCCCGCGGTAAAAACCATGGCGGGTAATCCTAATAGAAGCCACGATGATTCTCCGGATGCTCTCTCGGAGAAAGCTGTAACTACGGGATTTAATCTTCTTCCTGCTATAATAAAATCTTCCTGAGTTTTTGTTAAGCGATAAGTCCAGATACCAATTACTAAAAGAATTACAAGATAAATAAAGAAACCTATTAAAACCGGATCCATTAATGCCTCCTTATTTTTTAAATAATAAATATAGCGAATCTTATGTCAAGGGTATTGGTAAAATTTAATAAGAAAGTTGACTTTTTTTATATGTGATATAATTTTAAGCAATGAAAGGCTATGAAGTTTGTTTGTTTATTATAAATACGATTCAAAATAAATCTAAGGGAAAGTTTTAGCTTAATATAATTTTGGGTTTTTTAGATTTTAAATATTAATGTAGGAGGTGAAATATGATAAAAAAGATAAAGCAAATCTTTCTGATTGTTCCAGTAGTTTTGGTTTTTTTTGCTAGCTTCTCGTTATTAGGAGCAGAAGAGTTATCTGTTAGTTGGATTGATCATAATAAAAACGGTAAAATGGATAAATATGAGAATCCCGAGATTCCTATTAATAATAGAGTTGTTGATCTTTTATCCGGAATGACTTTAAAAGAGAAAATAGGGCAGCTTCTTCAATACCCTTCTCCCGAATACTTATACGATGATATGGAAACAAGGAACTTTTCTCCTGATAAAGCCAAAAAATTATTAAAGGATCAAGAAATAGGTTCATTTCTGAAAAATATAGGAGATGGTCCGACAGAATGGGCAGAGATAGCCAACAAAATACAGAAAATTGCTCTTGAGGAAACAAGATTGGGAATACCGATAATTATAGGAGATGACATTATACACGGTTATGCAATGCTTGAAGGAGCAACGGTACTTCCTGTTAGATTAGGGCAGGCTGCTACCTGGAACCCGGACTTGGTCCGACGAGGAGCATCTTTGACAGCAAAGGAGAGTAGAAGTGTTGGGACACACTGGGCATTTGCTCCTACCCTCAGTGTAGTAAGGGACCCCAGATGGGGGAGAACGGAAGAGACCTTCGGGGAAGACCTATATCTTGTTTCAGAGATGGGAGTTGCAATAGTTAAAGGATATCAGGGAAAGACCTTAAACAGTGATAGTACAATACTTGCGGGTCCAAAACATTTTGCCGGTGATGGAGAATCTATAGGCGGTAGAAATGCTGACATTATAGATGTCTCGGAGCGGCATCTACGAGAGATAATTCTTCCTCCTTTCAAGGCAGCTGTCGAAGCGGGAGCGGGGAATATTATGCCTGCGCATCATGCTATTAATAATATACCATGCCATGCTAATTCAGAACTTCTGACCGGGATACTTCGTGAGGAGTGGGGTTTTGATGGGTTCGTCGTGTCGGATTGGGTCGATATTGAGAGAATGTACGAAAGATTCAATACTGCTTCTACAGTAGAAGAGGCCGGAAAGCAAGCGATTGAGGCAGGAATAGATATGGATATGTTGGGTTCCTGGAGAGGAGAGCCTGCATTTGGAAAACCTCTTTTGCGTTTTGTAGAGAAAGGTGAGGTCTCTCCGGAAACTATTGATACGGCGGTAAGTAGGATTCTCAGATGCAAATTCCGCCTGGGTCTTTTCGAAAAACCTTACGTGGATACAGAGCGAATTAACGATATTGTAAATTCCCCGGAACACCGGGAAGTTTCTTACAAGATGGCATGTGAATCAATAGTACTTTTAAAGAATAAAAATAATTTATTACCCCTTAATAAGAGTGAGATAAAATCCATTGCGGTCATAGGTCCCAATGCGGATAATCCTGCTCATCAGTTAGGTGACTGGACGGCAAAGGAACCCAGAGAAATGATATCTACGGTCCTTGATGGCATAAAGAATAAGGTATCTGAAGGAACCGAGGTTCATTATGTAGAGGGCTGTAAAATTCTGGGTGAGGAAGGCAAAGATTTTGATAAGGCGGTCGATGCGGCAAAGAGGTCTGATGTGGCTGTTGTAGTTGTCGGTGGTGCCAGCCAGCGTTACGACTGGGATTATAGGACTTGCGGCGAAAACCATGACAGAGCCCACCTGGATTTACCCGGCATTCAGGAGGAACTTGTTAAGGTAGTATATGAGACAGGAGTACCGGTGGTACTGGTGCTGATAAATGGTAGACCTTTGACCATCAATTGGGAATTTGAAAATGTTTCCGCTATTCTTGAGGCGTGGTATCCGGGACAGGAAGGAGGCAGGGCAATAGCGGATGTGTTGTTTGGAGATTTTAATCCGGGCGGTAAACTGCCTATAACTTTTCCCCGTTATGTCGGGCACATACCCGTATATTATGATATGGGACCAATTCGAGGTAGAGGAGGTTATGTGGCATCGGGACCCTATAATAAAATTGCTCCGATTTTTCCTTTTGGTTATGGTCTGAGTTATACTGTTTTCGAATACGATAATTTGAAGATTATACCCGAAAAAACAGATGAAACCATCGAGGAAATCAAGATTAGTCTGGATGTCAGAAATGCCGGAAATCTTAAAGGCGATGAAGTTGTGCAGCTTTACGTCAGAGATAATTACGCATCGGTGTTGAGACCTTTAAAGCAACTTAAAGGATTTAAGAGGATAACGCTTCTCCCCGGGGAAAGTAAAAAGATAACTTTTCATCTTCCTGTAGAAAACCTTGCTTTTTATAATAAGAATAACGAAAAAATCGTTGAACCGGGATCTTTCCATATAATGATAGGTAGTTCTTCGGAAGATTTAAGACTGGAAGGAGAATTAAATTTTGTTGGGAATGTGATGAAGATTAATGATAAGGAAATGTTTACCAGGGTATCTCTTAAATAAAGGTAGTCAATATATCCCTGTATAGCGGATTTGTAATATCAATTATAGGGAGTTTTTAAGTCATTAGGACCATTCAAAGGGTGGATACTGTTTAAGCTGTTCTAAATAGAGACGATAGATAGACTTAAAATCGAAAAAATTTCTGGGAATTCTCAACTTCTCTATTGTTCAGCCCTCATTTTTTCCTGATAGAAGTTTTGCATTATATAAAAAGCTTTCTTTTTAGAACCACGGTTGGAAATTAAGCCCTTAAGGTTGAAATAATCTTGAATCCCGGGAAGATGACGTCTTGGAGACATAAAATCCTTAAGAATCCATGGGGTTGTGCCTCTTAAGAAGCTGATTCTCTTTAGCATAGAAACTTGATGCTTGTAAATATTTTCCTGATATTCTTCGGACCACATTGTGAGTGTGTCTCCGTGGAAGCCATATAAAGCTCCTCCTCCAAACTCACTGATGATAAGAGGCTTATTGTATATAGTTTCCCATTTTATGTTGTCACACTTATCCGGAGGCCCGTCGTACCATCCTATATATTCGTTGCATCCTAAAACATCAAGCTCTTTCCCAAGTGGGTCATCTATTATAACTGTATTCTTATCCTTGTAGTGAATTTCTAAAGCAGCTGTAATCAGTCTTGTTGGATCTTTCATACGCGTAAACTGCACCAGTTTTTTAATAAAATCGAGACGGAGTTTGGAAAGGGGCGTCTCGTTAGCCATTGACCAGAGTATTACTGAAGCTCTGTTTTTATCTCTTGTTATGAGTGCAGATAGTTGATTCTTGGCATTAATAAAAGTTTCCTTGTTTTCCCATTGAATGGTCCAGTAAACGGGAATTTCTGCCCATACCATAATACCCATACTGTCTGCCACTCTGACCATATTCTCATTATGCGGGTAATGAGCAAGTCGGACGAAATTGCAATTAAGCTCTTTTGCCCAATTAAGAAGTATTTTTGCGTCTTCTTTGTTGAACGCCCTGCCGCTGCGCAGTGGTGCATCCTCATGAATAGAAATACCTCTGAGGAAAACCGGTTTGCCGTTTAACGATATTTCCCGTCCATTAACCTCTATGTTTCGAAATCCTATTTTGTCTGTAACTTCATCTGTTTTTGAGGATATTACAATACTGTATAATTTTGGATTTTGTGGAGTCCACAGTTCAAAATTACCTTTAAAGGATACTTTGGCAAATCCTTCTTTATTTGTTTTGAAGCTTCTTTGAATATCAAGTTCCGGGATTTTGATTGCTACCTCCTGGTCTAATTCTTTCCCGTTGAGCTTAATCCATCCCTCTATCTTTTCTTGTGAACCTTTTGCAAGTTGTATCATGTAATCCTGGATAAAAGTTTCCGGGACTGTAACTAACATAACTTTTCTAGTTAACCCACCGTAATTCCACCAGTCAAAATTTAAGGTGGGAACCCCTTCGGCATGTCTTTTGTTATCGACTTTTACTATTACAAAATTCCCTTTTTCTTTTAATTTTTGCGTGATTTCAAAATTAAATGGAGTAAAACCTCCTGTGTGTTCTCCTATCTTTTCGCCATTTAAGTAGACGATAGCGTTAGAATTCGCAGCTCCAAAATATATGAATACTCTTTTATCTTGGTTTTTATTATAATCAAAAGATTTTTTATACCAGATTGTTCCCTCATAAAACAGGAGTTTATCGTTTTGAGTATTCCAATCTCCCGGGACCTGCAAAGTAGGTGAAATATCAAAATCGTATTCAACTCTGTCACTCTTTTTTTTAGGTTTTATATTCTTGAAATACCCATTCTCATGAGGTTTGTAACGGTAATCATAATAACCGTTTTCAAAGGGATCGATAATTATATTCCATTTTCCGTTTAAACTTGTTTTATTTCGGTTTTCGATATTGATTATTAGTTCTGAAGCTGTTGTGATAATTGATAATGAAAATAAAATAACTAATTTAAATTTGAAACTATTATCCATCTTTGCCTCCTGTTTTTTTAAATGATAGCGTAGAGTGGTTAAGTGTCAAGACCCCTTTCGGATTATTAGAATCCGAGTTGAGTAGTTAAGGCAAAAGAAATTAAATCTTTGCGCTATTAGTATAATTTGTTGTTTCTCTTGGATGTTGTGGGTTGAGTTTTGTTTTGACGCATGACTCAAGGCTCTTGACTTGTGACTATTTTATTGCATTGACAATTGAAATCACTTGTATATTTTTAATAAACTAAGGGGATTGAATGTTTGAAGATTTAAAGACTATTATTTCACGAGTTGATGCAAATTATGCGGATATTCGCTATGAAATAAAAAAAGAGATTAAAATAGTTTTTAACGGGAAAGAATTAACAAATGTTACTTCCAATTCTACCGATGGATATGTTTTGAGGATTTTAAAAAACGGAGGTTTGTCTTCCGTTGCTTTCACTAAAATGGAAGACGCGGATGAGGCTATCCGAAGCGCAACCCGAAATGCAATGCTGATTTCCGAGAATATCAAGGAACCTGTAAGATTTGCTAAAACAGAAATTATAAAGGACACATTTATACCGAAACTTGATGAAGACCCACGAAATATCTTGCTTTCCGAAAAAATTGAATTAACAAAGAAATACAACGATATTCCTTTAAAACACAATAATGTTGTTACTACAAATGTTGGATACACTGAATTAATTCGAGAAAAATATTTTGTTAGTACAGAAGGAAGTGAAATTAGAGAAGATTTAGTTACAAATGGTATAAGTGGATTAATAACTTCAAGTGACGGTAATATATTTCAAAATGTTAGAGTGGGATTTGGCGGAAGTAACGGTTTTGCTGTAGTACGGAATCAGGATGAAGAATTCCAGAAAAAAACTTCGATAGTTCTTGAACTTTTAAAAGCAAAACCCATTGAAGGTGGAGTATATAAAGTTGTTATTAATCCTGATCTGGCTGGTGTTTTTACTCATGAGGCTTTCGGACATTTTTCTGAGGCTGATCTTATCGAAGATAATCCTTCTATGAGAGATAAAATGAAGATTGGGGTAAAATTGGGAAATGATATAGTTAATATTATTGACGATCCTACAATACCGGGGCAGTTAGGTTTCTATAAATATGATGATGAAGGGGTAAGGGCTCGACCCACACAGCTCATGAAAAATGGTGTTCTTGTTGGAAGATTGCATTCGAGAAGAACGGCTTCAGCTTTTGATGAACCTATTAGTGGTCACTGTGTTGCTGAAGATTATCGTTATGCTCCCATAATAAGAATGGGGAATATATTTATTGAACCCGATACAAAGACTTTTGATGAGCTTCTTTCTGAATTGGGCGAAGGTTTGTATATTCTCGACGCAAAGGGAGGGCAGACGAGCGGAGAAAATTTTACATTTGGAGCTCAATATGGTTTTATGGTAAAAAATGGAAAATTGGCTGAAATGGTTAGGGATATTAATATTTCGGGTAATTTGTATCGTACTCTGGAAAACATATCTTCAGTCGGAGATGATTTGGAACTTTTTAAATTTGGGGGAGGTTGTGGAAAAGGTCAGACTAATATTCGCTCTTGCTTTGGTGCTCCTCATATTTTAATAGATAATGTTGTGGTTGGTGGTGAATAATGAAAAAAATGATAAAGCTTGCTGAGAATAGGTGCGATAAAGCGGAATTATTTTCTCTCGAAGAAAAGACTGATGTGATAAAGTTCGAAAATTCGCAGTTAAAAGATATAGACACTAAAATACAATCAGGTATAAGCCTTAGAATACAAAAAGACGGTAAAATAGGATCCGCGTACACGAAAAATCTTTACGATAGGGAAGAGCTTCTACAAAATGCCTTAGATTCACTTGCGGGGGGAGTCGAGGCTTCATTTAATTTTCCTCTTACCGAGAAATTGCCCGAACTGGGGACTTATGACTCATCTATCGATAGTATTACTGCTGCTGATGTTGTAGAAGAATGCAAGAGAATCAACGATATAATTTCTCCGAAAAGAAAAGGTCAAGTTAATTTGTATGCGGAACTTAATAGAAGTAATGTGAATATTATGAATAGTTACGGTACAGATCTTGGCGCAAAATTTTCCAGATACTCCTTAGGGGTGGAGATACTGTATCCTGCTTCCTATTCCGCAATAAGCCGAACTTTAATTGATAAGAAATTCAAAAAGGCGGACGAAAAATACCTGAATTTTATTTTGGATACTTACAACAAATCTTTAAAAGAAGTAAAAATTAAAAAGGGAAGGATGAAAGTTTTATTTTTGCCTGAGGTGATGTATGTTCTTATATGGAGGTTATTAAGGGGAGCAAATGGCAGGAGTATTTATAATAAGGAATCTCCTATTGTAAAAAAGATAGGGGAGAAGATATTTGATGAGAAGTTAACAATATATGATGATCCTCTTAACGATAAGATGCCGGATGCTCGAAGTTTTGATGATGAAGGTGTTCCCTGTAAGCATCTTACCTTAGTAGAGGACGGAGTATTGAAAAGTTTCTATTATGACCTTTATTACGCGGAAAAGATGGGTGTAGAATCTACGGGACATGGTTTTAAATCTTCTGTTTGGGGTGGAGAAACGGTTTCCATGAAACCTGCACCCGCGCTTGAACATTTATATATAAAGCCCGGTGATAAAAATTTTACTGAGTTTTTATCTTTGATGGATAAGGGCATAATTGTAGCTGGTGCCCTCGGCGCGCACAGCGGTAATATACCGAATGGTGATTTTTCAATAGGTGTCGCTCCTGGTTTATATGTGGAAAATGGAGAAATAGTCGGGCATGTAAAAGATGCGATGGTTTCCGGAAATATTTATGATACCATGAAAAATGTTATCGCTATCGAAGATACTTATCACCCGGCTTATATGGGTACATTTCCTGCAATATTATTTGATGATATCTCGCTTACTATTTAAATGTTAAAATTAAAGGAGGGGGAATGAATTTTTTCAAACTTAAAGAACACAATACTTCCGTAAAGACTGAAGCTATCGGAGGTGTTACAACATTTATGACCATGGCTTATATTATATTTTTTCAGCCGATGATTCTTTCTCAGGCAGGTATGGATTTTGGTGCTGTTATGATGGCAACAATAATTTCTTCTGTTATTGCTATTCTTATTATGGGTCTTTACGCCAATTATCCTATAGCACTTGCTCCGGGGATGGGAGAAAATTTCTTCTTTGCCTTTACTATTATCATTGGAATGGGAGTAGTCTGGGAAAAAGCTCTGGGAATTGTTTTTATTTCCGGTATTTTATTCGTAATATTAACGCTTTTTAAAGTTAGGGAATCGATTGTCAATACGGTTCCTGAAAGTTTGAAAAAATCAATCGCTGCCGGTATAGGGATTTTTATTACTTTTATCGGGCTTCAATGGGCGGGAGTTATTGAGGATAGTCCCGGGACATTAGTTACCCTTGGCAGTCTAAATACCAATTATACACTATTATTTTTTATCGGGCTTATTATTATATTTTTCCTATACGCGAGAAAAATAAAAGGTGCGATTCTGTGGGGGATACTTATTACTGCGATTGTCGGGATTCCCATGGGTATAGTTAAGTTTGGAGGAATAGTTTCCAAGCCACCTTCCTTAGCTCCTACGTTTTTCAAACTTGACATATTAGGAGCTTTTCACTGGGAGTATATTGTCCCTATTCTGGTTCTTTTCCTGCTCGATTTCTTTGATACAGTCGGAACGTTGATAGGCGTCAGCTCACATGCTAATTTGCTTGACGAAAAAGGAAATTTACCCAGGGCAGGTCGGGCTCTGATGGCTGATGCAATAGGAACAGTTGCGGGAAGTTTATTTGGAACTTCTACAGTTACAAGCTATATCGAAAGCGCGACCGGAGTAAGTGAGGGTGGGCGAACCGGGCTATCTAATATTTTTACATCTGCCTGTTTCTTGCTGGCAATATTTTTCTATCCGCTTGTAAAAGCAATCGGCGGCGGCTATCAGGTTGGGAATAGTACTTTCTATCCCGTTACTGCACCTGCGCTTGTTCTTGTCGGCGCTCTTATGATTAAAAGTGTTGCAAATATAAAATGGGATGATGTAACCGAGGCAATTCCTGCTTTTTTGGTTTTAATCGGAATTCCTTTGACCTATAATATATCTCACGGGATGGCTCTCGGTTTTGTTTCTTATCCTATCATGAAACTTTTTTCGGGTCGTGTCAAGGAGGTGCATCCGATTATGTGGGTTCTGGCAGTCGTTTTTGCGGGAAGCCTTGTTTTGTCGACAAGATACTAGAACGGTTTTAAGGTCTAAAGGTCTAAAGACCTTAAAGCTGTTAAATGGTTGAATTGTTGAATAGTTAAGTAGGAAAAACAACAAATAAAAAAAAATCAAAATAAAATCTTGTGTTAATCTGCTTGCCCTGTAGGGAGGAACGACCGTACCAGGGTGTAATCTTGTGGTTAAATTTCTTCAGTTTTTTTCGATTTCCAGATCTTTGTACAATATTTTGTGATCCTTGGGTATAGATTTATACATTAGATGACCAAGATCTCTAATTTCCCAGAGAGCTGCTTTACTGGTTCGTAATTTAAGAAAATTCCTAAAACTGCGTGCGTTTAGAGTCATAACTAATTCAGTTTTAAAAGATTCGGGAAGAAGATACTTTATTAAATCATTCGGAAGTTTATATTTTGATAAAAATAATAATATGTGTTTTAAGTTCTGAGCGGTTGTTTCATAGAATTTTTTTAAGGCCACGTCGGGCAATTCAGGGACAACACAGTATCTTTCTACTATTTTTTTATAGCCGGTGGGAGTATTTGCATTTTTTATATCCTTATCTTTGGTCAGATCCTTTAGGGTATATCTTGTAGAACGTACTGTGTAACTTGCCATTCTGTGTCGTACAAGTTCCTGAAGAAGGGCACGGGAAACGCCTTCTATTTTAAAAGTATAACTGCAATGTTCGAAGATCGACGTATGTTTCCATTTTATGAGGCTTCGGATTAGTTTTTTGTCTTTCGGTCCCATATTGTCCGATTCTGAACCGTGAGATGTTCTCGCCGCGGTTATGCATTTTTTTATCGAGTCCACATCAATTAAGGTAACTTTCATTTTGTAATTATATACGCAATTCATATAAATTCAAGTGAACAAACCACAAGATTTCAAATCATAATAATTAGCCACTGATTCGCACTGATAAACACGGATTTTTTTGTTGCTTTTTCTAGGACCTGGTACCTGGTCCCCGGTACCTAATAATATTTATTGCGATGTGCGAACCCTTTTCTTGTTTTGCAAAGACTTTTTTTATTAAGATACTGTATATCAATACATTAAATTCTGGAATATTTCTTGTACATTAGTTTAGTAGCTCTTTAATAATTTAGCAGAAAAGTGGTTTAAGGTGGTTCCCCAGATTATTATATTCGGCTCTTCTGATTTTTTTCTCTTAGAGGAGGTTTATTATGTTAAGTTTTGGTAATGCCCAAAATAAAGTTAGTGCCCCATTTCAGTTAAAGGGGAGTTTAGGGAAATCTTTTACAATAGATATAGATGGATTGTTGCTGGAAGGCGATCTGGTATATGATTACTCCTACAACATTCATCTGTTGATAAAGGTTCCCGATACTCTTCGCGGAGGAAATAAATCTTTTTACAGACTTTTAAGCCTTTGTAAAAATAACTCCGCGGATTTAAATGTAAATTCTTGTTTCTTTGTGCCTTTTTACGTCGAGCAGCAAGATAAGTCAGTCTTTTCGCTATATTAGGGAAATTCTAAGTTCAGTGAGGGTTCTCTCTCGCTGAACTTAGAATTATTCGTAACGCTTTTTCCTCAAACTTTTATATTAAAACTTAAAAACAATCTACAAAAATCACGTGTAAAGATAGTCACTAATCATTGGTTACTAGTCACCAGTCAAGCAAAACAACAAAAAATCCTTTTAATCTGCGTCTGTTTTTGGGATTTAGGATATGGGATTTGGGATTTAGCAAAAACAAAATAAAACTTTTTCTTTATTCGTGTAATTTGTGTGATTTGTTGTTAAAAAAACTTTGTGGTCTTTGTGGTTCAATACGTAGATTCTTCGAATCTAAGTTGAATAGTTAAATTATTGAATCGTTGAATAGGAAAAAATATCTTTATGGAAATTAACGGGAAAAAGGTTTTTTAAATATAGGAAATATTGAAGGTCTAAGGAGTTTTCGTATTTCGGGAAGTTTTTCCTTTGTGGCTTGGTAACCTAGTTTGATGCCAAGATCAAACTTGGTAAAATCAGCCCAATGTATCGATTCGACTTTTGGTTCTATTAATACATCGGCTCTTTCTGCTTGTTCTCTGTTAAAGCGAAATTTCGCGATTTCGTCCGCCCTCAGATTTGTAGAGATACCAGAGCCTAATTTCTCGAATTTTCCGAGTTTGGACCCGACATCGACTGCTATATTTTTTTTCGCTCCAAGATATTTACACCCGTCTACCGGTACTTTCGCGGTCGGTCCCGCATCTACCATAATTTTATTGCCTTCTTCACATGCTGGGAAAATACCGGCTATTGAGATGGATTTTATAATCGCGTTTTTTAAGGACCCTTTGTTTAGATATACCTCTTTTCCGGAAACAAGATCAAGAGTAGTGCACCCAAATTTTATTTTTAAATCCTCTATGTTTATGTCTGGAAAAAATTTGTCTATTACTTTCTTCAAAGATTCTCTTTCTGTTATATAAGGATTTACCGCCATTTTTGCGAAGGTGAGTCTTTCTCTTAGATAACAGCTTAATTTTTTTAAAGGGAAAGCATTCTCATGATCTTTGAAAAATTCGAAACCCAATTGTTTAAATTCTTCAGAGTTGACAACCTCCCGGCTTTTTTCTACTAATTGAGAAAAATCGTAATCGAGCGCGTATAGAGCTCCTATCAGAGAACCTATCGATGTTCCGAATATTAAATTGGGCTTTAAATTTTCTTCTTCAAGGCATTTTATAACGCCAAGGTGCGCAACACCTCTTCCTGCGCCTCCACCCAGGACAAGTCCGAATTTATTCATTTTCCGTGCATAGCTCTCTTATTTTTGGCGCCAAGTAAACGTTTTCAAGATCATTTCTTTTGAGCGCTTTGATTAAAATATTCAATTTGTCTTCTTCGGATATCCTTTTATCCATTATTATATATTTGTCTTTGAAAACCCGACAATATCCGCCTTTTTTTAGTAGTTTATCTTCAATTATTTTTATTCCTATTTTACAGGCTATCTGAGTGAGTTCAGCTAAAATTTCTCTTCTTTTCATTTATGAAGTCTGTTACAATATTTTTTATTTCTTCCAATCTTTCTTTGGTTTTTGCTTCGAAGCGAGTTACCACGATTGGTTGTGTGTTAGAAGCCCTAACGAGACCCCATCCATCGCCGAATAGAATACGCACTCCGTCTATTTGAATAGTCTCATATTTCTTGCTGAATTCTTCCTTCGCTGCTTCTACAATTTTCCATTTTGCTTCTTCTCCCACTTCCGTTCTGATTTCGGGAGTGCTTTCGTAGTAAGGCATCTCATTGATTATTTCAGAGACAGTTTTATTCGATTTTGATGCGATTTCATAAAATCTCGCGGATACGAAAAGAGCGTCGTCGAAACCGTAGTAGTTATCGGCAATAAATATATGGCCGCTCATTTCTCCTGCTATCAAACTGCCTGTTTCTTTCATTTTTACTTTTAATAAGGAATGCCCGGTTTTCCACATTAGGGGTTTACCGCCGAGTTTTTCGATCCATTCAACAAGCCCCTGACTGCATTTTACGTCGAAAACGACTTCTGTCCCGGGATTTTTAGTGATAATGGGTTTTGCTAGTGCTCCCAATAATTGATCTCCGTATACAAGTCTGCCGTTTTCGTCGATTATGCCTGCACGGTCAGAGTCTCCATCGTATCCTATTCCCATAGCCGCTTTTTCTTTAAGAACTTTTTCCGATAATTGTTTTGTATATTTTACTACGGTAGGATCGGGCAGGTGATTGGGAAAATTCCCGTCAGGTTCACAATTAATGCACTGGAAATCAGCCCCAAGGGTTTTGAATAACTCGGTAGCTAAGGGACCGGCTGTACCATTTCCCGGGTCCAGTACTATCTTTAATGATTTTCCCGGAGAAATTAAAGAAGACGTGTATTCTAAATAATCTTTTACAACCTCTTTTTCCCTTATACTTCCTTTTCCTTCCTCATAATCTTCTTTTTTGATTAATTCTTTTAATTCCTGTATTTGTTCGCCATATACGGTTTCTTTGTCTCGCATCATCTTAAAACCGTTGTATTCGATTGGATTATGACTTCCGGTAATCATTAATCCTCCATCTAAATCGTAATGGAAAACCGTGAAGTATAATAGGGGGGTTGGACCTACACCTATATTAGTTATGTTGCATCCGCAATCAGTAAGGCCTTTTGATATGTTTTCGAATAGTCTCGGAGAGCTTTTTCGCACGTCTCTGCACACGGCAATATCTGTAAGGTTTTTTCTTTTTAAATATGTTCCGAATGCTTTCCCGAGATGAAACGCGAATTCGTTTGTAAGGTCTTTATCCGAAATTCCTCTAATGTCGTATTTCCTAAATATATCATCATTTATTTTCATGTTTGATTATCTCCTGTTTTTGGAATAATTACTTGTTTTATCTTCTTTGTCAAGGCTTTTAATGATAAACTTAAGTGTTAGGTCTTTGGTTTTAGGTTTTAGCTTAAAAAAATAGAGACCAAGATGTTCTTTATGTTTTAAGTTTAAGTAAATGAGATGATGAGTGTATGGGTGGATGTGTTGACTTTTTTCACCCATATACCCATATACTCATATACCCATATACCTACTTCTTTGTGCCTCTGTATGAAAATATTGGTTCTCTTGACATTTTCTTTCTGCAATGTATAATTATTAATAAATGAAAAGGGTAAAAGATGGTTTTTCCTAGAGGTAATTTAATCTTAAATAATGCTCCTGTACAGTATGTGAATTTTGATAATATCCTCAATCAGGCGAAGAAGACCAGAGAAGGGCATCTTATGGGATATATTGAAATAAAATATCCGGAAAGTTTCGAGTACCTTTTTTTTAAGGATGGCCAGACAATTAGCGCTGGAATTTATAAGGAAAACAAATTATATGAACATCCTTTAGAAGAAGTGTTAGGTAAAGCTAAGAAAGCTCATCAGGGAGTTGTTAACATATACATGATTGGGGAAGAACTTCTTAATATTATCATGGCTTTAATTAAAGAAAAGCCGTTGTTTTCGGATAAAAAAGTAGGAAATGTTGATTTGGAAGTGCTTTTTGATAAATTGGAATCGCTTAAATTTTGTGGTTTTCTTGCTTTAAATAAATCAAACAAGTATTCTTTTGTAAAGTTTAATGACGGAGAACCCAAAGTAATATATCCTCTTAAGAAGAACAAAAGAAAAATAGACAAAAAAACATTGATTTCTTTACTGGAAGGTGAAGATATGCTTGTGAGTGCTTATAAAGGAAGGGAAATGAAAGGGCAGGTAAATCCAGCCTTAATTGAGTTGTATCTAAAATTCTTCAATTCTTTGATAGCCTCTTTTATTGACGTTGTCGGAGTATCCTTGGTGAGAAAAACGCTTATACCTGCTTATGAAAACGCTTCGCAAAATTTAGATATTCTAAAAAGTTTCAAAATTGAAGAAGATCTTACCATTATTTATCAACCTTTTTTAGCGACAGATGAGGAAATAACAATGGCATTCGCTTCCTGGATAGATCAATTTGCGGATGCTATTTTTGTTGTCCTCGGAAGAAAAACTGACGAGATAATTCATAATTCATTAAAAGATTATAGGTTCGCTTTAAAAAGTTCTAAATTCTTTAAATACTCGAAACTATCTCGATTGGACATAGATTAATATTGATATATTTCGCGGCAACTCCTATAGGAAACCTTGAAGATATTACATATAGAGTTATAAGAATAATGAAAGAAGTAGATGGGATTATATGTGAGAGCAGCCAAAAGACAAAGATTTTATTAAACCATTACAGTATAAAAAAACCTTTAAAGTCTTACAATGATTTCAACAAAGAAAAGGTGACAAGTTGGATTTTGGATAGGTTGAAAGAAGGGCAAAATTTTGTTTTTGTTTCTTCTGCGGGTTCTCCTTTAGTTTCGGATCCGGGATTTTATCTGGTTAAACATCTAATAGAAGAAAGACAAGAATTTACAAGTCTTCCCGGACCTTCTTCTGTTATAAACTCTCTAATTTTATCGGGTCTTCCGCCGGATAGATTTGTTTTTCAGCGTTATCTACCCCGTAAAAAGGGGAAAAGAAAAAAAATTTTAGAATCTCTTAAAGATGAGAGTAAAACGGTTATAATTTTCGAATCGCCTAAAAGAGTAGAGAAGCTGCTTTGTGAAATTAAGGAGTTATTGCCGGAGAGAATTATAGTTTTAGCAAGAGAAATGACTAAAATTTACGAAGAAGTTGTTAGAGGGACGCCGGAACAGATTCTTGATAATATGCCTAAATTGAAGGGAGAATTTGTAGTTTTAATTGGAGGTAAGGATTGGGCTGGAGTAAGTTAAGAGAAAAATCGAGAATTTTACTTTCTCCATTAGTAAAAACGTTTTCCTTTATTCCTCCTAATATATTAACATTGTTGGGGTTTTTGATTATTGTTATTGCTTCTTTCTTGATTTTAAATGGCAAATTTAGATTGGGCGGTTTAATTCTGATAGTGGGTTCTATTTTTGACGCGCTCGACGGACAAATTGCCAGAATAAAAGAAAAAACTTCTAAATTCGGTGCTTTTTTTGATTCAACACTTGACAGATACGGAGAGTTTTTTATATTTTCCTCTATAGCTTTTACAGGAGACTCCTTTTTGATTTTTTTGTGTTTTGCGGCAATGTTGGGATCTTTCCTGACTAGTTATACGCGGGCAAGAGCGGAATCTCTTGGGATTGTTATTAAAGAAGGATTTCTTACTCGTGTGGAGAGAATTATTATTTTAATTATTGGTTTGGTAATTTTGCCGGAACATCTGGTATATATTATGATTATTCTGGCAATAGGAAGTAATATAACAGCTATTCAAAGGATATTAATCGCGTACAAACGACTGTGAAACGGAGGTAATTAATGGATAATAAAGTTAGAGTTGCAATAGTTGGTGTTGGTAATTGTGCTTCTTCGCTTGTTCAGGGGGTACATTATTATCGGAACGCAGATGAGAAAAAATCTGTTCCCGGATTGATGCATGTCAATTTAGGTGGTTATCATATTAGCGATATAGAATTTGTTGCCGCTTTTGATATTAATAGAACTAAGGTTGGTAAAGATTTATCGAAGGCTATTTTTGCCGACCCAAATAACACATTCAAATTCGCGGAAGATGTTCCCGAATTTGGGGTGAAAGTTCAGAGAGGTATGACTCATGATGGTATTGGCAAATATCTGTCAGATGTAATAAAAAAGGCTCCGGGTTCTACTGTTGACATAGTAAGAGTTTTGAAAGAAACCAAAGCCGATATGATGATTAGTTATTTGCCTGTGGGTAGTGAGGAAGCAACAAAATGGTATGTAGAGCAGGCCCTGCAAGCCGAAGTCGGTTTTATAAATGCGATACCCGTTTTTATAGCTTCTTCGAAATATTGGTCGGATAGATTTAAAGAAAAGGGACTTCCTCTAATCGGCGATGATATAAAATCACAGGTTGGAGCAACAATTACTCATAGAGTTCTTACTCAGCTTTTTCTTGACCGCGGGGTTCGTTTGAAACGTACTTTTCAATTGAACGTTGGCGGTAATACCGATTTTCTGAATATGTTAGAGAGGGAACGTCTGGCTTCTAAGAGAAAGTCGAAGACACAGGCAGTTACTTCTCTCCTACCTTTTGATATAGGAAAAGAAAATATTCACATAGGTCCTTCGGATTATATAGAGTGGTTGACGGATAGAAAATGGGCTTATATGAGAATGGAAGGACAAACTTTTGGGGATGTGCCTTTAAATGTTGAAGTTAAACTTGAGGTATGGGATTCCCCTAATTCGGCTGGTGTAATCATCGACGCGATCAGACTTATGAAATTAGCGCTCGATAATAATATATCGGGAACTTTGATAGAACCTTCTTCTTATTTGATGAAGTCTCCGCCGGAACAATATCCTGATTCCGTAGCAAAAGATAAAACAGAAGACTTTATTAGGAAGTATAGTAAAAAGAATAAAAGTAAAAAAGGTAAGTAAGATAACATCTACATTTCTTGGGAAAAAAAACGGCATCTTTATAACTTTTGAAGGTGTTGAAGGTTCGGGTAAATCAGTTCAATCCGAATTATTATACAAATTTCTCTTATCAAAAGGTCGGAAGGTTCTACTAACAAGAGAACCTGGCAGCACGGAAGTGGGAAAAAAGATAAGAGATATTTTGCTTAAAGGAGATGAAAGCATCGGGATATATACCGAACTTTTTTTATATCTCGCGGATAGAGCTGAAAATTTGGTTGAGGTTGTTTTTCCAAATTTAAAGAAAGGAAAGATTGTTATTTCGGATAGACATTTTGATTCCACGATTGCGTATCAAATGGCCGGGAGAGGGATAAGAGAAGAAGAAATAATGCGTATAAAGGGTATGGAATTGTTTAGCAGCAGGGAGCCGGATATAACTTTTTTGCTCGATGTCGACCCCGAAATTGTTAGATGCAGAATTGAAAATCCGGATAGAATAGAAAAAGAAAATATTGATTTTCATCGTAGGGTTAGACAATCATATCTTAATTTAGCCGAGAAGAATCCGGGTAGAATTGTCTTAGTAGATTCACGAGGAACTATAGATGAGATTCATGAGATGATAAAAAAAGAAATCTTAAGGATTTTAGAGGAGGATTTTAATGAATACGAAAAAAAAGTATAGTCTTTTGATTATTCTTGTCTTTTTCGCTTTTAGTGGTTTTATTTATTCATCGTGGAATGTTATTACCGGTATAAAGTCAATTGAGCGGGTTTTAGATCTTATAAGAAATGAATACGTTAACGAAGTAAATGTGACCGATTTGCTTGATTACGCTATAGAAGCTATTACGGATAGTCTCGATATTCACACGGCATATTTAAAAAAACGTGATTACGAAGAATTGATGGTTAACACCGAAGGTGCATTTGGAGGTTTAGGCATAAGAATATCAAAGCGGGGTGAATATATAACAATTGTTTCTCCTATGGAAGGAACTCCGGCTTACGAAGCCGGATTAATACAGGGGGATAAAATTGTCAAAATCGAGGAAATATCTACCAAAGATATGAAATTAAATAAAGCGGTTTCGATGATGAGAGGGAAACCCGGTACCGATGTGACAATAACTATTTCGAGAAAAGGTTTAGATAGTGAAACAGATTTTACGATAACAAGAGCCATAATTAAAATTAAATCGGTTCCATACGCGGGAATTTTAGAAGATGATGTGGGATATATAGTGCTTAATTCTTTTAGTAGAAGTACTCCCGGGGAAGTTAAATCGGCTCTGGATTCGCTTCTTGATGTTGGTGCCGGTAAATTTATTCTGGATTTGCGTAATAATCCGGGAGGCATTCTTGACGGAGCGGCAAGAGTAGCTTCGTTTTTTGTCGATAGAGGAAAGGAAATTGTCTATACTGAAGGTAAATCCGAATCCGCGCGGGATTCTTATCTTTCGGAGGATGGGTCTTATTCCGGGTACCCGCTTGTTGTTTTAGTTAGCCCTTTCTCTGCCAGCGGTTCCGAGATTGTAGCCGGAGCGATTCAGGATTGGGATCGAGGTTTTTTGATTGGTTCCAAGACGTTTGGTAAAGGTTCGGTTCAGAGAGTATACCCGCTGCCGGGTGGAAATGCAATCAAATTAACAATAGCAAGGTATCACACGCCCTCAGGAAGGTGTATCGACAGAGAGTTAGTAGAGGATACCGCAAAGATGTATCATACAAGAGGAGATATGCATAGAGAGGTAAAAGGGGGTGGAGGGATAGTGCCGGATTCAATACTGAAGGTAAGATATTCGCCTTTTTACGAAAATATATATAGTTATGGATTCGATTTTATTGTGAACTATCTCGCGGATAATCCTAAAACTGAAACAGTTACTTCTGATATGCTGATGAAATTTAAAAAGAAAGTCAAGGCATCTTTAGAAACGGATTCGGTAGATATAGAGAAAGTAATCGATCGCTATGAAAGTTACCCGTATTCCGAACCATTTACTAAAGAAATGAGGAAAGATTTTATAAGTAAAGTTAAGAATTATGTTAAGAGTGATTCGAAGAAAACTGTTGGTTTTTCAGAAGAAGATTGGAATAATTCTCTCGATGAAATAAAAAAAGGTCTTGCGATTAGGCTCGCTTATAATAAAAGGGGAATTAAGGGAAGGTATGAAACGTCTATACCTGATGATGAGTATGTGCAAGCGGCTTTAGGTATACTTGAAGCAGCCAAAGCTTCGAAAGATGTATTTTCCGGTAAAAAGTGAATGATATCGGAAAAACTTTTTTTTTAAAAACACTTGGTTGTCCGAGAAATGAAGCGGATAGTGAAGCTGTAATAAACATACTGAAAGCTTCAGGGTTTGATCTTTTAAATTCTCCGGAAGAAGCCGATTTCGTAATTGTTAACGGATGCGCTTTTATCGAAGAAGCGGTATCCGAATCAATAGACACAATATGGGCCCTGAGAGAAAAAAATAAAAAAGCGACTTTTGTACTCATTGGCTGCCTGGCTCAAAGGTACGGATATAATCTATTGGAATCTATGGACGAAGTCGATTTACTTGTAGGTACAGGTTCTATTGAAAAAATAGCTCAAATTATCGATAAAGGTAAATCCGATGTTGATTCAAATCTTGGGTTTTTAGGTAAAAACTTATATAAAAAAGCACAAGTTACTCCATCCCATTATAGATATATAAAAATTCAGGAAGGCTGTGATTTTAAATGTTCTTTTTGTGTTATTCCGCAATTAAAAGGCGTGTCGCATTCGAAAGAATTCAGTATCATTAAGGAAGAAGTTTCGAATTTGCCCGAGAATGTTAAGGAAATTATTATTATCGGGCAAAATACCACTTCTTGGGGGAAAGATTTGCCGAATAAGAGAACTTTGCCGGATGCTATTAAAGAGATTGCAGGTATCTTTCCCGGATGGATTAGGTTAATGTATTTTCACCCGCTTTTTGTTTCAGAAGAACTTTTGAAAACAATATGGGAATCACCTAATGTAGTAAACTATCTTGATATTCCACTGCAGCATGTTTCCGATTCAGTGTTATCGGATATGAACCGGGGATACGGAAAAAATCAGATTGAAAAACTTTTAGAGTTGGTCGACAAAAGTGGTGATTTTACTCTAAGGAGTACTTTTATTGTGGGTTTTCCTTCCGAAACAGAGCATGATTTCGAGGAGCTTTGTTCTTTTATCGACGATAATGATATAGACCATATTGGAGTTTTTGAATATTCAGATGAAGAAGGAAGCACGTCTTTTTCTATGAAACCCCTACCACAAGAAATAATAAAAAGGCGAATAGAGACAATTTCATTAATAATTGAGGATAAGATGAGAGATAGAAACGAAGAACTAATAGGGGAGAAAAGGGAAGTTCTTATCGATGGGATAGAGGAGGGTGAATATTACGGACGAACTAAATCTTCGGCACCCGATATAGATCCGGTTGTTTGGATTGCGCCTTCTGGAGAGGAACTGAAAGCGGGAAACATTTATCGGGTTTTGATGACAGATGTTATTGGAGCGGATATGGCTGGCGAGGTAATATTATGATGAAAGACTTTATGTTTTTGCTGTTAATAGCATGACTTGCAATATAATACGATATTAATTATGAAGTGGAAATTTAAGACAGATAAATTGATTAACAACGATACCCCTGATTTGATTATAAAAGAATTGCTGGACATCAGGGGTTTCTTAGATATAGATTCTTTTCTTACCCCTTCTGTTTCAAATTTGCATGATCCTTTTTTGTTGGAAGGTGTCAGGGAAGCTAGTAACGCGATATTATCGGCAATTGCAAAGAATAAAAAAATATCTATTTATGGTGACTTTGATATGGATGGTATTGCCGCTACGGCTTTAATGCTATTGGTTCTTCGAAAATTGAATGCTGACGTTGATTTTTACATTCCTAATCGATTGGAAGAAGGGTATGGTTTAAATAAAGAAGGAATTAAGCATTTAAAGGAAAAAGGAACTGAATTAATAATTACGGTTGATTGTGGAATAAGTGGGGCAGAGGCTATTGAATACGCGCGTGAGCTTGGAATTGAGGTTATAGTAACGGACCATCATTTGCCTGAGATGGAAAATCCCGCACAGATTGTGATAGATCCTCATATTTCAGAGTCCTATCCTTTTAAAGAGCTTGCGGGTGTTGGGGTCGCTTTTAAGTTATGTCAGGGGTTATCGAGAATTTCAGGGCTTTCTGAAAACTTCCTTTTGTGGAATCTCGATCTCGTAGCTCTGGGTACAGTTGCTGATGTTATGCCTCTTACCGGAGAAAACAGAATACTAACGGCTCTGGGACTTAAGATAATTAATGAAGGAAGAAGACCGGGGATTGTGGCTCTATTTGAAAATTCTCGTTCTAAAAGCGGAGCAATACAAGCATGGCATATCGCTTTTATTATCGCGCCGAGGGTCAACGCGCTTGGAAGATTGAAAGACGCGAGAGAAGCGGTGGATTTACTGAGTACTTATAGCAAGGATAAGGCTAATTTAATAGCCGCTAAATTAGAAAAGCATAATATAAAAAGAAAAAAATTGCAGGAAAGAATTTATAAAGAAGCATTGGGTTTTTTAGATGGTCAGGATCGGGAAAAAATTTCGGGAATTGTTCTTTCCAGTGATAACTGGCATGAAGGGGTTATTGGAATTGTGGCTTCTAAGATTGTTGAAGATTTTAACCGTCCTACAATTCTTATATCCAAAAAAGATGGTATATGCAAAGGTTCCGGACGAAGCATCCCGGGTTTTAATATTATGAGTTGTGTCAAAAGTTTAGGCGATTTATTAGAAAAATTCGGTGGTCACGCTCAGGCATGCGGAATATCCATAAAAAGCGAGAATATTGAACTTTTCAAGAAAGCTTTTGAGAAGGAAGTTATGGAAAATCTTAAGGATGAAGCTATAGAGAAAGAGCTTTTGATAGATTTTCCTCTCTCTATTGGTTCTATCAATGAAAAATTGATAAAAAATTTGGAAGCTTTAGCTCCTTTTGGAATGGGGAATACCAAACCGGTTTTTGCCGTTTTAGATGTCGAATTAGCCGGTGTTCCTAAAATTGTCGGAAGAAATCATCTAAAATTTGCTGTTAGAGAAAATGATAAAGATATTTCATGTATTGGTTTTTCTCTCGGTGATAAAATGGATTTAGTGAAAAGCGCGGAGAAATTCAGCATTGCTTATTCCCCTTTTATCGACGATTGGAGCAATCAAGTTTCATTGAAAATACATGATATAAAAGTAGAATAAACCCATCCCACTGCACCACATAAAATTTTGAACCACAAAGACCACAAAGATCGCAAAGCCACTCCACACAACCCATTTTTTATGTGTTTTTACAATTCAACCATTTAACAATTCAACTAATCCGAAGGATTAGTAATCCTATTCAACGATTCAACAATTTAACTATTCAACTTAGATTCAAAGAATCTATTAAGTGGACGCAGATTGGCAGGATTTTTTTATTGTTTTTTAGCTGTCAGCTGTCAGCTGTGAGCCGAGAGCGATTTCTGACCCGGTACCTGGTATCAGAATTAAGCCACAAAGACCACAAAGTTTTTATTTGTTTTTACAATTCAACCATTTAACAATTCAACAATTCAACTAATCCGAAGGATTAGTAATCCTATTCAACGATTCAACAATTTAACTATTCAACTTAGATTCAAAAAATCTATTAAGTGGACGCAGATTGAACAGGATTTTTTCAAATTTTAACTCAACGAACTCTATGAACACTATAAACCCAACAAACTAAGTGTTTGACACTTATCAAAGAAGATCTGATCCCTCTATACACTAACGAAAAAAGGCGGGTAATCCCCGCCTTTTTGATTCTTCTTAGTTCTTATGACTCTAATTTATGTTTAAGTTTTTTGCTATCTTGTACTCTTCTCTATATGCCCCGAATCTTTTATTTGTTAATTTCACTTTTAACCTCCGTTAGTTTATAAAGTTAGACGCGGTGAGGGAGGATTTGTTTCAATGTTTTTTGTTTTTATTATTTTTTGTTACTAATTAACTGATTCAACAATTTAACTATTTGACTGATCCGAAGGATCTGTAGAAGGTCTGCCACTGTTAATATGAGCCCTTGACAAATTATTTTTATTAACTAAATTAACATTGAATCAAGATGAGAGGCAATCCAAAGGGTCTTGTCCCGCGGGAATGCCTCTTTTTTACTTTTCCAAATGAGCCAATTTTCCTCTTAGATC
>Ga0307421_1000174_pt1 | contig 42453 bp, 35 predicted proteins | sample SalMarWE160270MG_FD_202163 | JGI IMG/M metagenome (GOLD analysis project Ga0307421, IMG submission 202163) | Salt marsh sediment microbial communities from the Plum Island Ecosystem LTER, Massachusetts, United States - WE1602-70 | ecosystem: Environmental > Aquatic > Marine > Intertidal zone >... | reverse complement strand
TTTGCTAATTGATCTGTCAGATGACAGTCAAAAGGAGTAGTTAATTTGTCTTTCTGCCTGGCTTTATTTGGTTAATATTCTATAGCAATAAATATTATTAATAAAATTATTATCTTATTATACGAGGAGAAAACAATGGTTAGAATCTCTCTTATAGTCCTGGGCGTCCTGGTAGCTTTTATGGGAATTCTTGGAGCAATTCCCGGTATCGGCCTTGGTTCCGAGCCATTATGGCATTCAATCATTAAAATAATAATAGGTGTTGTAGCTGTAATCATTGGATCTGCTAAAAAAGCTTAATCTCTTATAATGTTATAAGTTTTTTCTAAATCAGCCATCAAAAAATGATGGCTGATTCTTATTTTAAAGTAATTATTCCTCTTAATATTTTCTTAAGCATTTAACTTTTTTATGTTTAATTATCTTATTATTGATTGTCAGCTCAGGATATTATATTTTATTGATAGTGCTAATTTGAAATAAGATCGCGGTAATATTTTCAATGGAGGCTAAATTATGCTTTTTATATGTTACTCCCGGTGTAAAACATGTCAAAAAGCCAGGAAGTGGTTGGATGACCATGGGCTTATTTATGATTTTCGTGATATTAAAGATGACTTGCCAGATATCGGAGAGCTTAAATCGTGGTACCAAAAGAGCAACCTTCCCCTGAAGCGATTCTGGAATACAAGCGGACTGCAATACAGAGCACTGGGCTTAAAAGATAAAATATCGGAAATGACTGATGAGGAGCAGTTGGAAATTCTTGCTACTGATGGAATGCTGGTTAAGCGTCCGATTTTAATTGATGACAACATTATCCTGATAGGTTTTAAAGAGAAAGAATGGGAAAATAAAATAGGTGTATAGGTGTAGCATCTGTGGAGCAACGAAAGTCAAATTTGTTAACCTGCCATATTAATCTTTGCGAACTGATTACAGCATATCATATATACTCTTTATATATAAATTGACATCAAATTTAGATTTGCTTCCTCTATAACTCATATATCTAATTTTTCCAAAAACCGGCCTTTCTTTCCAGGCTCTGTCGTGCACCCCATCCATGCTCCAGGCTATGCCTGAGTAACCATTGGGGTCTGTGCTCATCCAGTATGCTATTGTGCCGGATTTATTATGCCCTCTTTTAATGTTCTTATCCTGCCGGGATTTATAGCCATAATTATTTTATAAATATCTTATATTGTTATATAAATATTATATATCCGGTTTGTATATATCTCCGTATTGTATATTCAAAAGATAGCATGTTAAAAATTCCATAAAAAGTATATAATTATAAAAATACTAAAGTATCTTATTATGGCTATTACCCTTTTAAAAGGAGGCAAAATGGCTGAAAGAAAAATAACCTTCCCCTATCTTCGCAGATTCAATGGTGTTATGGCCGGGCTCCATTTTTTCCAGGCTATTTTTATGCTGGTAATGGGGCTGGTAATAACAAATATAAGAGATTTTAAGCTTCCGGTAGATTACTACTTCCTCTCTTTTGACACCGAAAAAATGAGGCTATTTGTTGATTCAGAAGTAATAGGTTTTATTCCAATCGGAGTGGTGGTATCAGTATTTTTATTTTTATCTGCCATAGCTCACCTGCTTGTTGTGCTCCCGGGAATAAACAACTTCTATAATGCAGGGCTGGAAAAGGGAATAAATTATTTTAGATGGTTTGAATATGCCCTTAGCTCATCAGTTATGATTGTGCTTATCTCTATGTTATTTGGAGCCAAAGATATCGGCACTATAGTTGCCATTGTGGGGCTTAATGCCACAATGAATCTTTTAGGTCTTATGATGGAATTACATAACCAGACTACAGAAAAGACCAACTGGACAGCTTTTATCATCGGCAGCTTTGCGGGAGTTATCCCCTGGGTAGTAATTCTACTATACTTTTTGGGGTCGGCAGTAAAGAGTCCCGGAGTACTGGAACGGATTCCATGGTTTGTATATGCCATATTCGGAACTTACTTTGTTCTGTTTAATACCTTCCCCATTAATATGGTCCTGCAGTATAAAAAAATTGGAAGGTGGCGCGATTACCTTTATGGGGAGAGGGGTTACATCATCCTCAGCCTGGTAGCAAAATCGCTTCTGGCCTGGCTGGTGTTTGCAGGAACTATGCAGCCTGCATAAAATATTAATATTTTATGAATTACATAAATATAATAATACACGCAGTATTCTGGTTGTTTGGTTTTTTTATAATCTGGAAAATTCCGGGGTGCAGTAAGAACCATTCAGAAAACAAAACCAGAGATAGCTCTATTTCAGTTATAATACCGGCCAGAAATGAAGAAAAAAATCTGGATAATTTGTTTAATTCATTAAGTAACCAGACCGTCAGAGTCAAAGAAGTAATACTGGTAGACGACAGTTCCACTGATAGAACCCCTGAAATAGGGAACAAGCATAATGCAAAGGTAGTCAGACTGAATAGCTTGCCCGAAGGCTGGCTGGGAAAATCCTGGGCCTGTTATAATGGAGCCGGAGCTGCGGCCGGGGATTATCTTCTCTTTCTGGACGCGGATACCGGGTTCAAGGATAATGGTATTGAAAATATAATGGCCTGCCTGAAAAGATATCCAGGAGTCATATCACTTCAACCCCATCACAGAATAAAAAAAATATATGAAAATCTATCACTTTTTTTCAATATAATTCTTATTGCCGGGATGGGTGTATTTACTCCCCTTCAGAACAGGATAAAACCCATAGGCGCCTTTGGCCCGTGCCTTTTATGCAGGAGAAAAGATTACTATAAAATAGATGGGCATAAAAGTATAAAAGGTAGGGTCATGGAAGATATAGAAATAGGTAAAAAATTCATAAAAGCAAAAATCCCCTTACATTGTATGGGAGGCAGGGGCACCATTGATTTTAGGATGTATCCCGGTGGTTTTATGGAAATGGTCAGGGGCTGGTCCAAAGGATTCAGCAGTGGCGCCAGGTCAACGTCCATTCCCATACTTTTAATGGTAATTGCCTGGATTGTGGGAGCTATATTTTCACTGGACCTTTTTGCCAGGGGGCTGCTGCCATTTACACCAAATATTTTTTTTACTGGAGTAGCTTTTTATCTTGCATTTGCAGCTCAGATATACTGGATGTCTTACAGAATCGGAAATTTCAGCATCCTGGCTTCCATACTTTACCCGTTACCGCTGGCTTTTTTTATAATAGTATTTTTTTATTCTTTTATTTTAACTATATTTAGAAAAAGAGTTACCTGGAAAGATAGAGAAATAAAAACCTAAAAAAGGAGGAAAAAATTCCTGTATTCCAACTTTCACATTTCTGGATAATAACCCTGGATATTGTGGGATGGTTAATTATTCATCTTGGTATTTCCTATCTCTGTTTTAAGATACCGATATCATTCTTTAAAAAGAAATGGTGGTGGTTTGAGCCAAAAGACCGGGAATACAGGGGAAGGATATATAACAATATATTTAAAGTTAAAAAATGGAGAAGCATTGTTCCTGACGGCGGAGGGATTTTTAAGGGCGGTTTCCCAAAGAGGAATCTAAAAAGTAATGACCCTGAATACCTTAAGACTTTTTTATATGAAACTAAAAGAGCTGAACTTACCCACTGGCTTACAATTCTACCGTCTCCAATTTTTTTCCTCTGGAATATCTGGTGGGCCGGTATAATAATGATTGCTTATGCGCTTATGGTAAATATACCCTGCATAATACTTCAGAGATATAACAGGGCAAGACTATCTAATTTGATTCTATAGAATTAAAGTATAAAATTAATGCCCGGTAAGGGTGGCCACCCAAAAGCATTAAAACTAATTATTAAATAAATTATAGAATATCGGGTAGTTCTTTATGACTATTGTATTTTGAAAACATATATTGCCCATCCAAAAGTATCCCTGCCGTATAGCAGATACTCTTTTTTTGCTTTTTCTATTTTTTTTAGAAGTTCAGGGTTATCCGGGTCGTCAGGATTTGATTTTATATGATTATATGCCGACAGCCACTGCAGCGTTTCATAATGGTCCCAGTCATCATTATTGCTTGCCAGAGTGTATATGCAGGTTAACCCTTTTCTTTCGGCAATATCTATATTTTTATAATGGGAATTATATTCCTCTTTTTTTATTCCACTCATCTTAAGATATTCATCGTCCGGATCTTTTAGCCAGTAAGGTTCTCCAATAACAATCATCCCCTCCGGTTCTGTCATATTTTTTAGTGCCTTTATTGTTTCTATAAAACCGTTATAGGTAAAGCTTGCGCCAAGACATACGGTCAAATCAAATAATTGGTTTTTATCTGGTTTATATTTCGCGCCATTCATTTCCAGAAATTTGACATCCGAATCAGGAATTCTTTCACTTTTATTCTCTTTGCATTCTTTTATAAAAAAAGGTGAGATATCAACCCCAATTCCACTAATATTGAATAATTCAGAAAGTCTTATCAGAAACTCCCCTTTACCACAGCCGATATCCAGAACTCTAAAACCTTCTTTTATATCAAGCAGCGAAAGCAGCCCATCAAGTTTGACTTTGTTCATGGGATTAAGGATGGTATGCCTCTTATGGGTAATAGCATAATATTTCCAGATATCCACTTTTCTACCTCCTGATATTTTTAAAGTTTCTAAAAATCATATTTTTTTATATTTTTTCTGTAATACTTTCGTATAATTACAAAAATAGCCAGCATCGCTATAAATATAATAGTCATTAGCATTGAAACAAAAAAGCTATACTTAGCTACAAATCTAATTATAAAAGGTGCCAGTCCACCACTAATAAACTGCAAAACGAAAAGTATGGTAAAAGCGATATCTTTTTCAGAACCAAATATTACACCTGTAGAAGAAACCAACAGCGGTATTATCCCGGAAAAGCCCAGGCCAGTAATTACTGCTCCAATAAAATTTATTATTTGTATTGGAGGAAAAATTAAAAGGACCAGACCTCCTATGCTAATAATAGATAAACCTACCAGTAAATTGCCAGCTTTAAATTTATATGATAAGAAACTTATCAGCAGTCTTCCAATAAGTATCCCTATCCAGAGTAAAAACACTATAAGGCTTGCGCTATAGAGGTCGAACAATCTCTCTATTCTAAAAAAAGTTGGCGACCAGGAAAAAACTGTTACCAGAGACATCATAGCTAAAAACATTAAAATCCCGGTAAAAATCAGGTATATATTTCTATTTTTATTTTTTAATAATTCTCTTATAGAAGTGATTTCCTTCTCCTTAGATAGGCCTTGATTAACTTTCTTTACTTTATTTTTAAAAATATAAGATACCAGAGAAATCATCACCAGTCCTGCAACAGCCAGATAAATAAACTTCCAATTTATTTGTCTATCCACCAGGCTAGAGGCAAAAAGAGGTGAGACAACTGCTCCAATTGCAAAAAAGCTGTATCCCAGATTAACAACGCTATCCTTGTTTTTTACTTTCCCTTCTATCATACCAATATTTGCATCCATAAGTACAATTCCTATTAAAAAGCCGGAAGAGAAATAAAGAAAATAGAAGAGAAATAGAGACGTTGTCATAATTAGACCTATTAATATAGGTATTAATATAAGATATGACCCTATAACTACATTTACGACATTAAATTTTCTTTTTAAAAAAATAAAAGCAATAGTTCCTATAACCTGTCCAATCAAAACCAGAGATGTTATAAGATTCATATTCTCGGGTGATACCTTAAAATAGTTACTAATATCTATAAGAATGGGGCTTGCGAGCATCAGATAAAAATTAAAAGTAAATAAGGAAATAAAATAAGGAGACTCTATTAAATAATTTTTTATAGTACTTCTCTTCAAATTTAGCTTCCTCTTATAAAGTTATTAAAACCCGTACTTTTTAATAATATCCTGAAAATAGTATATTATTACGAATAATTTTTTTTTAAAAGGCAAAAATTATACTTTCCCAATGGGATAGGATTTTAAATTAAAATTTAGATTTTTACCAGAAGATTTAAAACAATGTTCTTGGAATAAAAATGTTTTATATCTAATTGTTTTAATTAAATACCTGGTTCAGATATAAAAATATCATCGCTAAGGCTCCACAACTCTTTTACCATTTTTCTAATATTTACAAATGCCTGCCCCATCAAAACCTTAATTTATTTTTAAATTTAAAAATCATCGGGTATAGCTGTGTTAAGCTATAAGTATTTTAATTATTAAAAAAAGTTTGTATGATAATAAAATCACAATAAAACAAATATACATTATTTTGCCGGGGAACTCGTTATGGAAAAAAATAAAATATCCATTACCATTATTGCTATAACTCTTATATGTATATTTTCTGTAGCAGCTTTTACAGACCGGTGCAGTTGTAGCGCTCTTACTACACAGGAAAACCAGGAAACCGAGGAATTAGGAGAAGTTGACAGTGATAAGAAAGAAGGGCCTTCAGATGAGAAGTTTACAGAAGAGGAATCCCTCGAAAAAGAACAACCAGGTGAAGAAGAAAAATTTGAGGTGGAAGAAAAAAAAGATTCCCGGCCAGTGGCTGCAGAATATGGAATTGCTTTTGGCATAGATTACAGAAATCCTGATAAATATTTAAACCAGGGGGAACAATCACAAATTTCGGATTTTACGCATCTTCAAACATTATATTCTAATAAGAAAGGTCTGGATAATCTGGAAAATATATATCACTGGCTGAAGGATGAATTCACTTCCTATTCAGCCGGCGGCAGGACTATTGGTGAGGTTACAGCAGATGAGTTGCTGGAAAAAAAGAGTCTGGGCGGCTGTCATGACTATGCACTGGTCTATGCAGCAGTGGCCAGGGAGATTGGTTATCCCGCTGTTATGGTAAGGACCTCAAGTATAGTCTGGATAGAAAGCTTTAAAATCGACGAAGAAGGAGCCATGCCCCGCATAGGCCATGTATTTGCAGAAGTTTATCTAGATAAGAGATGGATATTAATAGACCCAACCAATGGCTGGTATTTAAAGGAAGGTTACTGCCCATCCAATCCTGTTATTCCCCTCAGGGGCAATATAGCAGGGCAAACTGAAGAAATATACGGTTTCTACGTGGAAAAAAAGGGCCTTGATATATGGGACATGGGTATTCATAACCAGATTGAATCAGGTAGTTCAATGGATGAGCTGGCACGCAGGCTCAATCTGGATAGCATCTCTTACCCTGATTATAATTTTAAGAATTTTTCTGGATAATATTCAATTCCTTTTTTATAAATAAATGAATATCTAAGATTATATGTTCGATTATATAATGTTTACGCTTATACTTTTAAATAAATTAATATCAGGTATCCCAAATATAGTTCAGGACGCTTTAGTGTCCTTTTACCAGGATTATGAAAATAGGGTTAAGCTGCAAATATAATATAACTGTCTTCTAAAATTGGAATATACTGTTATTTTTTTGTATAATGCTTTTAGGAACAATTAAAAATAAAATATTATTCATGGCTACCTTCATAATCGGCTGCTACCTGCAGGCCCTCTGCTACTTCGGGTATTATTCCTTTTTTTATATATACCGGTCTTGTTATCTTTCTTAATTCTGGGAGCCTTAACATCAGGATAACTCCACAAATTAAACTTATAATACCGCTTATCATGATTGTCAATGGACCGCCAATTCTATCTGCCATTGCTCCTGCCACAAGACTTCCAAATGGCGCCATTCCCATAAAAGCCATTGTATAAAAACTCATCACTCTTCCACGTTTATCATCATCAGTAATTGTCTGCACTATTGTATTGCTTGCTGCAATTATTGCTATGAAACCAATTCCTGCTAAAAGTAGGATAGCCATTGAAAGAATGAAGTTTTTAGAAAAAGCGAATATTATAATTGTAACACCAAATAAAAAGGATGATATGGCCATGATTTTTCCCAATCCAAGCACACTTTTTCTTGAAGCAAGATATATTCCGCCAATCAGGGCTCCGATACCTGTAGAAGCCATTAAATATCCCAGCGTATCGGAACCTCCATCGAGTATATCCCTTGCAAACAAAGGCATCAAAACGGTGTACTGCATTATTGCAAAGCTAAGCACGGCAAGCAAAATAAGCATATCCCTTATTGGCGGGAAACCAAAGGAATACTTAAATCCATCTTTTAATTCTGAAAAAATATGCCTGTGGACAATTAAAGTTTCTATTCTTCTAATTCTCATAAATAAAAGTGCAATTATTACCGCAACAAAGGTTATTCCGTTTACCATAAAACAAATTCCTTCTCCAAATTTTGCAATTATAATACCGGCAACTGCAGGGCCAATTAGCCTTGAAATGTTTACAAGTGAAGAATTTAATGCGATTGCGTTACCAAGGTCTTTTCTGTCTTCAATTATTTCTATAACGAATGCGTGTCTTACTGGCATATCAAAAGCATTTGTAAGTCCTAAAATGATACTGAGAAGCATAATATGCCATACCTGGATAAATCCTGTTAATGTCAATACTGCAAGAGTAAAAGCCTGGAGCATAGCTATTGTCTGGGTGACCATCAGTATTCTATGTTTATTCCATCTGTCAATATACACACCTGCAAAAGGTGATAAGAAAAAACTGGGAACCTGGCTCAAAAATGTAACAAGCCCGAGCATGAATGCAGAATCAGTCAGACGATAAACAAGCCAGCTCATTGCTACTATCTGTATCCACGTACCGGTCAATGAAACCAGCTGTCCTGAAAAGAAAAGCCTATAATTTCTATAGCTGAATGAGCGTATTATAGCCTTAAAATTGGAATTTAAATTAACCTGTTTCCTTCTCAATAACATGTAAAATATTTTATTAAAGGACCATTAATATTTTTTATAAGATTAAATAATATCACATAAGGTTATTAATAGAAGAAATATTTTTATATTATTTTTAAAATAAGATAGTTTTAAATTACACTCCTCTTTGCAGTGCAACCGGTATTGATACCAGGAGCAGGGATGTAATTATCTGGTATGCCCATTATTTCTCAGCTCGAGTAAGTGCCTGTACTGCCAGTCCCTTTCTCTGGCTACGGCACCATCTGCATCAGAAGCGCCGGAAGCTCTATGTATGGCCTGCAGAGCATAATTTGCAGCACCAATAGAATGGGCCGGAACATGTGCAGTTGCCGCCGCCTGACCTGCAGCACGGGCAGCAGAGCGGGCTGCACTATTCTTCCCTATTTCACGGGCCGCAGCATGAGATGAAAGCGCAGCGGTACGTATTTTAGCCATCTTAAATTCTCCCGTATTTATCCATACCCGGATTGTTTCTATAGCTTTTCGGGGACGACGGTCTTTCGGATATTTTTCCTCAAAATATGGCATGACGCGCTCCACACAATCAAGTGCCCAGATGGCCAATGTTTTATGTGAAGTTTTTCTCACAAGTTCTACAATTGACCTGTCTTTTTTGTAACTGAAAATTTGGATTTTTCCTTCATTTCCTCACTCATACAGTATATTACATCAATATCATCAAACTTTTAATATAGATTTGATATTAATTTATAACCCCTGCTAAAAAGTGTATAATTATTCTATAATATCTATTTATAACCCCGGGCGGTTAGCTCAGCTGGTTAGAGCGCTGCGTTCACATCACAGAGGCCATTGGTTCAAATCCAATACCGCCCACCATATTTATTCCCGGTAAGCCGACCGTTCCACAGGAGCAAATAGATTTTAACGGATTAATTTATATACTGGAAAATAACATGAAAGAACGTTAGGTCCCTTCCTTTTTGAAGAATTGATTTTAAAATGAATCGGCTACCCATCGGAGGCACCAGAACTATACTGATGATACCAGAAATAAAAATTATCAGACCTCCCCGCCAGAAGATAGCTTCATCATTCTGGTTAACAGGAAATATTTTGAAAAAGATAACACCGGAAACCCATTTTTATTTTGCACCAAATTCTTCTATGGCATCGTATAAATACCTCAAATAGGTTGCAACCGGGCCCCCGCCCATCATAACAGCTAAATTAGCAACTTCAATTAATTCTTTTTTTGTTACACCGGCATCTATAGCATCTTTGGTATGAATGGCTATACAATAATGACAGCGGAGAACAAGAGCCATCCCGACTGCAATTAACTCTTTGACCTTTGGTGAGATACTGCCTTCTTTTTTTGCTTCCATTATTAATTTGCTAAAGGAAGCTGCGAAATCCGGGCTATCTTCACCCAGGCTCTTAAGAGTGCCACCTATATCATCAACCATGCTTTTAGAACTTTCTGCCATTTTTGTACCTCCCTCTAATAATATTTAAATCTTAGCTTATTATATTAGACGACATAAACTATTTCAACTTGATTTATAAAAGGTCATATTTCTATTAAGCTTAATTAAATTAATAAATAATAAATTTTTTTTGAAAGAACCGGGGTATATAAGACGTTTAACCATATATTTATTAAATTTCCATTTTACTGTAATATTAAACATTGTTATCTCTGCTAATATTTTAATTTATCAACAATAACCACAGGGGGATGAGATGTTAAAAAGAAGTACAAAAATAACTTACGCATTCTTGAATTTTATCGGATTCCTGGCAGTTATTGCGGTAAACGCCCTGGCAGAAATTTTACCTATAAATAACATGACCACCGGGGAAATTTCTGATAAATACCCTAACTTGTTTGTTCCTGCCGGCATAACTTTTTCTATCTGGGGAGTTATTTACATACTCCTGGCGCTGTTTGTCATATACCAGTTCGTGGTTGCTTTCAGAAAAAGCACTGGTGCAGGGGGAATTTTTGAAAAGATAGGCATACTATTTCTTCTTTCCTGCATTTTTAACATTTCCTGGATAATTGCCTGGCACTATGAGCTTTTATGGCTATCCCTTATTATAATGATTCTACTTCTTGTAAGCCTTATATCAATTTATGTAAGACTCGGGATAGGCAGACCTGTAATAAAAAATTCCGAAAAAATCCTGGTAAATATTCCATTTAGCATCTACCTCGGGTGGATCACTATTGCAACTATTGCAAACGTAACCGCATATCTGGTTAAAATAAACTGGGACGGATTTGGTATAAGCGAGCAGTTGTGGACAGTATTAATGATTGCAGCAGGAGTAATTATTGCACTGGCAACTGAATTTACCAGAAATGACATTTTCTACTGCCTGGTTGTTATCTGGGCACTGGCAGGAATTACCCTTAAAAGAATGGCCGATACCACCGTACCCGACAACTCTGTAATAATTGCCAGCATTGCCGGTATCGGAGCAGTTTTAATTGGAATAATCATTCAACTAATAAGAAAGAGAAGTATATATTAAATTTTACCGTAATTTATCAAAAACAAAAAAATATTATTTTTAGCCATTACTATCCTCCTGTCATTCCCGCTGGGTGCTGTTACAGGATTTATGCTTGGCTTTATGTCAACAACTTTTATTCCCTTATGCTGTAATGGCAACGGATGCCACAGTTGCTTCGAATTTAAAGGTATGGTGGGCCACGAAGCCACCGGAACTATCGGCTTCTGGGTTGGATTATTTCTTATTCCACTGGTGTATATACTGCTAATTATCTACCTGGAAACCAGAAAGAGATAATCCAGATAAAATAATAATTAAACCGGAAAAGAGGATTGTTGATAACTTCATTTACAATACGGCCCTGTAGCAAAGAAAAATCAGAAGAATAAAACCCCGGCTCGGCTACCAATAGTGATTTTCTTCATAAACCATTGCCTCTTTTTTTATTTTATGTTTTTTTAACCGCTTTTCTATTATGGTATTCTTAAATTAATCTTTATTAATTGTCTTTTGACGGGAACTTAAATACTCTGGTAAAATTAAAATACGGGTGGTTAGCTCAGACCGGTTAGAGCGCTGCGTCGACATCGCAGAGGTCATTGGTTCAAATCCAATACCACCCACCACTGCTCTATAAAAAATGCCGTGATTTCCGCTCAAATATTAAAAACAGGCAAAAACAAACTTGCGGTTATTAAACCTGATCAAGAACTTTTAAGAACCGGTAACAGCACATACCGCTACTGCCATTTTCTCCGGGTCATTTTAAGACCCGTGCTGAAAAAGCTATACTTTTATAAAAACTCCAGCAGTTTATATACCAGAAATGCCGGCCAGACAAGTGCCTTTAAGAACCCCAGCACCCCCATCCAGAAAGAGGTTGCGCCCTGAATGAAATATACTGCTGCGCCAACAAAAGCCATAAGGTACGCAGCGCCGACAATTCCCGAGCCACCGTAGTTTTTTGTTCCATTAGCCATTTAATTTCCTTTCACCACTGATATTAATTAGTATTTTACTATAAATTTAGAAAATAAATATAATAAAACTGTTATTATTGTATAACAATTTTTTTTCCTGCACGAATTTAATATCGATATATTACGGTAAGATTATTAATTAACGGGAGATTTAAATCCTTAATTTAAAAAAATTAAGTGGTGGATGGAATCAAGATAACAGCACTACCCTGTTTATAACCGGTGCAGGTTAATGTTTCTTATCCCATTTTTTTGCCAGTCCTATAATTTCACCTGCAAACTTTTCTATCTCTTTGTTTTTTGTATTTCTTTTATGGCTGACAATCTCCACCAGTCTGCTGGCTGCATCAAGTAATTTCCTGTATGAGGATGAAACTGCCCCGGGTTCTTTAACACCGGGCACTTCTCTTTCTATTTCAATACCCTGAGTAATTAACTCTCCGTTTCTTAAGTCATAGACCGATTTATACAAAGGTGCGACAGCTGAAAATCCCAGTTCATTTAGATATTCAGCAAATCTATCAGAAACATAATCCTCTCCATGCGTAACAAAAACCCTGTCCGGTTTCTTATCAAAACCATTTATCCACTTCAACAGCCCGTCTCTGTCTGCGTGAGCTGACAATCCCGTAAAATTATAAATAGTTGCCATAACCGCTATTTCTTCCCCAAAAATCCTCACTTTTTCTGCGCCATCAAGCAGCTCTCTTCCCAGTGTCCCATAAGCCTGAAAACCGACAAAAACCACCGCGCATTCCTTTTTCCAGAGATTATGCTTTAAATGATGGCCTATCCTGCCTCCCTCGCACATTCCACTTGATGAAATAATGACCTTCGGGACAGGGTCAGAGTTTAAACCTTTTGACTCATCGGTTGAATCAGTAAAAGTTAAATTTTCAAAGGTTAGCGGGTTTAAGCCTTTCTCTACTATGCCTTTTGTCTGCCGGTCCCCGTAAATTCTCAGGTCATCGTCATATAACTTCGTTACCCCGGATGCAAGAGGACTATCAACGTAAACCGGGAAATTGGAGTCCCCAACTAATTTCCTCCGTTTAATCTCACGAATTATATATAAAAGTCCCTGGGTTCTTCCAAGGGCAAAGGATGGAACAATAACATCTCCACCTCCTGATAGTGTTTCATCTATAATCTTTGCCAGGTCCAGAGCGTAATCCTCGCTTTTTTCATGATTTCTATCCCCGTATGTTGACTCCATTACTACAATATTTGCTTCTTTTATGTACTGCGGGTCCTTTATTATGGGTTGTCCGGTATTCCCTATATCTCCGGAAAAGACAATTTTTCTGTCTGTTCCATCCGCTGTTAAAAATATTTCTACTGACGCCGAGCCCAGGATATGTCCGGCATCCACAAAGTTAAACCGGATTCCGTCACTAATCTTCTTCATCTCATTATAGCTGCAGGGTACCAGATATTTCAGAGTATCCTCAACATCTACCGTTGAATACAGCGGGGTTACCTCCTTTTCCCCTGCTCTCCTGCCCTTTCTATTTTTCCACATTGCATCCATCTCCTGGATGGATGCACTATCTTTTAGCATCGGTGAAATCAGGTCACAGGTAACTTCAATCGCATATATATTCCCCCTGAACCCATTCTTAACCAGTAACGGAAGCCTCCCGCTGTGGTCAATGTGTGCATGGGTCAATATAACAAAATCAATATTCCGGGCATCAAATGGAAGCCTCTGGTCATCTTTTTCATCCTGCCCCTGCTGCAGGCCGCAATCTACCAGAAATCTTTTCCCATCCGACTCTATGCAATAACAGCTCCCGGTTACTTCCCTGGCAGCACCATAAAATGACAGATTCATATCCTTCCTGCTTCCTCGCAGTTTAATAATTGATAACAGATATAATTCTCTGTTTTAAAAAATATTTACCGCACTACAGTATGTACTGCAGTTCTTGCTTATTAACCCCGTCCGGGCTGATTATAAGATACATCCTGACATACTCCCCGGACACTTTATGCAACATGCTCTGGCGGTCTGAGGAAAAAAACCATAACAGCTCCCACAATCAGAAGCGCTATAGCTCCGTAATATGCAATCGCAAAAGTCTGGTAAATATCATACATTTTCCCTGCCAGGAATGAGAGCATGAATCCCCCAACACCCCAGGAAGTAAAGACCAGTCCGTAATTTATTCCAAAGTTCTTCAATCCATAATAATCTTTAGTAATTGCAGGGAAAAGTGATAGATTGGCACCATAGTTCATCCCTACCAGTGCTGATAAAACAGCCATTACCGGAACTGACGCCAGCAGCGTTCCTACTCTGGTAATTGATATCAGGAAAATAGCTACAGCCTGTATGGCGAACACCAGAAAGATTGTTGCTTTACGCCCGATTTTATCACTCAGCACTCCGGCAATAATTCTTCCTGCACCATTACCAATTGCCAGAATAGCAACCAGGATAAATCCCAGCTGGATGTTTGCCTGGGTAACTGCAATGGTGGCCAGCTTTGATATAATCATCAGTCCTGCCCCTGCCCCGAAGGCATACATAAACCATATAATATAGAACTGGGGTGACCTGAGCATTTCAACCGGTGTCCAGTTGTCTTTATCATGAACCACAATCTTTTTAACAGCTTCTTTCCTGGCAGGGACAAAACCCGCGGGAGGCGACTGTAAAATACCTGCCAGACCATTCCATACCAGAGTAAACAATGATTTAACGCCTGTTATCAATACAAAAAATCCTATGCCCAGAACCAGCATCGCAATCTGCATTCCGTACCTGCTTATCAGCCATGTTGATAGAGGTGCAGCGTAAACAGATGCCAGCCCGAATCCAGAAACCACCAGACCGGTTATGAGTCCGGTTTTATTAGCCGGAAACCATTTTACCGCCGGTGGAGTAGTAGCGGCATAGCCGAAACCAATCCCGGCACCTGCCAGCACGCCAAATCCAATAAGATAACCGACCGGTGAGGTAGTCTGGCTTGAAATCACGAATCCGATTCCTACCAGAAGTCCTCCAATAGCGGCAACAATGCCCGGACCAATCTTGTCCTGCATCCTCCCTGCCAGTACCATAACCACTGAAAATACCAGGCAGGCAAACATATATGGCAGCGATTTAGCGGTTTCCGACCAGCCCCACTCCCCCGGCACTGCCTCACTGATAACACTCCAGGTATAAAGAATACCAAGTGCCAGGTTTATGCCCATTCCTGCAAATGTTACCAGCCAGCCTTTGTTTTCAACGATTGTAGAACCATTCCTATTATTCATAAAATCTCCTTTTCGTAGTTATAAAAAAATGGGTGCACCGATTAACGATACACCCAGTTTATTTACATCACAAGTTTTTACTTGCCCCTATCAGCTATAAGTTTTTCTACCACGCTCGGGTCCGCCAGGGTGGTGATATCACCCAGATTGTCAGTATTTTTTTCAGCAATTTTTCTAAGTATACGCCTCATAATCTTTCCGGACCTTGTCTTTGGAAGAGCCTGTGCAAACTGGATCGCCTCGGGCGTCGCAATTGGCCCTATTTCTTTACGAACATGTAGAATTAATTCCTTTTTAAGTTCATCACTTTCATCAACGCCTTCCTTGAGTGTAACAAAAGCATAAAGTGCCTGACCTTTGATATCATGCGGAATTGGCGTAACTGCAGCCTCTGCAACTTTAGTATGGCTTACCAGTGCGCTTTCAACCTCTGCGGTACCGATACGGTGACCGGAAACATTTACTACGTCATCAATTCGGCCCATTAACCAGTAATCACCATCTTCGTCAATCCGGCAGCCATCACCGGTAAAATATACATTCTCAAACATTGTAAAGTATGTGTCGACAAAGCGCTCGTGGTCACCCCACATAGTCCTCATCATTCCCGGCCAGGGCTTTCGAATACAGAGCTTTCCGTTTTCATTGGTATCACATTCTGTTCCATCATCTCTCAATATCACCGGGTCAACCCCGAAGAATGGCCGTGATGCGCTCCCGGGCTTTAGTGTCATCGCACCGGGCAGTGGTGTTATCATAAAGCCACCTGTCTCGGTCTGCCACCAGGTATCCATAACCGGACATCTATTATGCCCAACTTTGTCGTAATACCAGATCCATACCTCGGGATTAATTGGCTCACCAACTGTTCCTATAATCCTTAAAGAATCCAGCCTGTATTTTTCCACCCACTCATCACCCAGTCGCATCAGCGCTCTTATCGCGGTGGGTGCCGTATAAAAAACAGTAACTTTGAACTTATCGCAAATCTGCCAGAATCTCCCGGCATCAGGATATGTCGGTACGCCTTCATACATCAGACTGGTACCTCCATTTGCCAGTGGCCCATAAACAATGTAACTATGGCCTGTAACCCAGCCTATATCTGCCGTACACCAGTAGATATCGTCATCATGAATGTTAAACACCATCTTGTGTGACATTGCCACCTGCAGCAGATAACCGCCTGTAGTATGTACAACCCCCTTGGGTTTACCGGTCGAACCTGATGTATATAGAATAAAAAGCGGGTCTTCGGCATTCATCTTCTCCGCTGGACAATCAGAACTTGCTTTACTCATCTCATCGTGGTACCAGAAGTCACGGCCGTCCTTCATGTTACATGGTTGATCATTAACTTTTACCACAATAACAGATTCAATGGTCGGACACTCTTCCAGTGCTTCATCAGCAATTGACTTTAGCGGAATATGCTTTCCTGCTCGAACCGACACATTTGTGGTAATAAGCATTCTGCAATCCGAGTCGTTGACCCGGTCCTTGATTGCATCAGCACTGAAACCGCCAAAAATAACGGAGTGGATTACTCCTATACGGGTGCAGGCAAGCATCACAATTGCTAACTCGGGCACCATTGGCATATAAACTGCCACACGGTCTCCCTTTTTGAGGCCTCTGGATTTTAGAACATTGGCAAACTTTGAGACCTCTCTGTGTAACTCCTTATAAGTAAATTTCCTTACTGCACTGTCGTCCTCACCCTGCCATAAGATTGCAGTTTTGTTTTCAACCGGCGTCCCCAGGTGCCTATCAAGACAATTAACTGAAACATTAAGCTCTCCGTCGGCAAACCAGGTATGCTTAATCGTGCGGGTTCTGGTGTCCCATTTATATTCCAGGGACCTTGTCGGTTCTTTGAACCAGTCAAGAATTTTCGCCTGTTCCAGCCAGAATTTATCGGGTTCATTAATTGATTGTTCCCACATCTTCTGGTATTGTTCCATTGATGAAATCCATGAATTTTTCTGAATTTCAGGTTGGGGTGGAAATTTGCGAGTTTCGGTCATTAAAGATTGGGTGTCTTTTGTTTCTTCCGTCATAAACTCTTCCTTTCTTAAAAAACAATTTAAATATATTATTTCTATTGCTTTTATAACAAATTTTACATTTGCGCCATTGCATAGTCTATCAGATTCTTCTAAAAACTCAACAAAAAAGGTTAATTTTTTAATATATAATATCCAATTTTAATTAGATCTTTAACTGATACAGACCGGATAAAAAAAGATAGCGTAAAAAATTTTTTACTCTAATTTAAGCTCACAATAATATTCCCCGTCGTTTTTGCTAACCTTGAAGCCTCTTTTTTTAAGCATATGCAACATTATTACATTCTCATCCAGTACATTGGCATACACCCTATTTATATTTCTTTCTCCGGCTATTTCCAGTATATAATCGGTAAACTTATTTCCGAGCCCCTGAAATTGCCAGGGATCTGCCACAACAATAGCAAACTCGGCATTCTCGCCATAAGGATCCGATATTAATCTAACAACTCCTGCCATCTTTTTTCCTTCCTGCTCCTCAACCTCGGCAATTATGGCCATCTCCCTGTAGTAATCAATCTGGGTATATCGTATAAGCAGTTCATGGGTTGTATCTTTAATTAACTGGAAAAATCTAAAACGCTGGGTCTGTTCTGAAAAGTTGGTAAACATCTCCTCTTCCATCGGCTCATCCTCGGGCCTTATGGGCCTCAGTACTACTTCGCGCCCATCTTTCATGGTGAATATAGTTACATATTCACTGGGGTAAGGAGATATAACCATATGAGAATACGGCTCTATGGTTTTTCCTGCTACTTCTTTATCCAGAATAACCTTGGCATCAAGTGCCATGCCCCCTGTAGAATCAATAGCAAAAGGATTTATTTCAATATCTCTTATCTCCGGAAAATCAGTTAAAAGATAGGCAAACTTGTAAAGCAAAAACTGTATGGTTTCTATGTCTACTCCTTCTATATTCCTATATCCTTTTAACAATTTATATATTTTCGTTTCTTCAATTATTCTCATGGCAAGAGCCATGCTTAACGGTGGAAGGCCAATATTAATATCATTAAAAACTTCAACAGCAACCCCTCCCATTCCAAAGCATATAGAGGGGCCAAACAATGAATCCTTTTCAGAACCAATAATTAATTCATATCTTTTAGAAATCATCTGTTCGGCTAAAACACCTTCTATTTCTACCTCAGGGGCATTTTTTCTGACATTTTCCATTATTTTCCTGAAAGCTGCTCTTGCTTCATCTTCCGACTTTATATTAAGCCTGACGCCCCCTACATCTGTTTTGTGCAGTATATCAGGGGACATTATTTTCATTGCCACAGGATAACCTATCTTATCTTCAATCTCCGCAACTCCATTCTCGGAAGAGATAACAGCATTTTTAATTATAGGAATTTGATAATATTCCAGCAGCCGTTTTGCTTCAAATTCCGTTAACGCATACCTGTTATCCTTTATAACATCACTGATTATTTTTTTTGCTTTTTTCCTTTCGGGATTAAAGTCAGCCGGTATTGTTTCGGGAGTTTCATAGAGCAGTTCCAGGTTTCTTGAATAATTATACATGTTCATAAATGTTTTCACTGCATCCTCTGGAACCCTGAAGCAGGGTATTTTCCCATTTTTAAGAATCTCACACCCACATCTTACATCTTTCTCCCCCATCCATGAGGCAAGAATTGTTTTCTTATATCTGTTGGGAAGTGCTACAATTTCTCTGGCAATTCCTTCAAGGTCTGTCATTGATTGTGGAGTTAGTACAAGCAATATACCGTCTACATTCTCGTCATCCAGGCATAAATCTACTGCGGTTTTATATAACTGGGGTCTGGCATCCCCGAGAACATCTATAGGATTCCCATGACTCCATGCGGGAGGCAATACTTCATTAAGGCGTGCCATAGTTTTATCTGAAAGCTTTGCCATCCTGCCCCCCAGTTCTATCAATGTATCAGTAACAATTACTCCAGGGCCTCCTGCATTTGTTACTACTGCAAGTCTATTCCCTTCCGGTCTTTTCTGCATGGCTAAAGCCTGGGCAGCATCAAAAAGCTCCCCTATAGTATTAACTCTTATTACCCCCGCTCTTTTAAATGCAGCATTGAATACAGCATCATTTCCTGTCAGGCTGCCGGTGTGTGACATTGCTGCTTTTGCTCCCTCTGTACTCTTACCGACTTTAAGCAGGATAATAGGCTTGCTTCTTGAAAATGCCCTTGCAGCCGACATGAATCTCCTTGCATCTGCAATAGATTCCATATAAATTATTATGCTGCTTGTTTCAGGATCCTGACCAAAATAATCAATAAGGTCATGAAAGCCTACATCTATCATAGAGCCAATAGATACAAAATTGCTGAAGCCTACATTGTTCTGTACTGACCAGTCCAGAATTGAAGTGCATAACGCCCCGCTCTGTGAAATAAAAGCTATCCTTCCTGGCAGAGCCATCTTATTTGCAAAACTGGCATTCAGTCGATTTGAAGGCTTTATGAAACCAAGACAATTCGGTCCGATTATTGTCATATCATACTTTTTCTTGTGTTCAAGAATCACCCTAACCATTTCTTTCCCCTGCTCGCCCGCCTCGCTGAAACCAGCAGAAATAATCACTATTCCATTAACCCCCGCTTTTCCGCATTCTTTAACTATGTCCGGAACTATTGGTGCAGGGGTAGCTATGATTGCCAGGTCTATGGTATCAGGTACTTCCAATACAGAAGAGTATGCCCTTATTCCCTGGACACTCCTTCTTTTATTATTTACGGGATAAACTATTCCATCAAAACCGGAACCTATAAGATTCCTCAATATGTCGTATCCCACACTTCCTTTCGTATTGCTTGCACCTATCAATGCAATAACATGCGGATTAAAAATCTTTTTAAGCTTTTCAAATGTAGTCATATCTCACCTGTTTAAAAAAAATTAAATTTTCCAAAATTTTCTAAGGTTCTTTTCCAGCTGGATTCTCCTGCCCTCGTATTCATCAATGGCTATTATCCTTGAATCAGTGCTCCTCTCTTTATGAGGTACTGGTTCCCCATTTATACCCGCCATAAAGTTTTCCAGACATCTTGGCATAACTTCAACATTGTAGCCACCTTCCAGTGTCGCAAATACATTGTCAAAGTTACTTCCCAGTATCTTCCCCAGCTTATAGTACGAATTAAAGCTAAACCGGAGGTCAAGAAGTAAGTCGTGCTGATATCCATCAAATCCTGCAGAGCATGCAACAACATCGGGCTCAAACTGCAGGGCAACAGGAAGGAAGCTTTCTATGGCATCGGCAAAGATTTCATCTCCACTGCCCGGAGGTAGTGGAACACAGATGGTATAACCTTCTCCCTTACCCCCACCTATTTCATTTACATTCCCTCCACCCGGAAAACTCGGGAACTGGTGAAGGGACCAGTACAGCACTCTATCGGTGTTATAAAAGAATTTTACCGTACCATCTCCCAGATGAGAATCAAAATCCATTATAAGGACTTTCTTACCTTCGTTTACCAGTTTCTGGACCGCTATTGCGATATTGTTGAATATACAGAAACCACTTGATTTACCCGGATGTGCGTGGTGCCCGGGAGGTCTTACCAGGGCAAAATCACCTGATTCAGATGCCATAATAGTTGCCCCAACGGCATAGATAGCAGCTTTATAACTCTGCTTTGACGTAACAGTATCCCTGTCCAGAGGTTTAGCAAGGGAACAGTATTTCTTTACATGCTCGATATATTTTTCTGTATGAACAAGTTTAAGATATTTTTCTCCATTGATTATATCCATTTCTGGAATCTTTCCAAAAGACTCCAGCCTTTTTTTGTTTTCGGGATGCATACCCGTATCATGTTCAAGGAATATTTTGTTATAGATTATTTTCATCTTTTAATAAATGGCCACAAACTCCCTAAATTAAATCCAGATTCTACCTCAGCACCGTAGCAATTCTACCAGTATAATCTCTGCAGGGCAAGTAAATTCAGGGCTATTTTCCCACTTATTCCCCTTTCAACTTAAAAAATAATAAAATAGTTTGTACCAACTTAGTAATATATATTACTCCTCCCATAATGACAAGTAATGATTACCAATAATTATGCAAAATCTGGCAGCTATAATAGAGATATCATCCTTTTTACCTTAATTTTTTCCTGTAAGTCCTTCTTATAAATACAAATACGGTAAAGACAGCCATAAATACTATGGATATTGCAATTGAAAATAATAAACTGTATTCAGCTATGAGTTTTATGGCAAAGGGTATAAGACTCCCCCCTGTGATACCAATGGAAAATAATATTGTAAGTGGCACTTCTTTCCCGGCGCTGAAAATCTTACCGGCAGAAGAGATGAGAAGCGGCGGTATACCGGAAAAACCAATTCCTATAATTCCTGCACCGATAAGGATTATTATTTTATTTCCGGAAAAAATTCCGACAAACAATCCGACCATGCTTATAACGGACAGAAAAATTAATAAGGTTCCTCCTTTAATCTTATATGATAGAAAGCTTATCAGTAATCTCCCTGCAAGTATACCTACCCAGAATATAGAAACCATTAATCCGGCACTATAGATGTCAAATAGTTTCTCTATTCTGTAAAAAGTAGGTGCCCAGGAAAAAATTGTTACTTCAGCCATAATGTATAGAAGCATCAGTGTAACCGTCAAAATTATATATATATTCTTACTTCTGTTTCTGAATAATTCCTTTACTGGCAGAGCCTCTCTCTTATCCTGTGTGCCTGCTTTTCTCCAGTTTGCCAGTAGAAAAGCCACAAATGAAATAAAGGTCAGCCCTATAAATATAAGGTATATTATCCTCCAGTTCATATCCCTGTTTACAAGATTAGAAGCAAAAATCGGTGAAACGAGAGCACCCATTGCAAAAAAGCTATGCCCCAGGTTTACAACGCTGTCTTTGTTTTTAACTTTCCCCTCAAACATACTTATATTTGCATTGATAAATACTATTCCCAGAAGCAGACCGGAAATGAGATACAGTATATAGAAAAAAATAAGTGATGGTGTTAGCACAAGACCTGCCAGCGCAGGGAAAAGCAAAATATAGGTAGATATTATTATTTTATTGCCCCTAAATTTTCTGCTCAAAAATACAAATGTTATTATACCCATAACCTGACCTATCAAAAAAAAGGTGGTTATAATATTCATGTTTTCAGGTGTTACACCAAAATATTCACTGATATTTATTAAGATGGGGCTTGCCAGTACCATAAAAAATGAAAAGATAAAAAGGGCAAGAAAGTTTGGAAATTCCAGTAAATAGTTTACAAAATTATTATTTTTCACTTCTAACCTTCGCTTAATATGACAGCATTTAATCTATTGAATTTTAGTGCTCTGCCGCCTTTTTTTATCACCAATCATTATACAAGAAAAAGAGTTAATTGCACTTCGATATAAGATTTTATAGACCGGCAGAATGAATTCAGAAATAAATCCTACCATTCTGGTGGCTGGCTTTTCCATAAGATATCAGGACAATATCCCAGAGCATCTGAAAGGAGATTCACATGAAATACATGGGATTAGATTCACACATTACTCAATATTTGCTATTAGGCTCAGCAGATTTCTCTTTATCCAAAAACCCCGGGCTTCTTTTTTTTCTTCTTATGAATAAGATTATCACAAGTATAATGATTATAGCCAACAGAGAGACAGCAAAAATCGGTACAATGACCGAAAGCAACGATACACCGGTAGAAGTAACGTCTTCTGCGACACTAACCGGAACATTGGCAGCTCCACCTGTGGTAGCTGTAACAGCCGGACGAATGGTCAGAGATTTAAACGCATGAACGCTTCCTGATACAAACAAACCGGCAATTAAGGCCAGGACCGTACTTACATTTGTAATTGTTCCTGCACTGGCAGCAAAAATAATTGCACCGGCAGCAGGGCGAATAAAGGTCTGTATTATATCATTAACATGATTTGCTGCTGGAACTTTATCGGCTACTATTTCAATAATTGTTAAAAATATAAGTGTACCGATTACCCACCAGGAAGTCATACCGTCCCAGGGAGAGTTTAATTTAATCAGGTCGGTATACTTTGCAAGCAGAGAAACTACCAGCAATGGTATATATGCGTTCAAACCCGCACTTGCTGAAAGACCGAATGCCGAAAAAATATTAAAAACTTCCATCCTGTTTTTTTTATCAATTCACTTAATAATATATGATAATCAAGAAAGCAGAGTCTCTGCTAATTTGATTACATGGCTTACACCACCGATTTTCCCTCCTGAACAGAAAGTAAAAAGGAGCAATATCACTACTACCAGTATGCCTGCTCCTCCAGGCCCGCTGCCGATAGCAATGCCTCTTGCCGGAGTACCTCTCCTATCCTCAACGCTTGTACTCTGCCTTCTATCTTTCCATTTCATGGGTATTTATCCCCTGAATATAGCGATTTATTTTATGTTGAACTTAAAATAATTTTTTCTAAAATTATTATAGCAGAAAATGTAGCGGAACAGTTGACAGGCTACTTTATGTACAATTTTTAAAAAACAATTATAATTTTTTCTAATAGGGAAAATATTAAAGCCATGATAACAAATACAGAAGTAGAAGATTGTTTGAGAGAGATCCTGCTTATAGGGGCAAAGATATATAAAATTGCCTGGAAAAGAATTGCAGAGGCCTTTCCAGAACTTGAGATCTGGCTCGTTGATGCAAAAAATAAAAGGTATGAGAGAACTCCCTGGGGTTACTGGCTGGAATATAATAAATGATTATTTTACCAGATATATAATTCTATTTAAAAATGACTTAAACTCTAAGATGAGAACTGGACCAAAGAATGGGGTAAGGTCATAATTTATCACGCGAAATAAAAAGAAAAAAAGTTGAGTTTTTCTTTATTTAACTGAAAGGATAAGTTGTATTATGAAAAAAATATGCATCATAGGAGCCGGCATTGCCGGTCTTTCCACAGGTTGCTATGCTCTTATGAATGGATATGATACAGAAATCTATGAGATGCATAACATTCCCGGGGGTGTATGTACCTCATGGAAACAGAGAGAGTATCTCTTTGACCACTGCCTTCACTGGGTACTCGGGTCGAATAAAGGAAGCTCGCTATATCCCGTTTTTGAGGAACTGGGTGTTTCGGGAGATGTGGAATTCTATTATACGGAACGTTTCCGGAAAATAGAGATTCCAGGAAAAACTCTTATTATATATACAAATATAGATAAATTAGAAAATGAACTGTTAAGATTATTTCCGGATGAAGAAAAAGCTATTAAAAAGTTAACCGGTCTGGTTCGTTTCTATACAGGGTTCAGGCCTCCACTGGACTCAGATTTTGGCAGCTTTGGCCCGGGTGATATTATAAAAATGCTGCCGTTTATGCCATCATTTCTAAAACTTAAGAATACAAGTATAGAAGATTTTCTGGGTATGTTTACCAGCAATGATTTACGGGAGATGCTTTTTCAGATGTTTCCCGTAAAGAAAATGCCGGCGCTGATGGTAATTATGCCGCTGGCATATTTCCATAATCACGAAGGGGGCTATCCTCTGGGAGGCTCGCTTCATTTTGCCCGTGCAATCGAGAAACGATATTTATCACTGGAAGGAAAAATTAATTACAATCGTAAAATAAAAAAAATACTGCTGGAAGGTAATAGGGCTGCCGGAATTGAAACGGAAAATGGCGATAAAATATATGCTGATATTATTGTTTCTGCATGTGACGGGAGAACCACGATATATGATATGCTGGATGGAAGGTTTACAACTCCACAAATAAAGAAAATGTATAAAAATCCGCAGCTGTGGCCGCCGATAATATCTGTAAGCCTGGGCGTACGCAGAGACCTATCAGATGAGGTGGGAATTAATTCCTTCAAACTGGATAAGCCTGTGTCAATTGGCGGCAGAGAATGTGAATGGATGGGTTATTTTAACTTTTGTCATGACCCGGCTTTTGCTCCTCCCGGTAAAAGTGTTATAGAGATTCAGATAGAATCCAGTTATGATTACTGGGCTTTACTTTATAAAGACAGGCAAAAATACAAAAAAGAAAAAGAAAAAGTCCTTAAAATATGTATAGAAGAACTTGAGAAGAAGTTCCCGGGTATAACCGATCAAATTGAAGAAACAGATATTGCAACCCCTGTTACCTGGGAAAGATATACAGGTAACTGGAAGGGTTCTTATGAGGGATGGTTGCCCACAAAAGAGCTATTTGGAAAGTTCTTACCTAAAGAGCTTCCCGGACTGGAGAATTTCTATATGACCGGACAGTGGGTATTTCCAGGCGGTGGAGTTCCGATGTGTATGGCACAGGCCAGAAGACTCATAAAATACATATGTAAAAAAGAGAAAAAAGAATTCATTTCAAATTCATAGGCTGCTATACGCATCATTTATGATTTAAACAAAAATTTTACTTAATATGCATATAAATAACTAATTTTTTTATTCTAAACGAGGATTTAAAAGACACAAATCAACAAGGTCTGCGATTAATGCTGTCCCAACACACATGACTAAATCCGCCCCGCCCCAATAAATCTTTATAGTTCCGTCATTTTCTGCTACTGCCCCACAACAGAAAACAACATTGTGAACATAGCCACTGACTTCCCAGGGGTCCTCTGGCTGAAGTATCCAATCATCGGCTACACCTAATATCTTAGAAGGATCCTTGAGATCATGCAGTGCCACGCCAAGCCGATAGACGGCCCCACCCATAGTTTTAAAAACACCATGATAAATATTTAGCCAACCCTTACCAGTTTTGATGGGTGTGGCTCCCGGTCCCACTTTCATTTCATCCCAGTGGTACATCAGGGGCTTGATTACAATTTTGGAATCTCCCCAATGAATCAGATCGGGAGAGTAGGATATCCAGATAGACCAGGGAGATATTTCCGTGTGGGGACGGTCCAGTCTAACATAACGGTTATTAATCTTTTCAGGAAAAAGAACCACATTGCGATAGTCTGCCTGCGTAATCAATGAAACACGTTCAATACTCGTAAAGTCATTAGTTTTTGCCAGTACCACACGCACGCCATGTCTGGAGTACGCGCTGTAGGTAATAAGATATTCACCACCCTTATCGCAGATACGAGGGTCTTCCACGCCATATTCCTCATAGAAAGCAAACGGCTCGATATTCGCTGGAGTTATAAATGGTTCCGGCCTGACTTTAAAACTCAGCCCATCATCGCTTTCTGCAATACCGATTATCGAACGGCCATTACGAAGGTGAGATCTAAATAACATGATATATCTACCATTATGCTTTACCACACCAGCATTATGCACCGTCTCTACTGGATAAGGAACATCGTGCTTGGTCAGGATGGGATTCTTATCATAACGTTTTATAATTGGCTCATTAATTCCTTCCATAATCACCTTACTAACTTTCACTCCTTAACACTTTTTTCTGGTTGATAATCTTTTCATAAACTTCTATATAATCCTGCACCATGCGGCCCACGCTGAACCTCTCCTTGATCAGTTTGCGGCATTGGAGCCTGTCCAGTTGCTTAACTCTGTCAACCGCTTTGACCATCTCATCCAAATTATGCACAAGAAAACCTGTGATACCATCAGCAATGATTTCCGGCATACTGCCCCGGTTAAAAGCAATTACAGGTGTTCCGCAGGCCATTGCCTCCACTACAGAAAGCCCGAAAGGCTCATCAAAGTTTACAGGATGTAATAAGGCATATGCACCACCTAAAAGTTCATCACGTTTTTTAGGGCCAACGCTACCTATATATATGATCCTGTCGTTATCCAAATGTGGCTTGACATGCAAATCAAAGTAGCCCCGGTCCTGGATGATACCTGCTATAATTAACTTCATCCTGGTTTGTCTGGCAACTTCGATGCATTCCTTTGTGCCTTTATCAGGATGTATGCGGCCAAAAAAAAGTAAATATTTTCCCTGATCAGGTTGAAAAGTAAACTGATGCAGGTCGATGCCGTGATGAATGGTAGCAATGTAATCAAGCTCCGGGCATTTATCTGCCTTGCTAATAGCCACATAAAAAGTCTTCTTGTTATACTTTTTATAAACCGGAAGGATTTTGGGAGATGAAAACCCGTGAATCGTGGTTACTATTGGTGTTGTGGTCATACCGGTATAGGTCAATGGAAGATAATCGAAATTATTGTGAATAAGATCAAACTGCTCTCCCCTCTCAAAGACTTCTGATATGTGTAAGCATTCCCACACTTTGGGCAGAATCTCCGGATCTTCCTCATACCCCCTGGGGCATACACTCACCAGATGTCCCCTGGTTTTTGAATCTGCGGTGGCAAACAAAGTAACATCAATACCTCGACTCACCAGACCTTCAGTTAGAAGAGAGACTATATTTTCCCAGGGACCATATTGTCTGGGTGGAGTGCGCCAGGCGATAGGTGAAAGCATAGCAATCTTCATGATTTAGCTCACTCGCCTTATTTTTATTCCAGTTTTTTAATTTGTATTTAAACTATTTTTAAACTGATAGTATCATCCAGATTAAACTTACCCTTTAAAAATTTGCTGCTATTTTTATTTTTATTAAATTAACAAATTCTTTCAGCTATAAATTTTTGAATCAATAATTGATTCTACCACATAATACTGCTAACCTCTCTTAATTAATAATCTGTATAAATTTAAAATAAAAAAATATTAATAATTCCTTGAATTATACTACTTTGGATATAGAAAAAGGATTTTTAGTGTCTAAATACGTAAAATAGAAGTAGAGTTAGCCTGTAAGCCGAGCGCTATTCCTGATAGGATATAATTTCTTAATTTGTATTGCAAAAAGAGACGAAAACAATAGCTTCCCATCTAGTTGAAGCTGAAGTTGATCTTTTTAAGGTTCAAAAGCTACTGGGTCATTCAAGTTTGAATACTACAAAAGTTTATATTAATTTTAACAGCTCACAGGTGGCAAAGGCTATAGATAGATTGTAAGGTGAGATATAGTCAGTTATATAATTGACTTTTACCAATACATTTTAAATATTATTCTTATTTGCAATATTGTAATAGTAATAGAATTATTAAGAATAAGAAGTTAAATTTGTTATAATCAGAACAATTTAATAATAATTAGAGTTCAACAATTTTAATGACTCTATTAATGAGATTAAACGAGTATTAAAACAAGACGGTATTTTTTTTATAGTTAATGGATATCCTAAAGCTGGTACAAAATGGCATAATTTCGTAAAATTCAAAAATGATAGTGAATATGGAGCTTTTCTAACCAGGCATGGTTTTAAAGAAATAAATTTAGTCATAGAAAAAAATACAATAATAATAAAAGAATCGAAATGATACTGTTTGCAAGGTTACTTCGCACAACAGTATATATATACAATATCTCGTTCCTAAAATAAAAAAGATATATAAGCACAAATAATGTTACAGGAGGAAAAAAATAAAATGTCAAAATTTAGAAAACCTACAGGATTTTTTGGAAAATTATTAGCAACAGGTATGGCATGGGGGCATAGAGATTTTTATAAAAATACTGCAAAGGCGCTTGATCTTAAACATGATGATAAATATCTTGAAGTAGGATTTGGTTCTGGAATGTTTATTAAAAAATATGCCTCGCATGTTGCAAAAATAGCCGGACTGGATTATTCAGAAGATATGGTAAATCTGGCAAGCAGTATTAACAAAGATCTTATCAAATCAGGTAAAGCTGAATTTAAACAAGGAAATGTGTCATCTCTACCCTGGCAAAATGATGAATTTTCTGTAGTTGTTGTAATTGAAACTTTTTATTTCTGCCCCGAACCATTGGTATCACTTAAGGAAATAAATAGAGTATTATTTCCAGGGGGTAGGTTAGTAATTGAAATGGCATATAATAAAGATGACGGACTGGACCATACTAAGGATATTAAAAAAATGAATTTAACCTTATATAGCGCTTATGAAATGAAAAAAATGTTAAAAGAATCCGGATTTATTAATATAGTTATTGATTATTATAAGGGCTTCCGGGTTCCCTTCAAGGGATATGTTGTTCCAAAAGGTATGATTGTTAAAGCAATTAAGAAAACTGGCTGACATGCCGCAGATAACAGCGAATATATGAAATTTACCGGCCTGAATTCTAACTTTCAAATTGGACTAATTTTTGGGGGACCTTCGTTCTTGACTCTTATCTTAAAAACCAGTCCATCTATAATGTTAGTAATCCGGCTTATTTGCCTACATGGTCAAGCTCACAGCAAAGTCACTATAATCTGTCCCGGAAGTCTTAATTTTTGCGGAGTTAGCCTGTAAGCCGAGTTACAGACTAAGAATACATAAAAGACGCTTTTTAATATTCCTGTCATTCCCCATATCAGTAACTTTTTTCTATCTACTTTTTGATATTACATTTCAATATTTGATAGGTTAAAATTATTGCCGTTATTAGACTGTCTGTGCACTGTACCTAACCTGCTGAAATCATTCTAAATCTGGATAAAATTTTCATTTTTGTATGCCTTATCTATCTTCCCAGCATCAAAAACATGGTACCATTTAGAATAAAAATTATACTGAGCATCCCCATATAAATTAAAAGATATTTAATGATTGAAACAAGGTTATAAATATCAAATGAATCTATTGTCTCATTAAATAAGACAGACACCTTTTCAAGTTCTTCTGATATATTTACCAGTTCCCGCCCGGTTCTTTCTATATCAGAAGCATTTGTCTCAAGATTTTCCAGTGCCACGCTTAACTCTTCGGAAAGAATCACCAGATTATCTCCTATACTGCTGAAATATTCTTCTGCGCTCTCAAGGGGCCTGAGTCCCAGAATCTCAAAACCTACAATTCCGGCAACTTCATTAAAAGCCAATCCTGAATCATATGATATTTCTGAAGCATAGCCGAGGGTACTCCTGGTAGTCCTTATACTTTCCGCAATATGCTCAGAAGTATCATCCGAGTTTTTCAGCGCTTCAGCAACCTCATCAATGGACTCTGCAACTGATAGGCTCAGATTATGGATATTTTCAAAATCCTGCCTGTAAGAGTCCAAAACTAAAATACCCCCAAAAGAAAAGATTGCCCCGCATAAACCGAACAGGATGGAAATAATTGAAAAAACAGTTATTAATATTTTCTTTTTAGTTTTCATTATAATAGCGAAACCATGCTCTTATATCTTAGCTCAGGTCATAATTCTGTTTTATTTCAAGCTCTGCTGTACAGTTTGGACAGCGGGTTGCTCTGATATCAATGTTTGAAAAACAAAAAGGACATACCTTTGTGGCAGGCCCGGCTTCTTCTTTCTCTTCCTTCTGTAACCTGTTAAAAGCTCTGATAATAAAGAAAAGCACAAGGGCAATTATAATAAAGCTTATAATGGTATTTATGAACATTCCATAATTTAATGTCACCGCTCCCGCTTCGCTCGCCGCTTCAACCGACAGGTACGGTCCTGCAGTTGCCCCTTCTTTTAATACCACAAAAAGATTTGCGAAATCAACATTTCCCAGCAGAAGGCCCACCGGGGGCATTATAATATCACTTACCAGTGAGGTTATTATAGTACCAAAAGCTATGCCTATAATTATTCCAACTGCCATGCTGACTGCATTGCCCTTCATTATAAATTCCTTAAAATCCTTTATCATATATACCAGCCTTTCTTAATTTAGATATATTTACATTAATTATAATCCTTAACGGGAATTACTGAAAATAGTTTAGTTATAGTACCTTTGATGCTCTTTAAAGGATTATGCAGGTTTTATGACTTAAAAAATTTTAATACCGGTTCTCTTTATTTTTCTTTTAATTCTGTTTCTAATACTTCCGGCAACATTATTTCTGGACACCGGGGCGATAATAATGGAAAATTATATGATAGATGCAGGTAAACCTGGAATTTGTGGCAAATCATCTTAAAAGGAGGCCTATCAAAATGAAAAATCAGAACCCTGATAAAAAAAAGGTATTGATATGGGAGATATCCGGCATATTGTTTATAATAATTCTCGGCTCGGCCTTCCACTTTATATTTGAGCTCAGCGGGGGCTTGAGAGCAGTAGCATTAATTGGAGCAGTAAATGAAAGTGTCTGGGAGCATCTAAAGATCGGCTTCTGGCCTGCTTTTATCTGGGCGGCGATAGAGTTTTTCTCTTACGGAAAAAAGACCGGGAACTTCCTTATGGCCAAAGGCGTGTCCTTTACATTGCTGGGTATTCTAATAGCTGCCATATATTATGCTTCAGAGGCAGCCGGTATAGAAGGCTTTATGATACACGCGGTTAATTTTGTAGTCTCAATTGCTATCTCTCAGATAATTAGCTACAGAATAACCATTACCGTCAAATACAGAAGAGTATTAAATGCGGTGGGCTCCATCCTTATAGCTATTAATGTACTGGCTTTTAGCATGCTGACATATTTCCCCCTGCAATGGCCTGTTTTTAAAGACCCCATTACAGGAGGTTATGGAATATTCTAACAGAATTAAAAATAACTGTTATTTTATTACATAATAAAAACATCTTATGCAAATTTAACCTGTTTTTACATTAATGTAACAAATATATATAATTTTTATAATTTTATATTAAAATTACCCTTATATAACTCAATCCAGGGGGAAATTATATGAAAATACTTATTGCCTACGGTACTAAATATGGGACCACTGAAAAATGTGTCGCCATTCTTAAGGACTTACTAGAGAAAAAAAATTATGAGGTTGATACTGTGAACCTTAAAAAGAACATAAGAGTAAACCCCGGTAGTTATGACCTTGTTACAGTTGGAGGTTCTTTTGTCGCATTTAGAATGAATTCTGCAGTAAGAAAGTTTGTAAAAAGAAATCTAAGCACACTGCTTGATAAAAAAACTGCCCTATTTATGTGCGGTGCGGATGAAGAGTGGGAAAAAGAAATAAGAAAAGGCTTTCCAGAAGAGCTTCTTAATAGCGCGGTAGCAAAAGCATATTTTGGCTATGAGTTTATCTGGGATAAGCTAAATCCAATGTTTAGAGGCATGATGCAAAAAGCATACAAAACCACAGAGCCCATATCAAAAATAAAATATGAAAATATAGAAAAGTTTGCAGAGGACATAGCAAAAGCACTATCCTGAAACTCTTTCACTATTAAAATAAGTATATTACTATCAGCCTTCTTTTTACTTTTCTAATATCTCTCCGCTTGATTGAACCCACTAAATAGTTCTTCCATCAGTTTTTCCTTCCCGTGGGGTTGATTCTCTCGCCTATTATAACTATAGGAAATCCCGGTCCAAATTTAACCTCAAAGATTTCCCCCGTTAATGTAGTTACAATATATTCTCCTTCACCTTTACATGATGATAGTTTTCTATAATATGAGTTTAGATTTCTGTCATTTCACAAATTGTTTATATTATCTATAAGAGCTGATTGGCCAGATCTACTGCACTTGAAGCATCAGGAGCATAACCATCTGCCCCGATAGAATCTGCATATTCCTGGGTCAGGGGTGCGCCTCCAACCATTATCCTGGTATTTTTAGTGCTACTATCACTTCTTACAGCTTCTACTACATCTTTCATACCCTCCATAGTAGTGGTAAGCAGTGCCGAGATTCCTAAAATCTTGGCGTTGTTTTTCTTCAATTCCTCAACAAAATTTTCCGACGGAACATCAATACCTATATCAATTACCGTAAACCCGGCGCCTTCAAGCATCATTACTACCAGGTTTTTCCCAATATCATGAAGATCTCCCTGAACAGTGCCAATAACTACTTTACCTTTTGATGGCTCATCTGACGCTGAAAGAAGTGGATCTATAACATCCATAGCTGCATGCATGGCTCTGGCAGCAATCAGAACTTCGGGAATATAAATTTCATTGGTTTTAAATTTCTTTCCCACTACATCCATACCCGGCATCAGCCCATCATTTAGAATCTCTTTGGCTTCTACCCCTTCATCAACGAGTCTCTGGGTAATTTCTTTACTGGCTGTATTGTTTCCCTCTATTATTGATTCTGCCAGGTCCACATACTTTGTTTTCGGGCTCATTTCTGTATATTTCTCCATATATCTTCCTTTCTTTAGTCAACTTGATTAAATAGTACAATCCACAGATAATTTATAAATTATTAGAGGATTTTAGATACTTAAAAAAAATTATTTAAGTGCTTCATCCAGCATCGTTAAATAATTCTCAACCGGAACATAACTGGGAATTGAATTTCCTGCACCGATAGCAAATCTACCACCAGGAGTACATTTATTTATAATTTGCCTTATATATTTTCTAAGTTCACCAGTTTCAAGCCTTGCAAGTTTATCTACATCTACACCTCCAAGCAAGCAAATTTGATTCCCCCAACTTTTTTTTGCATCAACTATTGATGCAACTCCATCTTGGAACGAGTGCTTACCATCAATTTTGACATAATTAATAAAGTCTTCCATAAGAACATCTACCTTTCCACAAGAGTGAAGATAATACGGCTTACCTTTTTCATGACACAACTGAGCATATTTCTTATGCCAGGGTAGAAAATATTTTCTTATATCTTCTGGAGGAATTAAAGTTTGCGTACTATAACCAAAATCATCACCCTGTAAAATTGCAGTTAACTTACCTAACTCTAAAAGATATTTATCGTACTCATAGATAAGCTCGCCTATTTTATCAGTTACAGCTTTAAACAAAGCAGGGTCATCAATTAAAGTTAGACATAAGCCTTCATAGCTCATCAACCTTGATAAATGTTCAAAAACTCCACCTCCATGAGAAGATATAAACCCCATTCCATCCGGCAAATGTTCACATATATACCTATGAATATAAAAATCTTCTTCTTTTATTTTTGGCCATGGATATTTCTCAAAATCATCCCAGCTTCTAATAACACCTTTAGACTCATCCTGCCAGACTCTGACCCGGTCACCAGAAACTTTTGCTGTATCCAGGACACTTAAAGATATTGCCGGTAAAGCAAGGCTGGTCTCTATTCTTATAAAGTCATACCCCATGTGATACCAGAATGCTATCTGATTATCTAACCAGGCATTTATTTTTTCGATATTTTCTTTAGAAAAATCAATCTCACCATCCATATTATCAGTTTTATCAGTGGGACTTACCCACTTTCTTCCAAGCATATCCTGAAGTATGGGTTTCATTACTGTATTATCTATCAGATACTCTACCATGGGAGGCTTATCCGGGATGATTTTACCATTCATTATATTAACAAAATTTTCAATATCAGGTTCTGGCTTCTCAATTGGTAGTTTAAATTTAGTCATAACTCTACTCCCGTATTTTATTTTTTAACAAAAACTAGTTCCATAACTCAAGATAGTCTCAACGAACTTATAAAATAATCCTCTTGCACCTTTTTTATCCTGATAAATATCAAATAGTGAATTCTCCGTGTTTAAAAATATATTTTAAAAGTCTTTATCTCATACGGTGCTATATTAAATTTCAGGTTATTTGCATCTGGCTTCAGCTTTTCTAAATTATTTTCCAGTAAATCACACTCAAAAACATTTTTTATATTTTTAAAAACAGTTAGGCATGCATTGGAGTTCCTTCCATACCTTTCTACCAGCCGGACGACAATACCTTCATCATTATCTGATTTTTTAACTGCCTCCAAAGTAATATTAATCTTATTTATTTTTAAAAAACTGAATTCTCCGGGCAAACTCCTCTCTTTGGCAATCTCTTCATTTCGCATACATATTAATGGATTATTAAATTCAAGAGCCCTCTGGTTTACTTCTGCGTCTTTCCAATATCCTTTATGAGGAAACAGTGAATATGTAAAAGATGATTTTTCTATATCAGAATCAGGGTCAGGATAAACAGGCCCCTTTAATAAAGTAATACTCATTTTACTTTTTTCAACATCAAAACCGTATTTACAATCTGTAAATATAGCCACACCATAGCTATCCTCGGATAAATCAATCCAGTTATGTGCGCTAACTTCAAATTTAGCCTGTTCAAAAGTATTGTTTCTATATGCCGGCCTCTTTATATTTCCAAATGCAATATCACATGTATAATCTCTTGCCATTACATTAATATCAAATCCAACCCTTAATAGTTTTCTTCTTTCCTTCCAGTCTATTTCAGTTTCAAAGTCAATACGCGGAATATCATTATAAAATATAATTCTTTGCTTTAAATATGAATTTAAAATCTTCTTTTTTAACAGCAAAGCCCAGCAAACAGGCCCTTTCTCTATAACAGTTATTTTTCCCGGTGAAAGGTCCAGCTCTTTATCTTTATATTTTTTTGTTATGTCCCATGCCTCATATTCAGAGGGCACATCCTCATAAATACTAAATTTATTGCCTAAACCATTTTCTTTAATAATTTCAAACCCATTATTTTTGTCAAAAATTGACGTAATCTCGCCGGATTTATTAAACTTAACCTTAAAAAACTTATTTTCAAAATACTCCCTGGATATACTTATTTTATGTGGATTTTTAATTGCTACCTTTTCTTTTTTAATTTTCTTATCCAAATAAAATACTCTATACCCGCACGCAGGTATGTGTTCTGCATAAAGTACTGTCTTATGAGAACCCTGGATATTTTTTATATATTGGTAGGCAACCTCTACATTATCCTCATCTACTATAGTAGTATTTTTATCCAGAAGGAAATCAAAGTAAGCTATAGAAGAACGCTTTCTCTGAGTTGAATTAAAAACAATAACAGCCTTTTTGTCGTATATTTTTTTTACTTTAGTTGATATAAAACCAAGAGCATTGTTTCTTAAGGCTCTAACATTTTCGGTTAAATCTTTGTAATCATTTATAATGTCTGCATAAACCGGCCCAATATGAGTACCTGTAATTGAATCGTGAAATTGATTGGTCAACAGGGTTTCCCAGGCTTTACTTAATTCTTCTTCCGGATAATTGAATTTATCCAGCAGGGTGCATATCACCAAAAAAATTTCTGCTTCTCTTAATTGGTTTTCGAGTTTTCTATTTATTTTTTTTAACCTGCTTTTGGTAGTATACGCTCCTCTGTGAGCCTCCAGGTATAACTCGTCTTTATAAACAACAGGATTTTTATTTTTTCCCTTTATTTGTCTTAGAGCATCTATCGCCCTGCTTGATTTTGTTCCTGGCAACCCGGGAAATCTTTTATACCTTCTGGCATACTCAAGCATTTCAGTATCTACCCCTCCGCCTCCATCTCCCCAGCCATAACAATATATGGTTTCGTCTTCACCTGTATTGTTTTTTAAAGCTTTCACACATTTTGAAATGTGATCTGCTTCTGCTGTCCCTATAAAATGAATAGGTGGTGTAACTGCAAATACCCGGGAGCCGTCCGGTCCTTCCCATAAAAAGCTATTTAATTTCCAGGGATTTGTATCATTCCACACCCCTAATTTATTAGTAACAAAATATTCCATTCCTGACTTCTTTAGTATCTGCGGAAGAGTATAACAGGCTCCAAACATATCCGGGTGCCATATTATTTTTGGGATAAATCCGAATTCCTTTTGCAGGAAATTTGCTCCATGCATTATCTGTCTTACAATTGATTCCCCGGAAATTAAATTAAGGTCCGATTCTACCCATAAAGGGCCTAATATCTCCCACCTTTTTTCTTTTACTCTTTGTTTTATCTGTTTGAAAAGGGTGGGATAATTTTCTTTTAATACTCTATAAATAATTACCTGATTTTGTGAAAAAATAAAATCAGGATACTGCTCCAATAACCGGAGCATGGTTGAATGAGTTCTACCCACTTTTCTAACAAATTCTTTATACTGCCATAGGAAAACAACATCTAAATGGGAATGACCAACTAATTTTAATGTTCCGTTTATTTTAAAGTTATCAGATTCGAATATCCGTTCATGCAGTATTTTTTTTCCTTTTTTTAATTCTGTTAAAAATTCTTCTCTACCACTTATGCCCGGTTTTATATACCTGACAGCCTCATTTAAAGTATTTTTTATAAAAGATTCCAGCTCTATGTTAATATCCTGAATGAAAAGACCGTTATAAACGGCCTTAAAATCCCAGTATATTTCTTCAATTTCAGTATCTATCGCAGCAAGGTCGGAACATTCAATTTTTTTAATTAATGGCTCTCCCAGACGCCATACATGGTATGATTCAACTTCTATATTAAATATTTCTCCGCCTTTTGCATTCTCTGTTAATAATATTTCATTTCTAAAAGGGTCCAATCCCTGGTAAGGTTTCCCATTTATTTTTACCAGAGAATCCCCGCCAAGGTATAAAAGAAATTTGACCTTTTCTCCCTTTAAATAATCCGGAATCTTTACCGTTTGTTTAAAAAAGCAGCTAACATTCTTACCACCCCACAAATCTCCTACCCTAATGGGCATCCACTCTTTATCCAAGAATTTATATTTTCCTACATCAGTATAATAACATTCTTTCTTTAACCAATTATCACACCGGAGTATTTTCTTATATATCCTCTCTTTTATTTTATTAATAGCTAAATTTATCCTGTCTTTACAATTATAAATGCCCCTTTGTTTGCCTTTTATTTCATCGCGCCAGAACTTAAGGGTATTGTCCATTGTATTTGTATTTATTTTATTATTGTCCAATTTAAAATCCTTATATGTTTTTTATTTAATAAATAGAATCCAATAAAACCCTTTCTGTTAAAAAAATTCCCCTCCGAATCTTAAATTACCCTAAACTCTATATTTATAACTTTTTCTCATAATCGCTTAATTAAAAGATTACTTTCAAATCAATTATTCCTTTATTGCACCCTTTGATAACCCCGAAACAAATTTATCCTGCAAAAGAAGAAATACTATTATTACTGGTATCGTGGCTACTACTGAAGCAGCTCCAAGTAAATTCCACTGAATATCATAACTGCTCTGAAATAAATACAGTGCCAGGGGTAATGTCCTGCTCTTAATACTGGAAGTAATAACCAGAGCAAGATAAAATTCATTCCAGCAAGCCACGAAGCTGAACATTGCTGATGCAGCCAGCCCGGGCAGGCTAAGTGGAATTACAATCCTGAAAAGCGCACTTAGATTCGTGCACCCATCCAGTAAAGCAGCTTCTTCTAAGGCTCTGGGTATTGAATCAAAATAAGACTTTAAAAGCCATACCGAAAAAGGGATATTAACTGCCGCATAAACCAGAAACAGCGCAGTGATAGTATCAAGCAGGCCAACACGCTCAGCTATGATATATATTGGTATAATATTTGTTACCCCGGGTATCATCTGGGTACCAATAAGTACCATCATGAGCACCCTTTTACCCTTAAAAAGATAGCGCGAAAATCCATAAGCAGCTAAAGACGCCAGCAGGATAATCAGTAGTGTGCTTATTGCTGCAACTATTATACTGTTTAAAAAAGCCCTTGTAATATTAGGATAAGTCAACACATTTACATAGTTTTCAATAGTAGGAGATTCTGGTATCCATGCTGGTGGATAATCATAAACATCTCCGGTCTTTTTAAAAGAAGTTGAAACTATCCACATGATTGGCCCAAGGGCCAGTACACAGATAATAATATATGCTACATAAACAGCTACTCTATTGATTATCTTTTTTAAATTTGAAACTGTAAATTCCAGTTTAATGAGAAAATTCCTCCTTTTTACCTAAAACCCTGATGTAAATAAGGGTGATTACAATGTTAAACACAAGCATCACTACTGCGATGCTTGAAGAATAGCCGAGTTTAAAGAGCTTAAAAGCTTCCTTATACATAGATATTGAAATTATTTCTGTAGCTCCCGCGGGCCCTCCGCCGGTCAGAACGTAAACAGACCCCATTATATTGAATGTCCACATTGTTACAAAAATTATATTAACCATTAAAGTTTGTTTCAGTAATGGAATTGTTATGTATCTTAGATTTTGAAAAGCACTGGCTCCGTCAATAGACGCAGCCTCGTAAAGTGAATTTGGTATACCCTGTAAGCCTGCGAGCTGTACAATCATTGAGAAAGCAGTGCCTCTCCATATGTTCATTATTATAACCACAAACATGGCAAGTTGAGGTTGTGCCAGCCATTCCAGCTGCCTGATATCGAATCCAATCCTAAAAAGAATGGAGTTAATGAGCCCATACTTATCTCCAATGAACAACCATTTGTATGTAAGAGCCATTATAACTTCAGGTATTACCCAGGTTATAAGCAGCGAAGTCCTTACCAGTATTCTTCCACGATATGTTTTATTTGTCAGATAAGCAAATAAGAATCCTAAGGATATCTGTCCGAATGCAGAAGCAAAAACAAATACAAAAGTATTTTTCAAAACAGAATAGAAATTTCGATTAGTAAAAAGCCTCATATAGTTAGTTAAACCAATAAAACTAGTCTCTCTGCTAACCAGTGAAGCATCGGTAAAACTAAGATAGACAGAATAAAGAGCTGGATACAGGGTAAGTAAAAGAGTAAATAAAAATGCGGGGGCGAGAAACCAAGACGGGTTTTTGGTACTGAATAATTTGGTTCTAATAAATTTTTTTACTCCTGATATTTGATTATTTTGTAATGTAATATTAGCCATCTAAATATTATTCTAAATCCTATCTTTTTTATAATAAAGAGGACAAGCATATTACGTTTTAATACATCTTGCCCCCTTTATTATTTATGTATCTATCTCGTTTAAAACCATAAACACTACATTGAGTCCTTTACTGCTTCATAAGCATCATCTATTGCTTCTTCTGCGGTTTTTTGTCCGGAAATTACCTCTCCTACAGCAATTGAGAGCTTATCACTTATAATAGGATAAATTACGGAATTGTCTCTCGCTTTGCCATAAGGAAGAATTTCAGCAAATTTCTTCATATAATAGTCTTCACTGTAGAACTTATCAGTTTCCCAGCTACTTTTTCTAACCGGCAAGCCTGAAGATGCTTCTGCAAATGCAGAACTATTTTCCGCCTGTGCCAGATGCCATATAAACTTCCATGCAGCTTCCTTTTTGACAGTATCGCTACTCAGTACATTAAGCATGAAACCACCATTTAAAGTTGTTGGGCTTCCGCCTGATGGTGTAGGTCTTACAACAATATCCCATTGTTCCGCTACTTCAGGAGCACAATTCTCCTGAATAAAGCTAACCAGGAAGCTTCCACCAAAAAACATGGCATAGCCATTAGCTGCTATTCTGCTCATCATATCATTATCACTGGTATAATTAATACTGTCTGCCGGAACTATCCCTTCATCGAATAATTTCTTATAGAAATCCAGTATTTTTATAAGTGCTTCCCTGTTCGCACCTTCCTGGAACACTGGTTCATTATCACTGTTTACAAGTTCTCCTCCCTGAGACCAGTAATCAATAAGCAAATTGCACATTGTACCTTCACCTGGACCTGCAATCATGCCCAAGCCATACATATCCCCGGTCGTAACCTCGCTGGCGATTTCATATAGCTCATCCCAGGTCTCTGGAGGTTCATTGAAACCTGCTTCACTAAGTATATCTTTTCGATAGAAAAGTACTCTTGCATCAGTAGTGTACCAGATACCGTAGATATTTCCGTCCTCCGTAACGCCTTCCACTGTCCAATCTAAAAAGTCGCTGCGGTCCTCTTCCGGCCATAAGTCATTAAGCGGTTGTACTCCACCAACCTCTACCATGGATGCAAGCCAATATTGGTCTGCAATAACTGCATCCGGTGCGGTACCGGCTTTAAGCGCCTGTAGAAGTTTGTTCTGAAACTCCCCGTATGGAACAAGTTCCAGGTTCACTTTAACATTATTATCCTCCTCAAATCTGTCCCATATTAATTCCAGAATTCTTCCCTGAGCCCCCTGCCATTCCGGAGTAAAATATGAATCAGCCCATACAGTAATAGTAACTGGCTCGCCCGGGGCTTCCTCTTCTGCAGGTGCCGGTTCTTCTGCTTCCTTTGCCTCCTGTGCCGGTTCTTCTGCTGCTTCTTTACAGCCACTAAATGTAAACATTGAAAACATAGACAAGCTTACAACAATAACTATAAACCATAGTAACGATTTTTTCATTACCTCCCCCTTTCTTTTAAATATTAAAATATTTTTTTCACCTCCTTTCTTTTGTATCTTTATCCATATTCTTTATTAAAAAACAAACTGTATCCTCTGATACACTTATGTATCAGTACATTTAAACCAATATGAAATTTTTTATTAACTACCTCAGCTATATCCTCGCTTCTTATTTGATAACAGGAGGTATAGGATTACTATAACTAAAGTTAATCCTATCTATTAGTCTTCCAGATAAATGTGTCTATGACAATTACTATTAAAAACAAAAATTATACCTATATTTAAAATAATCATATAAAACTTTATTAGCTTTATTAACTTTTTAGGCTTTATAATTTTTATATTCTGCAACTTCCATTTTTTATAAATATCAATCGTCCAAGAAATTTAGAAAATGGTATCATATGTAAGTTCATGTGTCAACATGTATGTACAATTAAATAAATTTTTGTTATTTTATTTTATATCTTTAAATACCTAAAATATATTTTAAGGAATTTACTATGGAAAATGCTTTGTTTATTTACAGAATTAAAAAATTTTTTATTACCAATTATAAAAATATCGTGTTTTATAAAAATCAATAAGGTTCACTGTGCCATTTATTATTTGCATACTTTTTTAAAGAAGAAAAAATAGTTGTGCATACTGTTACTATTATCTATAATATTTGAAAATAGATATAATAAAATGACAGATAAAGAGAAAAATAAAAATAAAATAATAAATAAAGATATTTCATTGCCTCTATATGTTCAGGTAGCCCATTATTTCAGAGATAAGATAAAAGAGGGCTCCTTTAAACCCAATTCGGTAATTCCTTCTGAACTTGAGATAGCCA
>Ga0307421_1000170_pt1 | contig 42667 bp, 41 predicted proteins | sample SalMarWE160270MG_FD_202163 | JGI IMG/M metagenome (GOLD analysis project Ga0307421, IMG submission 202163) | Salt marsh sediment microbial communities from the Plum Island Ecosystem LTER, Massachusetts, United States - WE1602-70 | ecosystem: Environmental > Aquatic > Marine > Intertidal zone >... | reverse complement strand
CTAGTTGTCCCTCATGCCGAAGGCAAAGGGCAGGATCTCAGCCAGCGTGTGCTCCACAGGGCCATCTGGGCCGTCGACGATCACCCGCTCCACACCGAACTCCGCCATGAGCTGCCTGCAGTTGCCACACGGGTAGAAGGCTTCTTCGACGTCAAGACAGGTGACAACAATGGAATCCAACTTTTTGACCCCCGCGGTGACGGCAGCGGCGATGGCGCTGCCCTCAGCGCAGATTGTCGAGCCGTAGGCGACGTTCTCCACGTTTGCGCCCGCGTAGTGAGAACCGTCGGCAGCGATGGCCACGGCCCCGACGTGGAATCCCGAATACGGCGCGTGAGCGTTAGCGGCGGCGGCCCGAGCTTCAGCGATCAGGTCTTTGGTGCTCATGCCTCTCCCAGCAGGGCGTCGACAAATGTCTCAGCATCAAAGTGAAGCAGATCCTCAACCCTCTCACCGACTCCCACCAGCTTCACCGGGATGCCCAGCTCGTGCTCGATGGCCACCGCGATGCCTCCCCGTGCGGTCCCATCGAGTTTGGAGACGGCGATGCCGGTCACGCCGACGGCCTGGGTGAAAGCCCGGGCCTGAGCTATCCCGTTTTGGCCGGTGGTGCCGTCGAGCACCAGCAGCACCTCGTCCACCGTGCCGGCCTCCCGCCCCAGCACCCGCACCAGCTTGCCGAGTTCGTCCATCAGGTTGCGCTTGTCGTGCAGACGGCCCGCGGTATCGACGATGAGCACACCTTTCCCGCGTGCCTGCGCCGCCTGCAGGGCGTCGAAAGCCACCGCGGCCGGGTCGCCTCCCGGCCGGCCCGAAACAATGTCGAGCGATAGCCGCTGCGCCCAGGCCTGCAGCTGCTCGGTGGCGGCGGCCCGAAACGTGTCGGCGGCGGCCAGCAGCGGAGACAGGCCCTCTGCCTCCAGAAGCGCGGCCAACTTGGCAATCGTCGTCGTCTTGCCCGAGCCGTTCACGCCCACAACGACCACAACGGCGGGTCGGCTCCGGAGAATCAGCGAACGGTCGCGCCCGGCGAACACATCGATCAGTTCCTGCCGCAGCGCCCGACGCGCCGAGCCGGCGTCATCCGGAGTAATCGCCCGCACCCGCTCGACGATCGCCGTTGCGGCCGCCACACCCACATCGGCGGCCACCAGCACCTCCTCCATCTCGGTCCAGAACGTATCGTCGGTGCTGCGGAGAAAGAGGCCGGAGAGCCGGCCGCCGAGAGCACGGCGTGTCCTGGCGAGCCCTTCGGCAATGTCGGAGGGAATCGTGGGGGCGTCACGGCGTATGTCGGTGCCCACCCGGTGGCGACGGCGCAGCAACAAGAAGACGAGCACCAGAAGAGCCAGCGCGGCGGCTGCAACAACCCCGACCAGCATCCAAGCCTCCTCGATGGCGCCTAGACCTTAGTGAGCCGCTTGGCCAGCACACGGGAGGTCTCTCCTGGCTCCATCGTCACCCCGTAGAGAATGTCGGCAGCTTCCATGGTGTTCTGCTGATGGGTCACGATCACCAGCTGCGACGTCTCGCGCAGCGTACCCACGAGGCGGACGAACCGGCGCAGATTGGAATCGTCGAGAGCGGCCTCCACTTCGTCCAGCACATAGAACGGGCTGGGACGAGCCCGAAACACGGCAAAGAGGAACGCCAAGGCGGCCAGCGAGCGCTCGCCCCCGCTGAGCATGCCGAGCCGCCCGATCTTTTTCCCCATGGGCTGAATATGGATCTCCACCCCGCTGTTGAGGGGATCGTCGCCGTCGGTCAGCGACAGCCGGCCCCGACCGCCCGGGAACAACAGGCCCACGTTCTCCTCGAAGTAGCGCGCCACTTCTTCGGCCGCCTCCTTGAACAGGCGCCCTATCTCCTCATCCAGCGCGGAGAGCACCTTGCGCAGGTCACGTCGTGAGGCCTCGAGATCGGCCAGCTGACCCTCGAGGAACTCGGCACGTGCCGCCAGCTCCTTGTACTCGGCGGCGGCCAGCGGATTGACCGGCCCGAGACGCTTCAGCTGCGCCTCCAGAGACGCCAGGTGCTCCTCGGCAGTGGTGTCCTCAGCCATCTCCGGCTGTGGTGCAGCCAGCGCCGTGTCCTCGTCACAATCGACGTCGCGGCGCAGCCCTTCGGCAACCGATTCGGTGCGCACCCGGAGCTCGGCGGCCTCGACCGCGAGCGACGAAAGCTCCTCGCGCACCTCTTCCACGATCTTTTCAAGCTCGGCCCTACGGCCGTGGATACCTTCGAGCCGCTTGTCGTCGATGCCACTGCGCCGGCGCAGATCGCGCTGACGCTCCCGCAGGGCCTCCAGATGCCTCCGGCTTACCTCAAGCGCCCGGAGGGCACGTTCCTCGATCTCGGCCAAGTGCTCGATGTCGGCGCTGCTCACCCGCTGCTCGGATAGGTCGTTCAGCAGCCGGTACACCTCATCTAGCCGGCTCTCGAGCAGGTGACGCCGCTCGGTGGCCGCGGCCAGTGCCGCCGCCGCCTCTTCTCGGGAGCAGCGCGCCGATTCCCTCCTGGCCGCCACGTCCTCACGGCGGCGGGCGAGCGATTCCCAGGCCGCCTGCCGAGCCGCCTCCTCACCCTGGAATCCATCGAGCTGCGGACGGAGACCGGCCAGCCTCTCGGCGCGGACCACGGCCGCCTCGGCGAGAGCGGCCCGGCGGGCATCCAGACGGCCCATTTCCGCCTCCACCTCGGCCACATCCCGCTCCAGACGATGCAGCTTCGCTGCGGCCTGGGCAAGCCGCTCCTCGACCGAGGCGGCGACGGTTTCTGCCTGGGCGGCAGCGGCAACCGCGGTGTCGCGTCCGCGCATCGCGGCACGGAATCGGCTCTGTGCCCGCGAGGCTTCGATCTCGGCACGCTCGAGGCCGACCCGCGCCGATTCGAGCGCAGCGGGGCCGGCCCTCTCCGGATGTGCCGCCCGCACTCCGTACGAGGTCACCAGATCGCCATCGGAAGTGACCGCACGCACCTCCGGGTGCCGCTGCACCAGCGACCAGGCGGCCGACCATCCCTCGACGAGCACAACATCGCCCAGTAGCGTCGCCGCCAGCCCGGTGTCGGCCTCTGCTCCCAACACGTCGACGAGGGCCTCCGCGCCGGCCTCGGCGGCAACGGCTGGCGCCGCCGGCTTTGTCCCTTCGGCAACAACAAAGGCAATGCCGCCGAATCCGGCCGACTTGAGTGCCGAGGTCGAGGCGGCAATGACCTCAGCGTCCTCGGCCGCCAGAGCTTCACTCCATGGGCCCAGAGCCGCCTCCACCCCGGCGGCGTAGGCGGCCGGTACATCCAGACGAGCGAGAACGGGGCCGACCACTCCGGGAAGCCTCTCGGCCCGGCGACGCGCCTCGGGATCACCGATTCCGGCCATGGCGGCCTCCAGGGCTTCAACCCGCGCCCGGGCCGCCGCCTCCCCCACACGGGCTTCGGACAGCTCACCCGCGGCCGATTCGAGCGCCACCTCCTCTTGCAGGCGGCGTTCCCTTGCCCGCTCCCGAGCCTGCAGGGCCGGGCCGGCCTCAGCGTCTGCGGCCCCATGCTCGGAGCGAAGACGGTCCATCTCGCCGTGGTCCTCTGCGATGCGGTCCGCCACAACACGGCGTCTCTCCTCGATAGCCACAACCTCGCCCTCGTCGCGGGAGGCGGAAGACTCCAGAGCGGCCAGATCTCCGCGCAGGGTCGCGGCCACCCCTTCGGCGGGCAGCTGTCCCTGTTCGGTCAAAGAGCGCTCCTCGTCGGCAAGCCCCCGCATACTCACCTCGTAACGCTCCGCCATCTCGCGGGCGGCGCGCTCCTCGCCCACGGCCGCAGCGATGCGGGCCCGGAGGTCCTCCCGCTCCTCCTCCAAATCGGTGCGCCGCTGCCCGGCCCCCTCCAGCCGGTTCTGAAGCCCAGACCGGCGCTCCCGGGCCACCATGGCGATCCGCCGCAAGCGCTCGTTGATGGTCTCGAGGCGGGCTGCGCCCGATGTGTCCCTCTGCAGGGCCCTCCCGGTCTCTCCGGCCTCCTCCTGTAGCGACAAAAGAGAAGCCCTGATCTCGGCCAGTTCGGTCATAGCCTCGCCAAGGCGGGCTTCGCCGGCCGAAGTGGCGGCGGCGACGGCATCCCTTCGCTCGGCAAGCTTCCCGACCTCCCGACCACCGATCCACAGCCGGAGCGCACGCCACTCTGCCAGCGCGGCATCACGACGATCTGCCGCCCGCGCCTGGCGCTTCAGCGGCCGCATACGCCGCTGCTGCTCGGAAAGCAGGTCTTGAAGCCGCCGAACATCGACATCGGTCGCCTCCAGCCGGCGCAACGATCGATCTCGCCGCTGGCGGTGCTTGACGACGCCGGCGGCCTCCTCGATCACGGTCCGATGCTCGTCGGCTCCTGCATTGAGGATTGCGTCCACCCTGCCCTGGCCCACGATGACATGCTGGTGGCGACCCACACCGCTGTCGGCAAGCAATTCTTGAATGTCGAGGAGACGGCAGGAGGTCCCGTTGATCTCATAGTCGGAGGTTCCGTCGCGATAGAGACGCCTCGTGACGGTGACGTCGGCGAGATCGAGCGGAAGCATGCCATCGCAGTTGTCGAACGTCAGCGAGACCTCGGCCCGTCCTAGAGGGGGCCGGAGCGCGGTGCCGGCGAAGATGACTTCGTCCATTCGCTGCGTGCGCAGAAGACGGGTTGCCTGGGAACCCATGACCCAGGCAACAGCATCGACGATGTTCGATTTGCCCACGCCGTTTGGGCCGACAACGACTGTGACCCCGGGCTCACAATCGAGGCGGGTTCGATCGGCAAAGGATTTGAAGCCGACGAGGGTGAGTGTCTTCAGATGCAATGGTCGATCCAGGCTATCACTCGTGAATCACACGCGTGACATTCACATTCTGATCTCGAACGACGAGTAGCGCTCATCGAGCCCTGCCTCGGTCTCGATGCACGACAAGACACGGGCACCCGGGGGCCCGGTGCGCACGTAGGAGACCACATCGGCCACGGTCTCCTTGTCACCCTGGACGAACGCCTCTACACGCCCGTCAGGCAGATTGCGCACCCACCCGGCTGCGCCGAGCCGCAGCGCCTCCGACAGCACCGACCAGCGGAACCCCACACCCTGAACCCGGCCGCTCACAATAAGGTGTCGTGCCTCCAAGGTCAGACTCCGATCCCGGCGGTGTACCTGAACACCGCCTCGAGGCCCTGCGGGCACGGCAATCCCCCGGCGGCCACCCCCCGCTCTCGGGCTCCCGGACAGAACATCAGCTGCCTCATCTCTGACATTCGGGACAGTAGTGGGCGCTTCGCTGCCGGATGACAGTGCGCCGGATCACGGCACCGCAGCGCCGGCAGGGATCACCGTCGCGGCCGTAGGCGTGCAGCCGGCCGAGGTATTCGCCGGCGCGGCCGTCCGGGAGGAGATAGGCGAGATCGCCCAGACTGGTGCCGCCATAGCGCAGCCCCGCTTCGAGCACCGGCCGCACCGCCCGGCGCAGCGCCCTCACCTCTGCGTGGGACAGCGAGCCCGCTTGCCGGTCGGGGCGCAGACGGGCCCGGAACAGCACTTCGTCGGCATAGATGTTCCCCAGACCGGCAAGGACCTGCTGATCGAGCAGCACGGCCTTCAGCGGGGCGCTGCGGCCGGAGAGAACATCGGCAAGCTCATCGACCGATGGAAGCGCCTCGAGTGCATCGGGGCCCAGATGCGCCCCCGGTCCCTCCTGCAGCTCTCCGGCGGTCAGCACGGCGGTGAAGCCGAAGGTCCTCGGATCGACAAAACGCACATCAGGTCGGCGGCGCAGCCTCACCAAAACTCGAGTGTGCCCCTCGGCATCCGACTCGCCCACGGCCAGGCGACCCGACATGCCTAGATGCATCACCCAGATACGACCGTCGTCGAGAGGAAACAGCAGGAGCTTGCCGTGTCGATCGGCGGCTTCTATACGTCTGCCGACGAGAAGGGCGGCAAAGTCGGAGCCGGGCGGCTGCCGACGCACCATACGCTCGTGCCTCACCTCGGTGTCATCGACAACGGCGCCGGAGAGGACCGGCTCCAGGTGACGGCGAGTTAGCTCAACCTCCGGAAGCTCAGGCATTGACGTCGTCGGGCACCATGAGAAGCGCCCGGCGTGCCGCCTCTTGCTCGGCCCGCTTCTTCGAGGTGCCCATGCCGTGCCCTAGTTCGCTCTCGCCGTCGCCCACCGACGCGGTGAAGACGCGGGCGTGCTCCGGGCCGCCGGCCCGAACCGAGTACTCCGGATACCGTCCCGTTCTGGCGAGCACCTCTTGGAGCCGGGTCTTGTAGTCGTGTTCTCCCGGAGAGGTGATGCGATCAGCGATGAGCGGCTCCCAGTGCAGCAAAATCACGCGGCGGGCCTCATCGAGGCCTCCATCGAGGTAGAGGGCTCCCAGGATCGCCTCCATGGTGTCGGCGAGGATCGACGCCTTTCGCCGTCCTCCGGCCTGCTCTTCGCCGCTCCCGAGCCTCACCGCGGCGCCGACATCGATGCTGCGAGCCACCTCCACCAGTGACGCCCGATTCACCAGCGAGACCCGCACCTTCGTCATCTCACCCTCATCCAGATCGGAATGGTCGAACAGGGCCGCGGTTACCACAAAAGTGAGCACTGCATCACCGAGGAACTCGAGGCGTTCGTTGGATGCTTCCGGTGTCCGCGAGCGATGGCTCAGCGCCCGCCGCAGCAGATCCCGCTCCTTGAACGTGTAACCCAGTCTCTCCTCGAGTTCGCTGCGCTCGGCTTCAGCCACGCCGCACTCCTTCCTCGATCATGTCGACGAGGCCCTGCTCGGCTCCCTCCGCCGCCATCCGAAGGGCGTTGGCGATCGCCACCCGCGAAGAGGATCCGTGCCCGATGACCACGGTACCCCGCACTCCAAGGAGATGCGCACCACCGTATGCCTCCGGGTCGAGCTTCCGCCGCACTTCGAGAAGATACGGAAGCACGACGGCAACGGCATCCTGCACTTCCGGCTCGCTAGGCGCCTCGAGAGCATCGGCGACCATACGCCCCACCGAGCGGGCCGTCGCCTCGACCGTCTTGAGCAGCACATTGCCGGTGAATCCGTCGGTGACAATGACGTCGGCTCTGCCCTCTCCCAGATCGCGTCCCTCGACGTTGCCGACAAAGGTGATCGGGGCGGCCTCAAGCGCCGTGTAGGCGTCTCTCTCGAGGTCTCGCCCCTTGCCCGCCTCCTCGCCGATGTTCAGAAGACCGACACGCGGATTGTCAACACCGAGGTGGACCCGGGCAAACACTGAGCCCATGACTGCGAACTGAGCCAGGTGTTTTGCCCCGACTTCCAGGTTGGCCCCGGCGTCCAGAACCACAACCGGGCTGTCGGCGGGAATGATGGTGGCGATTGCCGGGCGCGACACGCCGCCGATGCGCCCGATGATGATGGCAGCGGCTGCCAGCGCCGCCCCAGTCGAGCCCGCCGAGACCATGCCGGAGACCTCACCGTTGGCAACCAGGCGGGCGGCAACCGTCACCGACGCCCGCTTCTTGCGACGGATGGCCGCAGAAGGGGACTCTTCCATGGTGATGATCTCAGGGCCATCGACAACGGGAAGATCAAGGTGCTCCTCGTCGAGGATGCGGCCGATCACCGCGGAGTCGCCAACAAGAACGACGTCGACCCCGGCAGCTGCGGCATCGCCCGCTCCCAGCACGGTTTGAAGCGGCGCCAGGTCGCCGCCCATGGCGTCGAGGGCAATACGGGCCATCAGCGAGCCTTCAGCTCGGAAGGATCTCCCGGCCCTCATACGTCCCACATTCCGGGCAGGCCCGGTGCGGGAGCTTGGCGGCACCGCACTGGGGGCAGGGCGTGGTCCGTGGCGTACTCACCTTCCAGTGCGCTTTCCGCTGCCGGGTCCGGGAGCGGGACATTTTCTTTTTCGGGACGGCCATGGCACGTCTTTCTAGGTCTCGGCGTCAAGGTTCTAGCAGATGACGAAGAACTGCAAAGGGTGATGCAGGCTCGTCGTCGTGCCCCGGGCAGGAGCCAGTATTCAAGTCGGCACCGCACGTAGTGCAAAGTCCGCGGCAGTCGGGACGACACAGTGGCAGCAGCGGCAGCGCCAGTACAACGGCGTCCCGCAGAGGCGCCTCCAGGTCGACCTCAACCCCGTCGAGGGGGTAATCACCGTCATCACCGAGCAGCTCGGCGACATTCACCGCCACCGATTCGCACCACTCGACAAGGCAACGGTTGCAGGTGTAACGCACCACCGCCTCCGCCCGGCCTTTGGCAAACACTCCCCCCGAAGTCCCTTCAAGCGTCAGCTCGGCCGACACCGGCGTCTCAGTATCAATACGCGCCGAATCGAGAGCCCAGTCGACAAGACCGGCAACGTGTACCGAACGGCGCCGACCTGGTTCCCGGAGAAGGTCACCGATGGCGAGACAGAAATGCGAACCCGGCACGGGCCGATTGTATCGGGGCGGGCGCTCAGGCCTTCGCGCCGTCGCCGCCCTCTGCGGGGATACCGCGCTGGCGGGCCTGATGCAGCTCGGCTCGCGCCCGCCGAACCTGTGCCAGCAGATCGGCCAGCACGGTCTCCGTCTCTTCGAGGGCCTTTTCGCTGAAGTCCTCCGCTTCGAGACGAATGCGGGTGGCCTCACCTTCGGCGTGCCTGATGAGGGAGTTGGCCTCCTCGACCGCCTCCTTGACGATGTAGGACTCCGCCACAAGCTCGTCGGAGCGCGCCCGCGCCCGCTCCAGCATCTCGCGAGCCTTCTCGTTGGTGCGGGCGACAAACGTTTCCCGCTCGCGCACCATCCACCTGGCCGCCCTCAGCTCGTCGGGCAGCTCGTCACGAAGGCGGTACAGCATCGCCAGCGCCTGCTCACGATCGAGCATGACACTCGAGGAAAGCGGCACGGTGCGCGCCCCCTCTACGGCCAGCAGGAGATCGTCGACGATCTCCTGGAGATCGCCAAGAGTAGGCGGCACTTCCATGGCCTCTTCTTCGTTGAGCTTTTCATCACTCATGGGCGAACCGTTCCTTCAGCGCTCGCGCCACCGGGGCCGGCACCAGCTCGTCAACGGCGCCTCCAAACGAGGCCACCTCCTTGACGAGAGATGAGGAGAGGTAACCCAGCTCGGGTTTTGTGGCCACAAACATGGTCACCATGCCGGACAGGTGGCTGTTCATCTGGGCCAGCTGCAGTTCGTACTCGAAGTCGGTGACGGCCCGCAGGCCCTTCACGATCACATCGGCCTCCACCCGCTGAGCCAGATCCACCAAGAGCCCGTCGAAGGAGGCACACTCGACATTGGGCAGGCCGGCACAGCATTCCTCGATCAGGGCAACACGTTCCGCTGCCGGCAGCAGAGGAGCCTTCGAGGGATTGTTGGCCACCCCCACAACAACTCTGGCGAAAAGCCCGGCACATCGCGTGATCACGTCAATGTGCCCGTTTGTGGGCGGGTCAAAGCTCCCCGGCACAAGAGCGGTGATCAACGGTGTGCCTCCTTCACCAGCCGAGTGATCTCGGAGTCTCCGTACCGCCGCCGATCGGCCTCGACCATCCGGGGCGGTGGCTGGATTCCTCCACCACCCACCCGCCGGTGCACCACGACAACAGCCCCGAGAGCCAGCCTCGATTCCAGGCTGCCGAGTATCCGTTGCACTGACGGTAGCGAGAGAGCATACGGAGGGTCAACGAATGCCAGATCGAATTCCTCCGCCGCCCGATCCAGGTACTCGGCAACGTCGCCTCGGACGATCTCGCCCCCTATCCCGACGGCGGCCACGTTGTGTCTCAGAGCCGCCAAGGCTGCGGCATCCCGCTCCACGAACACCGCACTCGCCGCCCCTCGGCTCAGCGCCTCGAGGCCCAGGCTGCCCGATCCGGCGTACAGATCGAGCACTCTGGCACCGGCCACGCCGGGCCCAAGTGAGGAGAACACCGCCTCCCGGACTTTGCCGGTCATCGGGCGGGTGCCCTGGCCTTTGGGGCCGCGCAGCCGGCGACCCTTGGCGGAGCCGGCGATGATCCTCATCGACCCTTCCTCATGAGATGAACAGCCACTCGGCCTGGTCGCCGAGCAGGGCTCGCGTCTCTTCGGCGATCTTGGGGTGGGAATCGAGAAGCGGGTCGGCGGCCACCAGGGCGAACGCCTCCCGCCGGGCCCCCGTCAGCACCTCGAAGTCGGCCAGAATGTCGGCGAGGCGCAGGTCGGGCAGCCCGGCCTGCCGCACGCCAAACACCGTGCCCTGGCCTCTGATGCGCAGATCCTCTTCGGCCAGCCGGAAGCCGTCGTCGGTGGAGGCCACCGCGGAAAGCCGCTCCCTGCCCTCGTCGGTCGATGGGTCACCCACGAGATAGCACCAATTGGGGCCGACGCCCCGGCTGAGCCGGCCCCGCAGCTGATGGAGTTGGCTGATCCCGAAACGGTGAGCATCGAGGATGATCATCACCGTCGCGTTGGGTATGTCGATGCCCACCTCGATGACCGTCGTCGCCACCAGCACATCGATGTCCCCGTCGCGGAAGCGCTGCATGGTCGCCCGCTTCTCGTCGGCGGGCAGCTGCCCGTGCACGAGTCCCAACCTGAGCCCGGGGAACACGCGCTCCAGCCGCTCGTACTCGGCCGTCGCCGAGGCGGCTTCGAGCTTCTCGCTGTCCTCGACCAGGGGACAGACCACAAACGACTGGCGGCCCTGTGCCGCCTCCTCGCGTACCCGCGAATAGGCCGACTCCAGGCTCAACGGCTCCGGCGAGATCAGCTCCGTTTCCACACGAGGACAGCCCGCGGGCATTTCGTCGAGCACGGAGACGTCAAGGTCGCCGTAGAGCGTCATCGAGAGGGTGCGAGGAATCGGCGTCGCCGTCATGATGAGCAGATCCGGACGCGGTCCCTCGGCTTTCTCGCGAAGCTGCACCCGCTGGTAGACGCCAAAACGATGCTGCTCATCGACCACGGCAACGCCGAGCCGGGCAAACCGGATGCCTTCCTGGATGAGGGCGTGGGTGCCGACCGCGACATCTACGGTGCCGCCGGAAATCCCCTCGATGACCTCTTCCCGGTCGGTAGATGACGCGGTGAGAAGCGCCATTCGCACCCCCACCAGCCGGGCCAGCGGCTCCAGACCGAAGTAGTGCTGCTCGGCGAGCACCTCGGTCGGAGCCATGACTGCGCCCTGATAGCCGCCCTGCACACCGGTGAGCAGCGCCGCCATCGCCACCACCGTCTTTCCCGAACCGACTTCACCCTGAAGCAGGCGGTGCATCGGATGAGGGGCTGCCATGTCCGCCTGTATCTCCTCCACGGCCCGCCGCTGCGCCCCGGTCAGAGGAAAGGCGAGCGACTCGATAAACGATCCGACCAGTTCGGCATCAACAACGTGGGAAATACCTTCCGCCTCCTCCACCTGCCTCCGCTTGCGCAGAGCCAAGGCCACCTCGAGGCGGAACAGCTCATCGAACACGAGCCGGCGGCGCGCCCGATCTGCCTCCTCTTGATCCTCGGGGAAATGTATGCCGGCCAGCGCCCGGTCCCGATCAACCAAACTCAGTGACTCCACCATGTCGCCGGGCAGCGGATCCTGCACGGGGCGAGAACGCCGCAGCGCGTTGGCGATGAACTGCTCCAGGCGCCAAGAGGCGATGCCGGCCACCGACGGGTACACGGGAACGATTCGTCCGGTACGCCGGTGTGCCGCCCGGCCCAGCACGTCGGCCACCGGCGCCTTCATCTGCGTACGGCCCCGGTAGCGCTCCACCTTGCCCGAGAGCGCTACCTCGGTGCCTTCGCCCAGCTGGCGCTCTCGAAAGGGCTGATTGAAGAAGACGGCCCACAGGTAGCCGGTGCCGTCGAAGACGGCGACCTCAACGATGCTCAACCCGCGTACCCGGCGCGCAGTGACCTTGGAGACGGTCCCCACCACCGTCACCTCCCGGCCGAGCGGCACTTCGGCAATCGAAGTGACCAGGGAACGATCGATGTGGCGGCGGGGAAAGTGGAAGAGCAGGTCGGTGACGCTGCAGATGCCGGCGTCGCGCAGCTTGCCGCCGAGCCGATCTCCGACCCCCTTCACCCTGTCCACAGGTATTTCGGCCAGGTAGGCCAGGCTGCGACCGCTCACTCGACTCCGATGAGATAGGGGTATAGGGGCTGGCCGCCGTCGATGACGTCGACCTCCACGCCCGCCCGCCGCTGCTGGAACCAGCGACGGGCCGCTGCCGTCACCCGTTCCTCGGCGCCGATGCCCGTGATGAGCGTCGCCACCTCTGCGCCGGGAGTGGTAACACGCTCGAGCAGATCGACCAGCGCCTTGGCGAACAGCGAGCTGATACGGCGCTCCCGAATCTTCTGGGCGCGCTTGCGGCCCAACAACAGGACCAGCACCCAGTGCCATGCGCCAGACAGACGAACCGGGACCGACCGCCGAATGACCTGCACCTCGCCTCCGACGAGACCAAGCCAGTCCCCCTGGCGGATCGAACCCACGGGGGTGGTGGCATCGCGCACCGCTTGCGTCAGCTCGCCGGTGCACACCCCCGACGCCGCCTGCGTCATGGCCGCGATGAGACGCTCCGCCGGCTCGCTCATCGAGTACTCCACAACGGCGGCTACACCCTCGGGCACCGAACGTGTCGGCACCACGTACACCCACTTCTTGGTCAGCGCATTGAGTTCCTGGGCCGCAGGGATGATGTTGCGGTTGTTGGGCAACACCACTACCGCGGACGCAGGGACCGCCTCGACCATCTCGAGCAGCTCACCGACCGAGGGGTTCATGGTCTGGCCACCGACAACAACACCCTGGGCGCCGTAGGCACGGAACAAACCCACGACGCCGGGGCCGGTGGCCACGGCGACAAGGCCCACCTCGGCGTCCAGGAATTCCGGCAGCGGCGTGAACTCGTCCAGGTGATGACACTCCTCCGCCGCCACCTGGTCGAGCAGGTCGGTGATCTGGATGCGGTGCGGCTTTCCCAGGGCGACGCCGGCCTCGACGGCCGGCCCGATATGGTCGGTGTGGATGTGGCAATTCCACCTGCCGTCACCCCCTACGACAACTATGGAATCGCCGTGCTCCCGCCATTCCTGGCGCAACCGATCTCCCGCCCCGTCTTCACCGTCGAGAAGGAACATGACCTCGTAGCGGAGGTCGGCGACGGAGCCACCCCCGTGTCCGTCACCCTCAACCAAGCGCGGAAGCTGCGCGGTGGCCCTGAAAATGGTCTCAGGCACCGCCACCGGCTCACCGGTCACCTCTTCGAGAAAGGCCACCAGCAGCAGCAGGAAGCCGGCACCCCCGGCATCGACCACACCCGCCTCCTTCAACACCGGAAGCAGCTCGGGCGTTTCCCGCAGCGCCTGCTCGGCCCGCGCATAGACCCGAACCAGTAGACCACCCAGGCTCTCCCCTTCCGGCGTGTCGGTTTCCCGAGCCGCCTCGGCCGCAGTGCGGAGCACGGTGAGGATGGTGCCTTCAACCGGCCGGCCCACCGCCCGGTAGGCGGCCTCGGAGGCTCGGTCGAGCGCCTCGGCCAACTGCTCGGTCTCAATCTCGCCGAGGTGGCGGAACGTGTCCGCCAGGCCTCTGAGGATCTGAGAGAGAATGATGCCCGAGTTGCCCTGCGCACCCATCAACGAGCCCCGCGCCATGGCCGTGGCCAGATCGGCCATGTTCTCGGCGCCGTCCACCTCGGCAATGACCGACTCCACCGTCAGAGTCATGTTCGTGCCGGTGTCGCCGTCGGGAACCGGGTAAACGTTGAGACGATTGAGCGCCTCCCGATATTGCCGCAGACGCGCCAGGTACCTGTGCATAACCCGTTTCAGGTCTTTGGCCTTTAGGTGTTCGCTTGGCACAGCACATCGAGTATACGGATGGCGGCGCCTGGCACTCCCCGTGGGGACTGGTATGCTTCCGCGCCGTTCCCAAGGAGACCCCTTGTCGTACATCTGTGAGATCTGCGGAAAGCGGCCCTGGGTCGGCAAGCAGGTGAGCCACTCTCACCGGCGCTCGAGTCGCCGCTGGCTCCCCAACATTCAACGTGTGCGTGTGCGCAACGGCAGCAATACCCGCCGCGCCCGGGTCTGTACCTCCTGCCTCAAGGCGGGCAAGGCCAACAAGGTCTGAGCCGTTGCAGGGTGTAATCGAGGCCTTCGACCCAGCGACGGGCACCGGCATCGTGCTCAGCGAAACGGACGGTTCGCGCATCCTCCTGCGCCCGGGCTCCCTGGAAGGCAGTATCTTCCGCAGCCTGCGACAGGGCCAGCGCATCATCTTCGACGTCGTCGAGGACGGGAACCGCCGCTATGCCTCCTCCATCCGTGTCGGCTCGGACGGCCGCTAGGACCGCGCCGGGACAACCGTCTCTTTCTGCCCGCGCCGGTGCATTTCGCCGCCGCCGGCGGCACCATATTTGGCCGACGCGCCCGGCAGCAGCGGGGTAGAGTCCGCGGCGAGTTCTAAGCGAGGAGAGACATGGTCCAGGCCTACGTGCTCATCCAGACCGAGGTCGGCAAGGCCGCCCAGGTCGCCCAGGAGGTCGAGAAGATCCCCGGCGTGCGTACTGCCGAAGCGGTTACCGGTCCCTACGACGCCATCGTCCATACCGAAGCGGAGGATGTCGATTCGCTGGGCAAGCTCGTCGTCGCCCGCATTCAGGCGGTGGAGGGCATCACCCGAACGCTGACCTGCCCAGTCGTCAAGCTCTAGGCCCGCGCTGATTCGCCCAACTCAGCGCGCCATCGCCAGGCGCACGAGTTCGTCGCATAGATCCGGGTAGGGCATTCCCGACGCCGCCCACATCATGGGGAACATTGATTTTGGGGTGAACCCGGGCATCGTGTTCACCTCGTTGAGGATGAAGCCTCGCCCACCTTGGTAGAAGAAATCGACACGCGCCAAGCCGGTACATTCCAGCGTCTCGAAAGCATCACACGCCAAGTGCTGCACCACGGCGGCGGCGGCCTCGCTGAGCGACGCGGGCACGATGAGTTCGGTGCCCTCCTCCTCATACTTCGCCGAGTAGGTGTACCAGCCCGATCGAACGACGATCTCTCCCGGTACCGACGCCCGCGGGCCCTCGAGCACCGCCACTTCAATCTCGCGGCCGGGCATCTCCGCCTCAACCAAAACCTTCGAGTCGTGTTCGAGCGCCTCCTGGATGGCGTCCTTGAGCTCTCCTTCGTCAGAGGCGCGCGAGATCCCCACCGAGGACCCCAGATTGGCCGGCTTGGCGAACACCGGATACCCGAGGTCGGAGCCGATCTCACCTATCACCCCCCCGGGGTCGTCATGGAACGCCGCTGCCCGCACCAACCGGAAATCGCCGATGGGCAGCCCGGCGCCTCTGAAGAGCCGCTTGGCCACGTCCTTGTCCATGGACACCGCCGAGCCCAGAACCCCTGAGCCGACGTAGGGAATCCCTGCGATCTCGAAGAGGCCCTGGATGGTTCCATCCTCCCCGTACGGGCCGTGGAGAACGGGAAAGGCGACGTCCACATCGACGGCTCCCTGCGGCCCCAGCAGGTGCCCTTCCGGCACCGACAGCGACACCAGCGGCCCTGCAGTGGCAAACGGGCGTGCGTCGGGATCGGCAAGGTGCCAACCCCCGGATTTGTCGATGCCAATGGGCAAAACAAGGTGCCCGCGCTCGCCCAGAGCGGCCGCCACGGACACGGCAGACACACATGAGACCTCATGTTCTGCGGACCTGCCGCCGAAGAAAAGAGCTACACGAGCCATATCGCAGGAGACTACCAAGTGTCCGCCGCCCCCAATCAGGCCTCCGCGCCTGACGTCGTCGAACATGCGCCTGCGCCCCTTGACGATCATCTCTTCGGTGCACTCGCAGCCGGCGATCCCGGCGGGATCATCCATGCCCTGTTGAAACGCTGCGCCGCCGCAGTTGGCGCCGGAGCCGCGTTTCTGGTGGTACACCCCCGCCCCGGAGTCGTCGAGGTCCTCAGCCCCGGCTGGCGCACCGAGCACGCGCCGGTCGAGGATGTCACAGGGCACAGCTATGAGCTCGACGACGAGAGCGATGCCGGGCTCATAGACACCCTGGGAATCCCCGGAGCGGTGGCCCGTGCCCTCGAATCGGGCGCCCGCCGGGTAGGGACACTTGTGCTGGCCGCCAAAGACTCTGGAGCGTTCTCCGCCGACGATGCCCGCCGCCTCATTGCATTGGCCCCGGCAGCCGCGGTGGTCGCCGACGTGGCCCTGCGGCTGCGCTCAGCCAGCATCGGTATCGACCGGCTACACCGCCAGGCCGAACTCTGCGTGGAGCTTGTGGGAGCGGTGAGTCACGACCTGCGCACGCCACTGACCTCCATCGTCGGGGTGCTGCAGACCCTCGCCCGGACCGATCTGGCTCCCACCGGTCCAGAGGCGACCTCGCTCCTAAACTCGGCGCTCGCCCAGGCCGAGCGGCTGCGCTCACTCATCGACGACCTGCTCGTGTCGCCCGGAGATGGGATGCGGCCCACCCCCATCGAGGCGGAGATCCTCGACACCCTCGTCACCCAGGCCATCTACGCCGCCGGCATTGAACGCCACGAGGTCGATGTCCCCGAGAACCTCCCCACGGTCTTCCTCGATGCCCACCACCTGCGCCGAGTCCTCGTGGCCATCCTCGAGGATGCTGCCGGCCAAGATGGTGAGGTGTTTGTCACCGCCACGATTGCCGATGGCGCCCTTGTCATCTCGGTGCAGGTGGCCCCGCCCGGGGCGCACAGCACCCCATCGGCCCGCCTTGCCCTGGCCCTCCGACTCGTCGAGGCCATGAACGGCACTTTGCACGTAGAGGACGGCGCCGTGGAGCTTCGGTTTCCCCTCCGCTCCGTCGCCGAGGTAACCGACCTCCTCTAGTCCTCATCGGAGGTGGCGATGGCGTGGAATCCCCCGTCGACGTGAATGACCTCGCCCGTCGTCATCGGAGCCCAATCCGACAACAACACCACGATCATGCGCGCAACCGGTTCCGGATCGGTAGCGTCCCACTTGAGCGGCGCCCGCCGCTGCCACACCCTCTCGAAGCGGACGAACCCAGGAATCGACTTGGCGGCGACCGTGCCCAGCGGGCCGGCCGACACCGCGTTCACCCGGATGCCCCGGGGCCCCAGGTCTTTCGCCAGGTACCTCGTCACCGCCACCAGCGCCGCCTTGCTCACCCCCATCCAGTCGTAGGAGGGCCACGCCTGGCGGCTGTCGAAGTCCAGGGCCACGAGAGCACCACCGCCTGCCTTCTCCATGAGCGGAAGCAACCCGGCGGCGAGGGTCTTATACGAAAAAGCCGAGGTCAGGAATGCGGTGGCGGCGCTTTCGGCCGGTGTCTCGAGAAAATGCCCTCCGAGGGCATCCTCGGGGGCAAAGGCGATGGCATGCACGGCGCCGTCGACTCCGCCCCATCGCTCGTCCAGCGCCTCTACCAGTCTCTCCAAGTGGGCCGGCTCGTTGATGTCGAGCTCAAAAACCTCGGGAGGCTTAGGAAGGCGACGCGCCGCCCGCTCGGTGATGCTCAAACCGCGCCCGAACCCGGTGAGCACGAGCTTGGCGCCCTGCTCTTGGGCAAGCCGAGCGGTGTGCCAGGCGATCGAGTCGTCGGTGAGCACGCCGGTGACGACAAGCCGTCTTCCTTCCAGCACTGAACCTCCGATCCGGGGGCGGCCATGCTAGGCGGCGGCATCGGCGCCCGCATCGGCACGCGGAGGGCCGATCCGTGAGGCTTGAGACCTAGGCCGGCTTGGTCACTTCGGCGGTCTCCGCGCCGGCAAGGGCGATGAGATCGACACCAGAGAGATGTACGGCGATGCCGGGGGCGCCGCCGGCGACCGAAACCTCCTCGTAGTCCAGGATGCTCCGTTCGGCTACAACGGGCAGGCGCTGCGCTGTGCCCAACGGCGTGATCAGGCCGCGGGCATACCCGGTCACCCGCAGCGCGTCGCCGGTGTCGGCCAAAGAGAGGCGGGTCACGCCAAGGTGACGGCGCAGCCTGGGCCAATCGATGACACGATCGCCGGGCACCAGCACGATCAGGAAGTCGTTCTCGCCTCGCCGCACCACCATGGTCTTCACCACCCGGTCCACCGAGATACCCCGCCTTCGGGCCGCCTCGGCAAGATCAGGCGCCGGGCGGAAGCGCACAATGCGATGGGGCAGCCCGGAAGCGGCGACCACGGCGAGTGCCGGAGTCTCAATCATGAGTACAAGCCTACGGATCCATCCGTTCTGCGCACCGGGATCTCCCCGGTGCTCTGGTTCAGCTCGCCGCCGCGGAGATCGGCGTCCGTGAGATCCGAGAGGCGGCGCCACTTCGTCTGGATGGGTGGTGCCCGGCCATCACCTGCGGCACCGCCTGTCTCCGACCTCAGGTTTCTGCCGGCGTGGCATACCCGATACTGTGAGAACCCGGCGACACGGGAGGAGAGCCAGGATGCCACCCATAGAGTTCGCCCCGGACTTTTTGTGGGGTGTAGCGACATCCGCCTACCAGATCGAAGGGGCCATTGCCGAGGATGGTCGCGGCGAGAGCATCTGGGATCGTTTCTGCCGGACACCGGGACGGATCGCCGACGGGCAGACCGCCGATATCGCCGCCGACCACTACCACCGGTGGCGTCAGGATGTGGATCTCATCGCCGGCCTTGGAGTGAATGCCTACCGGTTTTCGGTCGCCTGGCCGCGTGTGGTGCCTGCGGGACACGGCACAGTCAACGGCGCCGGCCTCGACTTCTACGACCGCCTCGTCGACGCCCTGCTCGACCGCGGCGTCGAGCCCTTCGTCACGCTCTACCACTGGGATCTTCCACAGGTGCTCGAAGACGGAGGCGGGTGGACCGTACGCACCACCGCCGAGGCGTTCGCCGACTATGCCGCCCACGTCGTCGAGCGTCTCGGGGACCGGGTACAGCGCTGGCTCACCATCAACGAACCGGGCTGCATCGTCCAGGCCGGCTACAGGAGCGGCATTCACGCTCCCGGACGCAGCTCCGCTGCCGACGCTCTAGCAGCGGCGCACTACCTCCTCGTGGCCCACGGGCTCGCCGTGGAACGCATCCGGAGCCTCGCGCCGCAAGCACAGGTTGGCATCGCCGTCGATCTTTGGCCCCAGCACCCGGCGTCGCTGCACCTCCTTGACCTGGAGGCGGCGGCCCTGTCCCACGACCGGCTGAATCGCTGGTACCTGGATCCGCTCGCCGGAAAGGGCTACCCGCCCCGGGCCATTGCCACCGCGGCATGGCATCAGAAGGAGATCGGCCCCGGCGACCTCGACCTCATCGCCGCCCCCATCGATTTTCTTGGCGTCAACTACTACTCGCGGGCTATCGTCGGCTCCGATGCTCTCGACGACGAGCACCGACCCAATCCGATCCGTCGGTCGGAGACGATCTCCGACATGGATTGGGAGGTGTACCCGGCTGGGCTCACCGAGGTCCTGGAATGGGCCCACCGCCGGTACGAGTTTCCCGCCATGTACATCACCGAGAATGGTGTCGCCCTAGACGACGAAACGGGACCTCCATTCATCGATGACGGCCGCATCCTGTACCTGCGTCGGCACCTCGCCGCCGCTCATCTCGCCATGGCTCGCGGGGTCCCGCTGCAGGGGTATTTCGCCTGGTCGCTGCTCGACAATTTCGAGTGGGAGCGCGGCTTCGCCATGCGTTTCGGCCTGGTGCACATCGACTACCAGACTCTGGAGCGCACGGTACGTCAGAGCGGCCACTGGTACGGCGGCGTTGCCGCCACCGGCTCCCTGGAGGTCTGATACGGTGAGGACACGCCCGCCGAGGAGACCCAGGTGAATCGTCGAGCCGTCACTGGGGCACTTCTCTACGACGGATCCACGGAGCCGCCTCGGCCCGAGACGACAATCATCTGGCAACGAAGCGAGATCGTCTGGGTCGGGCCCGACACCGAAGCCGACCTGGACGAGACCAAGGTCGTCTCCGATGGAGGCGCCGTCGTTCCCGGCCTGATCGACTGCCACGTCCACCTATGCCTCGACGCCACCATCGAAGGCATCGAGAAGGTGGCCAACGAGTCCGTCGAACAGCTGCTGTCACGATCGATGGGAGCGGCACGAATTCTGCTCGGCGCCGGCATCACCACCGCGCGCGATCAGGGATCGAGCCAAGGCGTCGCCATCCAGGTAGCTCAGGCTCAGCGTCGCGGCGACGCCGAGGGAGCCCGCATTCTCGCTTCGGGGCGAGGCATCACCCCGACGGGTGGCCACGGGTGGATGATCGGTGTTGAAGCCGACGGCCCCGAGGCGGTGAGGGCCGCCGTGGCCAGAGAGATAGAACGCGGCGCCGGAATCATAAAGCTCTTCCCCACCGGCGGGGTGCTGGGCAGCGGCGCTCACGGGTTTGATCTCGTCATGTCCGGCGCAGAAGTCGCCGCAGCCGTCGATGAGGCTCACTCCAGCGAGCGGCTCGTCGGAGCCCACGTCCATGGGCCCGAGGGCATCGACATGGTCCTCGATGCCGGCGTCGACACCATCGAACACGCCACCGGGATATCCGAAGCACAGGCAAGACGATCCGCCGAGCTGGGTGTGGCCCTCGTTCCCACGATCACCGCCACCGACGTGATACTCGACCATCAGACCGATCTGCCCGGCGATCTCCTCGACCGCGCCAGCGAGGTGCGCCGCGTGCAGTCTGCCGGCATCCGTACCGCCATCACCGCCGGAGCCCTTGTGCTCGCCGGGACCGACGCCGGAACCCCGTTCAACCCGCCCGGCCTCCTGGTACGGGAGATGGAGATCCTCGCCGGCCTCGGCCTGGGAAAGAGGGGCGCCATCGCTGCAGCCACTTCGCTCGCCGCCAAGGCGCTGCGTCTTGAAGATCTCGGTGTCATCGAGGCGGGCCGGATCGCCGATCTACTCGTCGTTGCCGGCGACCCCGGCACCGACCTGGGCACGCTGCGTACCCCCCTGCTCATCGTGCAGGGCGGTGAGATCGTCGGCTGAAAGGCTCTAGATCTCGCCCAGAAGCTTGCGCTTCTTCTCCTCGTATTCCTCGGCGCTGACGGATCCCTCCCGATGCAGCTTGGCCAGGCGCTCGAGCCGGACCGTGGCATCCGACGGTTCACTCTTGCCGCCTCCGGACATGTCGCGCGAGCGGTCTTCACGGATGCGATAGAGCAGGCTCTGGAAACCTTCCGGATCCGGGATATCCCGGAAGCGGCTTTGTCCCTGCTCACCGGCAGACTCGATGAGCAGGTCCCCGGATCGCAGCAGACGCTCCAGGATGTTCTGGGTGAAAGTCACGTCGTTGATGTTCTCCAGCGGGATCTCGAGGCCCCGGCGGGCCAGAACGCCGCGCCGGGTGATGAGACGCTCATTGGTGAGAACGTAGAGCGTGAACCACCAGGTGACGAACGGATAGACGCCGAGCATGAAAAACGCAACCGCGCCGGCGCCGCTCACCACCAAGTCGAAGATCTGGTTCTTCGGCGGGAATACCCAGGTGGCAATGACGGCGGCGCCGATGAGCACCGTCCACAGAACGGGGATGACAAGCAACCGCCAGTGAGGACGGAACTCGCGGACGATTTTCTCGCCCTCGGTGAGGAGTCGTGTTGGATAACCCATGGAGCGCATAGTAGATGGCGCGAGCCGGGCCTGGTGGATCAGAAGTCGTTGCGACCAGAAGCTGCAGACGACGGGACAGAGAGTCCAGAGTTCAGAGCCGGTAGAACCGGATCTGCATTCTGCAATCTGAGTTCAGAGTCGGCCTGGCGCGGTCTGAGATCTGGATTCTGAATTCTGGCCTTCTGAACTCTGCCCCTCCGCCCATCAAGAAACCCCGAGGGAGTTTCCGCCGAAGCTTCCACCCTCTCGGGGTTTCCCTTACGAAACAGCTTTTGGCCATTTCGCCTCCGGCTTCGGGCCGAAGCCCGTTGCCGACCGACTTCGACGTCACCTCGGGGCCCGAAAGCCCTCCGGCTGCCCTCCGAAAAGAGCTGAGGCCGAAGCCCCGGTCCGGGCCGTCTCCGACCCTTTCCGAGCCACCAGATCTCCCTGATGACAAACTCAATCTATGACGGCAGCGTCGCGTAGTCAAATGGTTCGCATCCCTGGTTTTCGCGCCACAGACAGATGTTTCGCGGGGCCATGATCCGTTCGCTCGGATGAACACGGCGACGGCAACCCGCCGCAGATGTCCCTTCGGCCTCCATCGAGCCGGTCGAGACCGGCGTTTACAGCAAACGGGGCGGCCCAGGCCGCCCCAACAAAGCCGAGACCCCGAGGAAGCATCCGCCGAAGCTTCAGCCCCCTCGGGGCCTCGAACCCTCCGCAGAACGCTTCTTGCGAAGCGCCCGAACAGTGGGCCGCCGGGCAAGCCTTGCGGCTTTCTCGGCTATCCCGTCGATCGACGAGCGACCTTCGGGCCGTGGCTCCGGCGGCCGATCGAGTGAGCCCGAAGACCCTCTCGGCCGTCTCCCTTGCGGGAGTTACCCGCCGGAGCCGCCTCCTCGGTTTCTTGCGTCCCCAAGGAGGAGTACCGGGGAACATACGGCTCGCCGCAATATCTCGTCAACTGAGATCGCTGGTTGGTTTTCGCGTTTCTGCCGGACTTTTCGCGCGCCCCCACGTCCGAAGACACCGTGGGAATGACGCGCCGGCGGCGGCAGGCTCGGCCGAGGTGAGGGTGGCGACGGCACGCCGCCAGGGACAGCCAACAACGCCGTCTGTCGCCGCACCTGAACTACACGCCTGTCACTCGGCCGGCGTATAGTCGAGACCCATGGGACTCACCAGCCTCTCCCCGAGCCGCGCCGGCGATTTCAAGACGTGCCCCCAACTCTTCAAATTCCGCGCCATCGATCGTCTCCCCGAGCCACCGACCCCATATCAAGCACGCGGCACTACCGCTCACCTCGCCCTGCAGCGTCTCTTCGACCTCTCCCCCGAAGAGCGCACCCCCGAAGCCCTCTTCGAGCTGTTTCGCACGGCATGGGCCGAGGTGCGCGACACGGAGTACCCGGAACTCTTCGAGACCATCGAAGACGAACGAGCCTGGGGCATCGAGAGCCTGGAGCTGCTCGCCAACTACTTCTCGGTCGAGGATCCCCGCCTCATCGAACCCATAGAGCGTGAACTAGACATGACGGAGGACCTCGACGGCATAACCATCCGCGGCATCCTCGATCGTATGGAGGAGGCGCCCGACGGTCGTCTCGTCGTCACCGACTACAAGACGGGCAAGGCGCCGCCGGAGCGCTATGCGCTGCCTGCTTTTTTTGCACTCAAGATCTATGCCCTGCTCATCCGCCGCCGCTCCGGCCGCGCCCCGGACGCGGTCAAGCTCATCTACCTGAACGGGCCCACGGTGTATCAGATTCCGGTCGGCGAGGCCCAACTCGAAGCCATGGATCGCCAGCTCCGGGCGCTGTGGAGCGCGGTAGAGCGTGCCATCGACAACGACGACTTCCCCACCCGCGTCGGCCCTCTCTGCGACTGGTGCTCCTTCCAGTCGATCTGCCCCGCCTGGGCCGACAAAACGCCACCCGGACTCGCCGAGGCCAACACCGGCTGAGCCGAAACTCGTCAAGTATCCCGGGCTCCGGCGTTCGGAGCGAACAGAATGGGCCCCTGCAAGTCATGCCCACAACCATCTACACCATCGGTCACGGCAAAGCCTCCTTTGCCAACGTGGCAGGTGTCTTGCGGCGCCACAAAGTCGCCATCATCGTCGACGTCCGCTCGGCGCCCTACTCCCAGCACGCTCCCGACTTTGCCAAGGACGAGCTGACGGCCCTCGCCACCGCCTCCGGCCTCGCCTACCGGTGGATGGGAGACTGTCTCGGCGGACGCCCCGACGACCCCGGTGTGCTCACCGCCGACGGCGAGCCCGATTACGAGCAGATCGCCGCCTCGAAACGGTTCGGCGCCGGCATCGTCAACCTGGCCGCCCTCGCCGACACCGGTGCGGTGGCCATCCTCTGTGCCGAGGAGCGGCCCGAGTTCTGCCACCGTGCCCTCCTCATCGCCCCGGCGCTCACCGCTCTCGGCTACAGGGTGGTGCATCTTCGCCACGACGGATCCGCTCAACCACACCAGGAGCCGCTCGACATCTGAACGGCGTCACATCGCCGCGATAGCGTGGGCTCTATGACAACGTCGCTTCCCGAGGTCCGGGTCGATCCCGATGCCTGGGATCAGGCGGTGGCGGCCCCAGACGGCCCTCAGCTCGTAGTCGCCGGCCCCGGCGCGGGAAAGACGGAGTTCCTGGTCAGACGTGCTCTACATCTCATCGAGGAGCACGGCGCCGCCCCCGAGAGCGTGCTTCTCCTCAGCTTCTCCCGGCGCGGCGCCGCCGACTTGCGCACCCGCATGACGGCACGTCTCGACCGCTCCCTCACCGTCATTCCCACCTCCACCTTCCATTCGTTTGCTCTCCGTCTTCTCGAGAGCCACGGCACTACACAGCCCGTGCCGACGCTGCTCACCGGTCCCGAGCAGGTGGCCCTGGTGGCACAGCTCCTCGACACAGAGGATCCGGCCTGCTGGCCCCTCCCCTTTCGTCCCCTTCTCACCACCAACACCTTCGCAGAGGAGGTCGCCGATTTTGTGCTCCGCTGCCAGGAATACCTCATCGGCCCGCACGAGCTGGCAAACCGCGCCGAGGAGCGTGCCGACTGGCGCGGGCTGCCGCAGTTCCTGGAGCGCTACCTGAGTGCGCTCACCGAACGAGGCCGCATCGACTACGGCACCCTTCAGTCCACGGCAGTGCGGCTGCTCGAGCAGAGCGCCGTGCAGTCGCGAGTTGCCGAGCAGTTCCACCACGTGCTCGTGGACGAATACCAGGACACGACTCCGGCTCAGGCCCGCCTCCTTCAGCAGCTGTACCGCCCGCACCGCAACCTCACCGTGGCCGGCGATCCCTACCAGTCCATCTACTCATTCAGAGGCGCCGAGCTCGGCAACGTGGCCGCATTCCCTCAGGATTTCCCTGATGCCGACGGCCGCCCTGCCCGCCGCATCGTGCTCACCGCGTCGTTCCGGGTTCCTGCCGAGATCCTCGAGGCTGCGGTCAGGGTCACCGCCGGCGGCGAGCTCCCCGGCGCCGCGGGGCCGGTGATCCCGGCGCCGGGCCGAGGCTCAGTGGAAACCTACGGCTTCGATCAGCAGAGCCACGAGACCGAGTGGATCGCCTCACAGGCGCAGCGTCTGCACCTTCGCGATCGTATCCCGTACCGCCGCATGGCCGTGCTGGTACGCAGCAAGCGGCGGTTTCTGCCCGAAATGTCGCGAGCCTTGGAACGCCGGGGAGTGCCGCACGATGTCCCCGATCGCCGGCTTGTCGACCACCCTGCCGTCCGGGTGGTGCTCGACGGCGCGAGCGCCGCGGCCGGGAGCGGACGCGAGCAGGCTGCCGCCCTGCGCCGCATCCTCCTGGGCCCGCTGTTTGCCCTGCCGCTCTCAGCCGTCCGTCAACTCGAGCGCGAGCAGGCCGCCGGTGGGGAGCCCTGGCACCAGTTGGTGCGCCAATCTGTTCCCGAGGGCGATGCGCTGGCCGACCTACTTGCCGAATCGCTCTGGGCCGTCGCTCTGCCCGCGGTGGAGGGGTTCTGGCATCTCTGGTCCCGCCTGCCGCAGTTTGTAGCCGCCGTCGCAGATCCGAGTCGCCGGCCCGATCGCGCCGCCTGGTCGTCGCTGGCCCAAGTGCTCGCTCGCCTCAATGAACGCGACACGCGGGCCACGCTGGCGGACTATCTCCGCTGGAGCGAAGCCGAGGACTTTGAGGCCACCCCGCTGCTCGAATACGCCGCTCCCGACGAGGACCGCCTGGTTCTCACCACACTCCACCAGGCCAAGGGTGTGGAGTTTGATGTCGTGTTCATCGCCGATGCCGTAGAGGGGGTGTTCCCCGATCTGCGCCTGCGCGAGTCGCTGCTGGGCGTACGCCATCTCCGGCAGAGTGATGACGCCTCTTCCTATGCCCGCTTCCGGCTCCAGGAGGAGATGCGCCTCGCCTACACGGCCATGTGCCGGGCCCGCCTGCGTGTCGTTTGGACCTGCACCAAGGACGCCGCCATGGAAGGAATGGGGCCGCCGAGCCGTTTCCTGCCGCTGGTGGCCGGTGTCGAAACCACCGCCGCCGCCACACTCCCACCCTCCGAGGATGCCGAGCCCACCACTCCCCTCGACGCCGAGGCGTGGCTGCGCCAAAAGGTGCGCAATCCCGCCGAGACGGAACCGGCCCGCCTTGCCGCCCTCGCCGCACTGGTGGGGCCTGGATCTTGGCGCAAGCGCCCGCCCGAGGAGTACGCCGGAGTCCTGGATGCGGGCCCGGACGACGGCCTGGTCCCCGAGAACGTTGAGATGTCTCCCAGCCAGGCCGACCTCTACCTCACCTGCCCGCGCCTCTATGCGTTTCGCCGCCGCCTCGGTGTCGACGACGCCGGCTCCCGTTACGCCACGCTCGGCACCCTCGTCCACGCTGTTCTCGAGTCGGTCGAGGGTGCCGCCCTGGCATCCGGCGCAGCCCACGGCACACTCGAAGGTGCCCTCGCCGAACTCGAGGAGCGATGGGATGCCACCCTCTTCGAAGGTGGGGAGTGGGCCGCGGCCTGGCGGCGGCGTGCCGAGGCCATGCTGCGCCATCTGTACAACAACTGGCCAAGTGAGGCTCGTGTCGCCGCCGTCGAGTCTCCTCTCCGACTCGAGATCGACGGCATCCCGTGGCGAGGCAGGGCCGACCGTGTCGAGATCTCAAACGGTGCGGTGCGCATCGTCGACTACAAGACCGGAGCCACTCCCTACCGCGGCGAGGATGCCGCCGTATCGGTACAGCTCGGCTTCTATGTGCTGGCCGCCGCGGCCAATCCCGAGATAGCTTCGCTGGGCACCATCGATGCGGCCGAGTTCTGGTTCCCTGCGGCGTCAACCAAGGGCGTGGCCATACGCCGCCTCAATATCGAGCGGCTCGCCGAAGTCGCGGAGCTGATGCACCAGGCTGCCTCGGGCATTCAGGCCGAGGACTGGACACCAAACCCCGGCAGTCACTGCCGTACCTGCGGGGTCCGACGCGTTTGCCCCGAGTGGCCCGAGGGCAGAGAGGCGTACCGGACGTGACCTTCTCTCCGACCTCCGAGCAGCAGAAGATCGTCGACTACCCGCTGCTGCCTCTGCGGGTGACGGCGGGCGCCGGCACGGGCAAGACCACAACCATGGCCCTCCGCCTTGCCGCTCTGGTCCGCAATCAGGACATCGCCCCGGAGCAGGCCCTGGGCATCACCTTCACCAACAAAGCCGCGGCCGAGCTCGCCGACCGGCTGCGCACCCACCTGCCCGAGCTGGCCGGCACTGGCCGAGAAGTCGAGGTGAACACCTATCACGGCTTCGCCCACTCCCTGCTGATCGAGTTCGGCCCTCTTGTGGGCCTCGAACGCGGCACGGCCGTCATCACCCCCGGCTACTCGCGCCAGCTGCTGCGCGAGGCGCTCGGCTCCGGCCCGCACTTCGCCCTCGATCTCACTGCTCCCGGCGCTCGCGTCGACGAGCTCGTCACCCTGTCGGGACAGCTGGGCGATCACCTGGTGGACCCCTCCGACCTGCTGCAGCCGGCACCCGCCGACGACGAGGTCGCTCAGCAGAGAGCCGAGATGGCCGCCGCCCTCGCCGTCTACTCGCAGCGCAAACGAGACCTAGGCGTGGTCGATTACGCCGACATGATCTCCCAGTGCCACCGCCTTCTCGACCAGCACCCGGCCATCGCCGAGCGGATCCGCCTTCGCTACCGGGCGGTTCTCCTCGACGAGTACCAGGACACGAATCCGGCGCAGCGCGAATTGCTGCGCCGGATCTTCGGGTCGGGGTTCCCCGTAACCGCCGTCGGTGACGTGGACCAGACGATCTACCAGTGGCGGGGCGCCTCACTCGAGAACTTCAGCCGGTTCCCCGAGTACTTCGCCAACGCCGACGGAACCCCATCGGCCACCCGGCAACTCTCGCGCAACCGGCGATCGGCCACCCGCATCATCGAGCTGGCCAATCTGGTCCGTTCCGAGATCGACGAGCGGGGAGGTCTCGATCGGCTGCGTGCCCTCGACGACGCCCCGGAGGGCACGGTCGCCACCGGCTGGTTCCACGGTGCGCTCGACGAGGCCCGCGGTCTCGCCGAGGAGGTCTGTCGGCTACACGATGAGGACGGGGTGGCATGGCAGGACGTAGGGGTGCTCTTCAGGCGCCACAGTCACATCAGCCTGATCCGGGACGCCCTGGAGCAGCGTGGTGTTCCCGTCGAGGTGGCGTCCCTCGGTGGGCTGCTCGATGTTCCGGAGGTGGCCGATCTCCACGCCTGGCTCCGCCTGATGGGCAGGCCCGACGATGCCACCGCACTCGTCCGGGTGCTGCTCGGCGCTCACTACCGCCTCGGACTGGGCGACCTGGCGCCCCTCGCCGCCTGGACTCACCGGCAACGGGGCGACGACGAGAGCGGCGAAGGCGTGGGCTGGGCAATGCTCGAGGCCATCGATCATCTCGACGAATGTGCCGGCCTCAGCAACGAGGCGGCCACACGGCTGCAGCGCTTCGCCGATGTGTATCGCGAGCTGTTGACCGTCGCCCAAGGGGCCAGCCTGGTAGAGCTGAGCCGGCGCATACTCGATCGCACCGGCGCCTGGCCCGAGGTGGAGGCTCTGGATGATGCGGCGCGACTGTCGGCCCGACTGAACCTCTACCGCTTCCTCGACGTCGCCGAGCAATGGAGCCCGCTCGAGGGGGCATCCTGCCTAGACGCGTTTCTCGACTACCTGGACCTGCTGGCCGAAGACACGGCCGGCGACGAACTGGATACCGCCCGCCTCGGCGGCGAGGACGCGGTGGCTCTGCTCACCGTACACCGGGCCAAGGGTCTGGAATGGAGGGTCGTGTTCCTGCCCGCCGTTTGCGAGACGGTGTTCCCGGGCCAGGCCCGAACCTATGAAGACCCCATCGCCCGCGCCCGATTCCTGCCCTACGAGCGCCGCCTTGATGCCGCTTCCCTCCCCATACTGCCCATTGACGAAAAAGAGCGCCGCGCCGTGTTGCAGCAGCGACACGCCGACGAGGAATGGCGCATCGCCTATGTGGCGGTGACCCGGGCCAAGGAACGGCTCGTGTGCACCGGCGCCTTCTGGTACACGGAGAAGCGGCACAAGGAGCCCAGCGCCCTGTTTCGCCTGGCCGCCAGCCTGGAATCGGCCGAGTCAATCGCCGAGACGGCGGAGCCGGGGGATCCTCCCCCGCCCCATCGCTTTGATGCCGATGCCCACGCTCCCGATCCACACTTTGCCGACGGCTGGCGCCAGACCCTGCGTAGGTCGGTTGCGGAACCCGAACTGCCGCGCCGCCTCGCCGCGGAACACGGCATCACCGCCGCCTTTGACGACGCCCTCGGCCAACTGAACACGGTGCTCAACGGGCTGCCCGAGGAGGGACCGGCGCAGCCGCCGGACCGCCCCTTCCGCACCTCGGTGACCGGGCTCGTCACCTACGCCCGCTGCCCTCGGCGATTCCACTGGAGCGACATAGATCGGCTCCCGCGCCGACCCTCCTCCGGTCTCCGCAGGGGCACCGAGCTCCACCGCCGCATCGAGTTGCACAACCGCGGTTCGGTGCCACTCGAGGAAGCGGATCACGGCTTCTACGATCTTCCCGCCGACGCCGGCTCGAGGCTCGGGAGCGGCGGCTTCGCCGCGTTTGTGAAATCGCGTTTTGCCGCAGCCCGGCCTCTGCTCATCGAGGCACCTTTCGAGTTGAAGGTCGGCGATGCTCTGGTTGCCGGACGTATCGACGCCGTGTACCAACCCGAGCCGGGTCAGTGGGAGATCGTCGACTTCAAGAGCGGGCGTCCCCGGCACGACCCCGCATCACGAGTGCAACTCGAGGCCTACGCCGTGGCCGTCCAGGACGCCAACTTCGCCGTGGGGCGGCCGCAACACACCAGGGTGACCTTCGCCTTCCTCGGCAACGGCGTCGTCGAGCACAGCGAGGACGCTGACGAAGCCTGGGTGACCGCCGCCAGAAGCCACCTGAGCGAGCTGGTCGCCGGCGCCGCCAGCGGTGCAAAAACCCCGGCTCCGTCGGAGGCGTGCCGTCACTGCGACTTCGCCCGTTTCTGCCCCGAGGGCACGGCCTGGCTTGCCGGTCACAGTTAGATCAGCGACGAAGACGGCCTCACTGCACCCGGCCGCCGGCCACATCCAGAATCAGCGTGACCGGGCCTTCATTGACCAACTCGACGTCCATCATCGCGCCGAAAACGCCGGTGCTGCAGGTGACCCCGGCAGCACCAACCGCAGCGGCCACAGCGTCAACGAGCGGCTCGGCCAGCTCCGGGGCCGCCGCTGCGCTGAAGGACGGACGCCGCCCCTTGCGCACGTCGCCGAGCAGCGTGAACTGGCTCACCAGAAGCACCTCTCCCCCAGCATCAACGACCGACTGATTCATCCGGCGTTCCCGGTCGGGGAAGACCCGCATCGAGACGATCTTTTCGGCGAGGGCAGCAGCATCCTCCACCGTGTCGCCCTCGGCGGCACCGACCAGTACCAGGAGGCCGTGACCTATCTCGGCGATGGTGCCACCTTCCACACGCACGCACGCCCGTCCCACTCGCTGCACCACTGCGCGCATGGCGTCACCTCCGATCCGCCAGCCTATCGCCCTCCCCGGGATTCCCCCGGCGAAAGAAGCTCACGATGGCGTCGGCCACATCTTCGGCCCGGATCTTGTAGGCCCCCTGCGCCACGGCGGTCGCAATCTTGGCGATCTCCCGCTCCCGGCACCGCCTCGTCTCGGCGTCCAGCGGCAGGGGCAGCCGGGAAGTCATGGCCCTCCCTCTCCCCTCGGCCTCACGTCGCACCGCGTCTCCGTCATCTCGGATCTACCTTCCCAAGGAAGACGGAAGCGGTTTGGCCAGCATGCGGAGGGCGACGGACGACACCACTGCGCTCACCGCCACCAGCATGATGGCCCCGGCACGCTTACCGCCGGTGATCAGCTCGAGATCCAGAACGAGGCCGGCAAGAGCAATGACCACACTGAGCCGGGTGGCCAGGATCACCCCGGCAGCCAGCGACTCTCGCAGCGAAAAGCGCCGCACCATCAGGAACGGCCCCAGCTCGGCGAGGAAGACCAGCAATCCCTCGCCGGCCTCGCTGAAGCCCAGCCGCGGGCCCACCACGACGCCGAGGAGGATCTCCAGCACGATTGCGGGAAGACCCACCCGGCCTACAACCAGCGGGATGGCAGAAGCGGCGGCGGCGATGAGGATCAGCGACACCGGGATGGCGATGCCGTGCCGCCCGCCGTCCCGAGCCAGAACGGGGTCAATGGTTTCGATCATCCGGCCGAGGCGGGGACCAGGAGCACCGAACACGGGACCCGGCGCAGAAGCTGCCCGCTGGCACCCGGCCGCGGTAGCGAGGGAGCCCGCTCCGGCAGGCCCAACACCAGCAGCGACGCCTCGGCGGCCGCCTCCTCGACGACCCGAACCAGGCCACCCTGACGGATCCGCCGGTGCACCGGCACATCCTGAACCGCTGCCTCCTCCCGGACGAGTGAGAGCGCCTGCTGTGCCGATTCCCTCCCCTCACTCCGGAACGAGGAGATCGCGGCAACGGCGGTGACATCTCCTCGAGCATGGGCGGCAAGGTCGACGGCAGCCCGCGCCGCCGCCAGACCCAACGGCGTGGTGCGGGCGGGAGCCACCACGTGCTGGTACGGGAAACTCCCCCTGGAGAACAACACCGGCCGCCGCAGCCGAGCCGCAGTCCGCAGTGCACGAACCGAACGTGCCCTTCCCAACAGCCCAGGAGCAGGGGCCGGGAACACGATGACCCCCACACCCTCGTCTACCACGACGGCGTCCAGGGCACGGGCGGGCGCTCTAGCCACCGGCCGGAAGTGCACTTCGACGTCGCCCCGGAGCCCCTCGATCTCCGCCAGCAACGACTCGACCTCGGCCGCCTGCGCCTCGTCACGTATGCTCTCCAGGCGGCGGTGCACGATCACCACCGACGTCGCCCGGCTGTTGCGGGTCAGAGCCAGAGCTTCGGGGATTGGTCCCGCCAAATCGCTGCGCCTGGTCAGCATCACCGCCACTCTCTTCCCGAAGTCGAGAGGGAACCGAGCCTCTGTGGGTGTAAAAGTGCGCACGATCCGGGGGTACTCGCTGGCCGGTCCCACCACGGTGACTTCGTCGCCCAGCTTCAACACGGTGTTGCCGTGTGGCACGATGAGGTGGCCGTCACGAAGCACCGAAGCCACCAGCCAATTCCCCCGCCTCAGCTCGTGCAGCGCGACGCCGAGCACCGGGCTGTCCTCGACGATGCGGAACTCCACGGCCTCAGCACGCCCAACGGCAAACGAGGTCGACGCCACCGGGCGCGGCTCGAGCCTCTGCTCGATGAACCTGGCGGCAAGACCATCAGGGGCAAAGGCGGGCACCTGGAGCTGGCGGTACTCGGGGAGGCTCGCCGACGAGGCGGCCACGGCCGCGATGCGCATAAGGCCGGCCCGCAGGGCCAGCCGGCACACCTCGATGTTCACCTGGTCATCGTCGGTGGCGGCAACAACCGCGTCGGCATCCTTAAGACCGGCGCGACGCAGCGTCACCCGGCTCGAGCCGTCGCCGCGCAAGACTTCCACCGGGCGCACCGCCGCAGCCAGCTCAAGCCGCTCCTCGTCGGGATCAACGACGACAATCTCCCACAGGTCGCTGAGGCGTCCGAGCAGTTCGCGGGCGCTGCCGCCGGCCCCGACCACTATCGCCTTCATCTACTCACTTCCCTCCACCCGGCCGCCGCCGCTATCTTCGCCGCTCTACACCGAGAACCGAACGAGCATCACATCACCATCGGCCATCAGGTAGTCCTTGCCCTCGACTCTCACCACTCCTGCAGCCTTCGCCGCGTCCCACCCTCCGGCCCCGATGACATCGTCGACGGCTGCGATCTCGGCGCGGATGAAGCCACGTTCCATGTCGCTGTGCACCTTGCCGGCCGCCTGACGGGCCCTCGTCCCCAGCGGCACAGTGCGAGCGTGCGCCTCTTTGGGGCCCACGGTGTAGAAGGTGACGAGGTTGAGCACCTCATACGTCGCGTGTACTACCCGGGCCAGCGCTCCCTCTCCGAGCCCGAGTCCCTCGAGCAGCTCGGCTCTCTCTCCTGCATCCAGACGTGACGCCTCTTCTTCGATCTCTGCCGACAGTGATACCACTCGATCTCCGTCCGGCACCACACCGGCGACGGCACCGACCATGGCCTCGGCACCAGACTCGTCCTCGCCGACGTTCACCACCCAGACCACCGGCTTCAACGTCAGCGGGGCCAGGTCGCTGAACGCGGCAAATTGCTGAGAATCCCACGTTCCTTGCCGAAGCGCCTTGCCCTCTTCGAGCAAGGCCAGGCCGGAGGCAATCGTCTTGGCCACCACCTTCTGGGAAGCATCGGCGGCAGCCTCTTTTGCTGCGCGCTCCGCCTTGCGGCCGAAGACCTCACCGTCGGCAAGAGCAAGGCCCAGCAGCAGACTCTCGGCCTGCTCGGCAGGATCGCGGCCTGATTCGTCAGACGCCACTGCCTCGTCGTCAAAGGCGCGCAGCACGAGCACCAGTGCTTCCATCTCCCGGAGCCGCCCTAGGAACCTGCCGCCGATATCGCTGGTGCCGCCCATCGCCGGAGCATCGAGGAGCTCAAGGGCTGCATGCACCACCTTCGGCGCCGCCTCGAGCTCCGCCAGGCATTCGAGGCGCTCATCTGGAACGGGGGCCACCCCAACGTACGGCTCCACCGTCGAGTAGGCGTAGGCCGCGGTGGGAGCCGCGAGTCCAGTGAGCGCGTTGAACAAAGTCGTCTTGCCGACGTTGGGCAGACCGATGATGCCGACGAGCGCCACCTTGGCGTCGATGGTAACCACATAGGGCTTGCCCTGGAGATGCTTGCTGGTGACCATGGCGTCGTCGCTACCCTCGACGAGCACGACCACCACCCGGAGAGCCCTCCAGCATGAAGATTCTCCACACCGCCGACTGGCACGTTGGCAAGACGCTGCGGGGACGCAGCAGGGCCGACGAGCACCGCCGGGTGCTCGGAGAGATCGTGCAGATAGCTGCCGAGCATGCAGTCGACCTGGTGCTGGTGGCCGGGGACATCTTCGACACCGCCGCTCCGTCGCCCGAGGCCGAGCAGATCGTCTACAGGGCTCTTCTGGACCTCGCCGGGACGGGTGCCCGGGTCGCCGTCATAGCCGGCAACCACGACAATGCCAGGCGGCTCCACGCCGTCGAGCCGCTTCTCGGACTGGGCGAGGTGGTGGTGGCGCCGTTCGTGCGCCGGATCGACGACGGGGGCACTGTTGCCATCCCGGCTCGCTCCGGCGAGACGGCGAGAATCGCCCTGCTTCCATTCATCTCACAGCGCTACGTGGTACGAGCAGACGACCTCATCTCCAAAGAGCGCCGTCAGCACGACGATGCCTACGCCGACCGTATCGCCCGCATCGTCGACCACCTCACCTCACCCGCTCCAGATGACGCCGTCAATCTGCTCATGGCCCACCTCACCGTTGTCGGCGGCCGCATCGGCGGCGGCGAGCGCTCCGCACACACCGTCATCGACTACGCCGTGCCCGCCGAGGTCTTCCCTCCCCACCTCAACTACGTGGCGCTCGGCCATCTCCACAGGCGTCAAGAGGTGCCCGCCGAACCCCCGGTGTGGTACAGCGGGTCACCGATGCAATTCGATTTCGGTGAGATCGAAGAATCAAAAGGCGTGCTGCTCGTCGAAGCCGGCGCCGGAAGCAGAACCAAGGTCGAGCCGGTGACCATCACCGCGGGGCGGCGGTTGGTCAAGTTGCAGGGCACCCTCGAGGAACTCGAATCTCTCGCCGCCAATCCCCCGGACGCCCACCTCCGCATCGTCGTGGAGGCGGCAGCACGGGCCGGTCTCAACGAGGAAATACGGCGGCTGTTCCCCGAAGCCATCGACGTTGTCGTCTCCGCTCCGGTGAGCGCCGACGATGGAGGCGAGCTGGAGCCGCGGCTGGGCCGCCCCCCGCGCCAGCTCTTTGCCGAATACCTGGGCCAACGCGACATCACCGACGAGCGCCTGCTGGCGCTCTTCGACGAGCTCATGGAGGAGGTCCATGAGGCCGGTACGCCTTGAGCTGAGCGGCTTCGGCGCATTCCGTGAGCCGACCGTCATCGATTTCACCGACGCCGACCTCTTTGTGCTTACCGGTGCCACCGGCGCCGGTAAGTCAACCGTCATCGATGCGATGGTCTTTGCCCTGTACGGCACGATCCCCCGCCTCATCGACGAGCGCAGCAAGGTGTCCCCGGTGGTGACTCAGGGCAAGCAGGAGGCCCGGGTTCGTTTCGATTTCACCGTGGGCGAAAAGGCCTACACGACGGTGCGTGTGGTGCGCCGCACCAAGGCGGGCGCCACCACCAAGGAGGCCCGGCTCGAGCACAACGGCGAAGTGCTCGCCGGGAACGCCGGCGAGGTGAACGATGCAGTGCAGGAGCTATTCGGCCTGTCCCTCGATCACTTCACCAAGTGCGTTGTGATCCCTCAGGGCGATTTCGCTCGTTTCCTCCACGACCGCCCCGGCGACCGGCAGAAGCTGCTGATCGAACTGCTGGAGCTGGGCGTATACAAAAAGATTGCCGAGCTGGCCCGCCAGCGCCAGCACCAGGCCAAGGGTGAGGCGGCCGCCATCGATCGCCAGCTCGGACAGATGGCGGAGGTCACCAAAGAGGCGGCTGCCGCCGCCGTGCAGCGCGTCACTGCCCTCGAAGCCCTGGTGGCGACGGTCGAGCAGGCCCGGCCCCGGGCCGACGAGCTGGAGAATCAACGGCAAGCCGCCGAGGCCACCGCCGCCCACCGAGACGATGCCGCCGCCCGCCTGAAGACACTCGAAGCACCACCGGGCCTCGACGAGCTGGCCGCCCGGCTCGAGGCCGGACGTGGCGCAGCCGCCGCCGCCGAGGCGCTCGTGACGTCGACCCAGGCCGCCCTCGAGGAAGCCGAGCAGGCGCTGGCCGATCTCCCCGATCCGAAGACTTTCGAAAAGGCCGTTGCCGCCGATGAGAAGCTCGCCGAAAGCGAGGCGGAACACGCCGAGGTGGCCGCCGCCGAGACGGAGGCGAAGAAGAAGCTCGATGCCGCCGGCAGGAAACGGGAGACCAAAGCAAGGCGGCTTGATGCCGCCTCCACCGCCCTTGAAGAAGGTCGAGCCGGACAGGCCGCTGCCGATCTGGCCGCCGGCCTTGTCATCGGCGAGCCGTGCCCGGTGTGCGGACGCACGGTTACCGAAGAGCGCCACGCCGAGCCACCGCAGCTCGACGACCTGCAAAAAGCCCTGGAGGCGGCGAAACACGACCTGGATCAGGCCGATACCGATCACCGCGGCCTCGAGCGCGACCACGCCGTCAAGGCCGACAATGCCGCCAGGCTCCAGAAGGACCTCGCCCAGCTGAAGAAGCAGCGCGCCACCCTGCCCTCCGCTGCCGAGGCCGCGTCCGGGCTGGCCCAACGAAAAAGACGATCCAAGGTGGCCGACACGGCGAAGGCGGCAGCGCATGAGGCGGCTCAGAAGAACGCTGCTGCCGAGGAGGCGCTCCGCGCTCTCTCCGCCGGAGAAAGGGAGACCACGGCAGCATTGCTCCGCGGCCGGGACACCGTCGTCGATCTGGGCCCGCCCGAGGTGAGCGGGGAAGCCGCCCAAGACTGGCGAGCACTGCTGGCCTGGGCCGTAGAAAAGCTCCCCGGCCTCGAAAAGGAGCGCCGGCAGGCGGAAAAGGAGGCGACACGTCTGGCTGTAGCCCGCGATTCACTGGAGCAGGAGGTCTTCACCGCCCTCCGCAGTCAAGAGATCACCGCCACCGGCGCACCTAGGGACGCCGTTGTCGATGCGCTCGCCGCCGCCCGCGCCGAGGCCGAGCGTTTGGCCGCCACCCTCCAAGAAGCGACGCGTCTGAGTGAAGCAAGCAAGCGCGAGCAGACCTCGGCTGCTGTGGCCCGAGAACTCGCCGTGCACCTGGGAGCGCAGCGCTTCGAGCGCTGGGTGCTGCGAGAGGCGCTCCACGTTCTCGTCGTCGGCGCCAACCAGCGCCTCGAGGAGCTTTCCGGCGGCCAGTACTCCCTCAAGATCGACGAGGATCTCTCCTTCGAGATCATCGATCACCACAACGCCGATGAGACCCGCCCCGTGAAGACCCTGTCCGGAGGTGAGACCTTCCTCACGTCACTGGCCCTCGCCCTCTCGCTGGCCGATCACCTGGCAGAGATGTCGGCCGGTGCCTCAAAACGCCTCGAGTCGATATTCCTCGACGAAGGATTCGGCACCCTCGACGCCGAAGGTGTGGAAGCGGCATCGGCCATCATCCATGAGATCGGCGCCACCGGAAGGACCGTGGGCCTTGCAACCCATGTGACGGCACTAGCCGAACAGGTGCCGACTCGTTTTGTGGTGGTAAAGGGAGCCCGCACCGCTTCCGTCGAACGTATCGACATGTAGGCCACGCCAGCGGCAGACTGCCCAAGACTCACCCCGGGTGGCGAGGAGAAGGCCGTTGTCGACAGGGTTCCTTTGCCGACGGCAATGGCAGAAATCGCGCCCGAAGGGGGAATCTTCCGGCGATTACGCTGGCCCAAACCCACAATCACCAGGAGGTGAGCCCAAGCATGAGTGACTCTTCCGAAGTTGATGTGAGCAAGTGTCCCCACTGCGGAGGGATACTCGGGGTGTTGAAGCAGGCCCTGCTGCGGCAGGTGGTGGAGGGCGATGTGGTCGACGCGGCGATGGTCTGTGATTCGTGCAGAAAGAGCATCACCAGGAAGGACATCCTCGCCAGTCCGTAGCCGGCGAGCCGGACCCGGCGTCAACGACGGCGGGCGGCGGCCACCACACGCTCGATTACCTCGAGGTTGGCCACCGAGTCCGCCGGCGGGATGGGGACCTCGGTTCCATCGAGCACGGCAGCGGTGAACTCCTCGGCCTGGATGACGTACTTGTCGACGGGCCCGAAGGTGAAGGTCTCGGTCGTTGCGCCTGCGCCGGCGGTCAAGAACACCCGAGTGGGCCGGTCCGCCGGAATATTGAACGGGACCTCCACCGAGATCCGCCCATCGGTGCCGTAGATATGAACTCGCTGGTCGGCCTGGCACCGCGTGCAACAGGTGAACGCAGCCACCCCCTTTTCGAACTCGAGCAGCCCTGAGGTGAGCACATCGACCCCCGAGTGGGGATCTCGTTTCTGTGCCGCCGACACCGCCACCGGCTCTCCGCCGAGCAGCATACGCGACTGGTTGATGCAGTAGCACCCGATGTCCAAAAGAGCACCGCCGCCGTAGGCAGCGACGTTGCGGATGTTCTCCGGATCGTCATTGAAGTAGGAAAACCAGCTCTGCACGGCGACAAGAGACCCGACACGGCCCGACGCCACCATCTCCCGCACCGCCACCCAGCTGGGATGCAGGCGGTACATGAAAGCCTCCATGAGGGTGACCCCGCCGTTGCGGCAGGCGTCGATCATCTCCCTGGCTTCCACAGACGAAATGCCCAGTGGTTTCTCGCAGAGCACATGTTTGCCGGCCTCGGCGGCAGCGATGGTCCACTCGGCGTGAAGGTGATTGGGAAGGGGAATGTATACGGCGTCGACACCCTCGTCGGCGAGCAGAGCCTCATAGCTGCCGTGTGCCTTGGGTATACCAAAGTCGGCTGCAACTGCTCGAGCCCGCTCGGCATCGCGCGAGGCGATGGCTACCACGTCACACCGGGCTGCTGTCTGCATGGCGGGGATAACGTGCCTGACACCGATATGCGCCGTGCTCATCACCCCGATGCGGAGTTCACTCATTCTCACCCCCCCCCAGCTCAGGGGCCGGGCCTTTCACGCCGTCTCCCACCGCCAGGAGCTGGTCGCCACAAGCGGACGCCCCGGTTCGACGATGTCGGCGCCGGTGTTCAACGAATTGGGCGGACTGGTCTGGGGCTCCACACACACCCCTTGAGGCTCTTCGGTGTACACCTGGTATACGGCACACGATGAACCCACCACCAGCCGGAGTACGCCGGGCCACTCCACCACAGGCGGCCAGGAGAACCCTCCGAAACAGTCGTCCCACGGCCCCGGCGGCGGCGTCACCCGGCGTCCCGAGGGCATACCCTCTTCATCACGCTCGTCCATGAACCCAGCGTTGAGGGTCACCACCGCCGGCTTGCCAGCGCCAAGGTGGCGCAGGAACCAGGGATGCCAGCCGCAAGCTGCGGGCATGGGCCCGTCGGCGCTGTACACCTCCAGGCGAAGCTTGAGCGAGTTCTCACCTAGCGCCACCGTCTGGCGAACGTGTCCCGCGAACGGCCAGTCGGGGCCTAGGTCGATCACAAAACCGCCGTCGCCGTCCTGTTCCCACGGCCGATCGAAAACGGTGCCGTGGATGGAGTGGTCGTCCATGTTGATGGGCAGCTCATATTCAACCTCATTGAAGGTGAACAGGCCCCGCCGCACCCGGCCGGCCCACGGAGCCATGGGGTAGGAGCCCCAGGCGAAGGGCGAGGGGCCTTCGGTGACGAGAAGCTCCCGCCCCTTGACGGCAAAAGAGGCAAGACGGGCACCGTGATCGAGGTCGACAATCACCCGAGCGTTACCAGACTCGAGCACGACCCTTCGATCGCCCATCAAACCAGCCCCTCGACAGCCGGGCCTACAGAAACCTTGCGTCGCAAGCGTCTCCTCCTCAAGTGGGATCTCTGGTCCATCAGGACTCGGTGCCGCAACCATCCTAAGCGGAGGGCGGAGCCTGCCCCGTCAGGTGGCGGAAGCCGGCCGGTAGCATGGTACGGGTACCACGCCGATCGAGAGACAAATACACAATGCAGTATCACCGCCTGGGAAAGACCGGATATGAGGTATCCGCCGTTGGCTTCGGGGCCTGGGCCATCGGCGGTGCCTGGGGTGACGTTTCCGAGGATGACGCCGTGGCCGCCCTCCACGCCGCCGCAGACGCCGGCGTCACCTTCTTCGATACCGCCGATGTCTATGGCGACGGTCGCAGCGAAAGTCTCATCGCCAGGCTGCGTCGCGAGCGTCCCGATGCCCGCATGGTGGTGGCCACCAAGGCAGGGCGCCGGCTCGATCCACATGTGGTGGACGGCTACAACGCCCAGAACCTGACGGCGTTTGTGGACCGCAGCCTGCAGCACCTGGAGACCGAGTCCATCGACCTGCTGCAGCTCCACTGCCCGCCGACCGAGGCCTACTACCGGCCCGAGATCTTCGACGCCCTCGATGCCATGGTGACCGACGGCACCATTCGCCGCTACGGAGTCAGTGTCGAAAAGGTCGAGGAGGCGCTCAAGGCCATCGAATACCCAGGCGTGAGCACGGTGCAGATCATCTTCAACGCCTTCCGGCAGCGTCCCGCCGAGTTGTTCTTCCGTGAGGCACAGGCTCGCGACGTTGGGATCATCGTGCGGGTGCCCCTGGCCAGCGGCCTGCTCAGTGGAAAGATGAGCCGCCGGTCCACCTTTGCCGCCGACGATCACCGGTCCTACAACCGCGGCGGCGAGGCTTTTGATCGTGGTGAGACGTTTGCCGGTGTCAATTTCGACAGCGGTCTCGATGCAGTCGAAGAGCTGCGGCCTCTGGTCCCCGAGGGCGCCACCATGGCCCAACTCGCCCTGCGCTGGATCCTCATGTTCGACGCGGTGAGCACCGTTATCCCGGGTGCCCGCAACGCCGAGCAGGCTGCCCAGAACGCCGCCGCCGCCGATCTAGATCCGCTGCCCGACGCGACCATGGCGAGGATCGCCGAGGTCTATGAACAGAGGATCAAGGACCAGGTGCACCACCTTTGGTGAAAGAAGAGGGTTCAGGATTCAGAATGTGTGGTGCCGACTCTGAACTCCGGATTCTGAACTCTTCTACCCCAGCGGCAGTCGGTCCAGGTAGTACCTCCACTGCTCATGGGGAACTACGCCGAGATTGCCGATGAGATCGTATTTGACGCCCTTCAACCAGTGGCCCAGCGTCACATAGTTGCCCTTTGGATGCCACTGGATCGAGTCCGCAGTCATCTCGGAATAGGGCAGAACCTTGACGACTGGCTCGCCTGCACCCCAGAGAGAGATTCCGGCCACGCTGGCCCCGCCGGCAGGCCGAGAGATTGTCACTAGACGATCCTGAAGCCCTATGACCAAGTCGGGCAGCTGTTGGCCGATGAGGATGAAGACGACCTCCTCATTCGGCTGCACATACTTTTCCACCAGAGTCTTCAGATCGTCGGCGCCGCCGAGTCCAAGAAGGAAGTCGAAGTAGGCGCGTCCGCGCATCCCGTGCACCGGCACTTCAACACCAGCGAGTTTCGCCTCGATGAGTGCCTCCAGGGCCTCCGGAGCCTCCGTACGAGCCAAAGCGGCGGCGGCGTCTCCACGCACGAACCTGTCCTTGTCCTTCAGGGCAGCTCCCAGCGCAGCCAGGATCTCCGGATCGGAGAGATCATCACCCAACCCGCGGATGCAGGCCTTGCGCACCCAGTAGTCCGAGTCGTTGATCGCCCCGTGTTTCAGCGCGGCCCTGGCCTCGGTGCCGCCGATCTTGGCCAAGGCTTCGGCATAGGCCTCACGCAGCTTGCGGTTGGTCACCTTGTCCGGAGGGTCGTTGAGCATACGGGCCAGCGGCTCCACCGCCCTGGGGTCCCCCAGCTCGGCCAGAGCGGCCGCCACGCTGGGCCGGGCGTTCGCAGTTGAGAAGTCCAGTAGCAAGTCGATGAGACCCTGGACATCTCCATCCTCTTCGAGGCGCTTCACCTTGCGCACCGGTGCCTCCTGCTTCGGATCGCAGGGTACCGCGGGAAGCCCGCCCCCTGCCCAGCCGAGAAAACGAACTGGCTATCGCCACGATCGCACCTGCACCTGCAGCCCGCCAGGGGCCAAGGTCCCCCTCCAATCACCACCCTGCCGACCGCTCTCCGCCTACACAATTCGGGCATCGCCGGCGGGTATCCTCAACCGTTAACACTGAAGACGACACGAAGGAAGCACCAATGGGGAGTGGCCGCGCCTACCTCACTCTCGTCGCCGGGCTCATGACGGTCCTCCTGCTGGCGGCTGGCTGCGGTGGGGATTCCAGCACCGGACCCGGACTCATCCTTTGTGGGGCCACCAACCAGGATGGCTGGCCGCAAGGCCTCAACATCATCAGGCCCGACACCGGCCAGGTCGCCACGATCGACACCGGATTCCTGGTTCCCGAAGCGGTGGCTGCACAGCGGGGTACGGCTCTGTACCAGGACTTTGACTCAGGTGAGTGGTTCTTTGTCGACGCCTTCGAAGCTTCGGCCACTCTCCTTGACATCGATCCCGAGGCGCTGTTGAACGTGGTTATTCCCAGAGCGGCGACGGCCCGAACGGTTGATCTTGTCGTGCTCGCCACCCTCGACGGCTCCGGCCCCGGTGTCCTGGTGGACATGGCGACGGGCCAGGTGACGGACCTTGGTGCGGTGATGGCCGATCCCCCGACACAGATCTTCATCGTCGATTTCGATTCATCGGGTGAGTACGCCCTGCTCGGCGACCTGAACAGCCTGTGGCTCGTCCCTACGGCCGCGCCCGAACAGACCCGTCTGTTCGCCGATGCATGGGTGGGCGATCTCTCAAGTGACGGCAAACATCTTGTTTACGTGATC
>Ga0307421_1000169_pt1 | contig 42747 bp, 42 predicted proteins | sample SalMarWE160270MG_FD_202163 | JGI IMG/M metagenome (GOLD analysis project Ga0307421, IMG submission 202163) | Salt marsh sediment microbial communities from the Plum Island Ecosystem LTER, Massachusetts, United States - WE1602-70 | ecosystem: Environmental > Aquatic > Marine > Intertidal zone >... | reverse complement strand
TTCGAGCACGATTTGGGCTTTCTGCTTGGCGGAAAAGCGTCTTCTCATGGCCCTCAGTCTAACTTATTTTGGTCGCTTTTCGTGTCCAAATTTCCTTAGCCACTTAAGGTGTTGTTTAGGTAAAGACATATCTCAGATAATGATACCTAACAGCCTTGAGCTGAGCGGCCCGTCCTCAACTTCGATAATACATCAAGTCTTGCACAAAATCGGCAGAATCTCGGGTCCACTCCATTGAGTGGTTCGGCAGCGGTTAATCTCCAGTCGCTGGTAAGCCCGCTAATCCACCACTGGCTGTATTCTTCCTGCGCAGACGCCACTGGAAAGACAGCAAGATTGCCAGAAACACTGGGATCAGCAAATGCTCCAATGTGGACGGAATGCCGTCAGCGAAGAGGAACATCCACGGAGAAGCTAGGACAGCCAGGACTGGGATCCAATATGCATACCTCCGCCTCGATGCCCATAAAATGATCCAGGCAGATAAAAGCGCCAGGATTAGAGTGTAGTTACCTGTCTGAGGAAGTAGGATCAAGGACGTCAACGCTGCAACTGAAATCAGCCACCCGAGACGTTCCGCAGAGTCCAAGGAACGCGATTCCCTCCACATCCACGCACTCCACGTCACAACCACAATCACAATAAGCAAAGCCAGCCACGATTGTTTCAATAAGCTAGGTGGCCAAATTGGTGAGGAATAGGCCTGATAAGCCAGTATTCCCTTGATATAGTCGGACTCCCAGGGTCCCATCCATGCGCGCGTTAGAAACCAAAGGCTGAGCATTCCTGTTAGCCAAGCGAAGATTATTCGCCGGTCTCCTTTTTCCCATGCCACAGCTAGTATGGCGAGAAGAGGAATCATGACTACCTCTGGTCTAACCATCGCCAAAACCAGAGCCAAACTGGCAGCGATCCAGTTACCCCGAACGATTCCCCACCATCCAGCAACCAGACACGCCAAGCAAAAGGGAATGAACTGACCGATTAGATAAGCATTGATCGGATATCGAAATATCAATATCGAAAAGATAAGTATCAGGACTAGCGAAGTTGAACGCAACTGCCATCCGAGAATGGAAGCAATCCATATTGGCAAGACTAGCAAGAGAAGGAGTTGAAGCCCACACCACAGACTTGCTGCCCACGGGAAGGGTAAAAGCCAAAATGGCAACAAAGGCCAAGTAATCGTGGCGGAATACGCAAATCGCTGCTGATCTTCACTTGGCTCTAGGCGCTGACCAAACATTCCTTCCTGGATCTGCCACGTGATTTCATCCGAATATGGGGTTTCTCCTCTCAATACGGCTCGCGCTCCCGCCCACCGAGGGAATAGGTCGAAACGTTATCCACGCGAGGCGATTACCAAGAAGTAGGATGCTAGTGAAAGTACAAGCCAAAGAAGAAGCAAGATTCCACCTACCCTCAGCCTATTGGTGTCTTGATTGCGAATCTCTTGCATGTTTGTCAACAATTCTCCATTGTCTCGGTTCGCTGCCGAACGGTCTTGAGCTTAGCCACCCCGCTCGTACCCTGGCTTGCTTTTCAGGATCCCCATACCAGAACCAATGCTATCAAATCGCGCCGTCCGCGGGGTCCGCTCCAGCGAATTGTAGGCGCAGGATAGGCATACACCTATATTTTCTTATAAAGTCGTACTATTCCTATCGTCCCAAAAATCCCAACAATTATCCCGATGGCGCTTAGGATTATGGGAAATACATCATCCATAAAATTCCCAGTTAATCTAGCTTCATTTGTAAAAGAAAGAAACAGGACCAGTATTCCAATAAATGATATTCCTGAGGTAATAGTCATTCCGAATAATGCTAAATATCGTAATAATCTACTCCTTATCTCTTGATTTAATTCATCATCACTAACTAAATTGTCTTTATATCTAGATTCATTTGTACGCCTAATAACCACTCGGATGAATATCAGTAAGACCAATATAAAGAAAACAACTAACCCACTAATTAGATCCATCTATCACCTCCCTGATTCATCACTGCGCCTAACATATGAGTATATTCAAAACCCGCCCCTCCCTCACCCCTGGGGGGGATTTTAATATACATAGTAGATGGTGTTTTTTCAACTAAATGGTCATGCTATGCGCAATAGCTGTCCCACCTTAATCCTTCTCTCAATGAGGGTAGTCACTCGAATTGAGTCGCCAACCAGGGGGTGCACATGATGCCCAAATAGCACCAGAAGCTCCTCGATCAAGTCCGCATAATGAACAGACAACGGGCAGACTTGTGTGTCGGCACGTACGGGTTTTTAAGGATGGAGGCTGTCCGAAAATGACAGGTCTCATCAATTTTCTTATGCATGGGCGCACATGTGCACCGATTTCTGAGTGGGATTGGAAACGTCAACCTCTGGGCATTCCGGACTCGTAAATGAGTTTTTTCAGTTGTTCCGGATCGGTCGTTGGGAGTTTGCATGCGAAACCCTGGCAGAGATAAGCGGTCGCACTGCCAGCGAGAGGTTCACGGTCAGAAAGTAGAGCAGGGGATCCCTCATCATGCTGCTTTCCGCCTGCACGCACCATACGGGGCAAGAATGGCTGGTCGCTCACTTGCATGAGCTTCTGGAACTTCTCTTCGGTGAAATCTCCAATTAGGGCAAGTTGAAGTTGAGGGCCGAGGGCAAAATCTAGCGCGTTTAGCCAAGCTGCGAAGGATGATGGAATGCGCTCCGCAGTGGTCACCACATTTCGAAGTGCGGCGCCGGCCTTCTCGACGTAAAGTTCATCGCCATTCAATGCGGCGAGTTTCAAGAGCAGTGAAACAGCCAGGCTATTCCCGCTCGGTATTGGCGTATCCTGGATGGATTTTGGTCTGGAGATCAACTGCTCATGATCGTCACGCGTATCGAAAAAACCACCTATGGGATCGCTGAAGTGAGCCAATACTTCTTCTGCGCACTTAACTGCAGCCCTGAACCAGCGATTGTTGAAATCCGCCTGATAGAGTGAGAGCATTCCCTCTCCAAGTGCTGCGTGATCCTCCAAATACGCAGAATGCTGGGCTTTTCCACCCCTCCAGCTGCGCATGAGCTTCCCATCCATGTAGAGACTCGTCAGGAGGAAATCCGCAAGTTGTTGAGCGGCAGAGAGATACTCGGCGCGACCTGAAACACGTGCCGCTTCAGCAAGCGCTGCCAGGGTAAGACCATTCCAGGAGGTCAGTATCTTATCATCCGTCGCCGGCCTAACCCTACTGCTCCTCGCCTCGAGTAGTTCTAGCTTGATCTTCGTGAGCTGCTCGAGAAGCTCACGCTCGCGCAAATTGTTGCGCTCGGCGATGGCTTCCAGGCTTTCAGGAAGAGAGAGGATATTCACGCCCTCGAAATTTCCCTTTTCAGTCACGCCGAAAACATCCAATGCCATCTCTGCCAGCGCGGGATCTTGAATAGCGTTGCGAATTTCAGCAGGCGTCCAGATATAGAATTTACCTTCTTCACCTTCCGAGTCCGCATCGAGAGAAGCGTAAAAACCCCCGCTGGAGTAACGCATTTCACGCATCAGGAAACCGAGGATCCCTTCAACGACATGCCAGAAAAACGGATTGCTTGTCTCCTGCCAGGCGTGCAGGTATACCCGAGCAAGCAGCGCATTATCATAGAGCATCTTCTCAAAGTGGGGTGTTAGCCAGATAGCATCTACGGAATAGCGATGGAAGCCCCCTCCTGCTTGATCGTAGATCCCACCACGCGCCATGCGTTCCAATGTGAGGGTCGCCATCTCGAGGGCCAGCTTATCTTGGTAACGATTGTGCCGTCTTAGAAGATTTTCAATTGCGCTGGACTGCGGGAATTTGGGCGCTCCGCCCCAACCACCGTGTTGCCAATCGAAGGAGCGTAACAAGTTCTCCGCTGCGCGATCAAGAATCTGGAGGTTCAATTCGTCAGCACTCTCGGGAAGGTCAAGTTTGGTGGAGATGCGGTCCGTCAGATTATCTCCGAGCGAGACGATCCGCTCGCGGTTGCTTTGCCACTCCGTATGAATGTGTTCCAGTACCTCGCTAAAGGCTGGGATATTAAATCGACGTTCCGGTGGGAAGTACGTACCTCCATAGAAAGGCTTACCCTCGGGGGTAAGGAATACAGACATCGGCCATCCGCCCTGACCGGTCATGGCTACCACGGCATCCATATAAATCGTATCTACATCGGGGCGCTCTTCCCGGTCGACTTTAATATTGATGAAGTATTCGTTCATTAATGCAGCAGTACCAACAGCCTCGAAGGATTCATGCGCCATGACATGGCACCAGTGACAAGCCGCATATCCGATGCTGAGGAAGATTGGTCTATCCTGTTCTTGAGCCGCCTGAAATGCTTCAGGTCCCCAGGGGTACCAATCCACTGGATTCTCTGCATGCTGAAGGAGATAGGGTGAAGCCTCATCTGCAAGTCGATTGGGCATACGTTAGCCTTTCATTTGTGGATCAAATCTGTGGATCTATGGTTCGCAATCAACCATACCAACATTGTTTCTGCTTGTATGGCGGGTGAATTATTAAGTACTTTAGGATCAATTTAATTACCCTGCTATCAATGTGGTCTCTCGCCGGTTGTGGTTATCAGGATATCCCCACTTACATACCTTTTGGTAACCTGCACTATTGGACCGTCCCTGCGCTTGATATTGACGAAGTGGTAGAATGGCACGCATGAGAAAACGTGAACTGCCTATTATAGTGCGCTGGATACCGTCTATGGTAATGATGGGAGCGATCTTCTTCTTCTCCTCGCTCCCGGCTGGTCGGATTCCATCTTTTGGCGAATGGGACTTATTGATTAAAAAGGCTGGGCATGCAAGTGGGTATGCACTGCTCGGGTTGGCTTACTACTTTGCACTCCCACCGCGCCTTTCATCCGGTTATCGTTGGATTCTGGCGATGTTTATGGCGATCTTATTCGCTTTAAGTGATGAGTTCCACCAATCCTTTGTCCAGGATCGTAACTCGAGCATTATCGATGTGGGCATCGATGCCATCGGTGCAGCGATTGCCCTCACGATTGCTGCCTTCTACTCGTCAAACTCGAACTCGAATTCCTCGATTTGATCTACCTGCCAACCATTGCCTCGGACCAATTCGATATCGCCAAACATTTCATCTTGTCGCACTTCAACTTGATCCTGTTTAATTAGCTCCAGAACCGCAAGAAGAGAAACCACGATCTCTAAACGCGAGCGCGCGGTTTTTATCAACTTACGGAATGAAAGCTGGCTTACATCTTTGAGAGAATGGATGATGCTTAAAATCTTATCTCTTACGCGCACACGCGGGGTTGAAACATTTTCCTCGAGCGTTGGCTTCTTGTGCACATTTTTCAGCACTTCGAGCATCGCCTGGTGAAGATCATCAAGTTGGAATTCCTGCATGTCAATCTTCGGATCGATGACGGGGGGAGGGGCGAGACGAATATAGGAGCGCAGCCCCGCTTCTTCACGTTCGGAGAGAAGGATCGCAACCTGCTTGTATTTCTTGTAGGCTACAAGCTGCCGCGCCAGCGCATCCCCGGGATCTTCCTCACCAGGCTCACGTAAAGGTGGTCTTGGGAGCAATACTTCGGATTTAATTTGGATCAAACGCGCGGCCATGACCAAGAAGGATGCAAGGTCTTCTAATTGACGATCATGAATCTGCCTGATGTAGGCAAGATATTGGTCAGTGACTTCTGCGAGCGAGACTTTCGTGATATCCAACTCAGCATGTTCGATTAGATTGAGGAGTAGGTCAAGCGGGCCTTCGTATACCGGGAGTTGGATTGTGTAGATGGGAGGTGAGAGCATGGATCAGAGCAGGGTGACGATTAAACTTACGATGGCGACGATGGCTAAGAATATGCCTAAACCAATCCTGACAGAGCGGAAAAGTTGACGATCGGCTTCTTGCTGTCTTACTGAGGCTTCACGTTGAGCTGACTTGCGCTTACGATCTATTTCGAGGAAGTCCTCCATGCGAGCTTCCGACGCATGTGCCTCGGCTGCTTTCAACTTGTTGGCTTGATTGCGGGCTTGGTCCAGGCGCCATATTCGAGTTGATTTACTGTGTCGCGAGACGACTCTGCTGAAAATCGTGAGTGGCTCTTGGCAGCTTTCACATTTATTGGCATTGAGGGGATTGTGCATTCCGCAAGAAGAGCACACAAGGTTGCCATCAATAATGCTCGCCCTGCAATTTTGGCACTGATACGCGGCCTGTCCGATTTCGACAAGCTTTTCATCTGAACAAATGGGGCATTCGTAGGTTGGCATAGGCTCTTAAGTGTTTAAACGATGATTGGCTGAATTATAACACCCATCGAATTTTGCATCCTGCGATGTTAACTTTAGAATGTAACTTTTCTTGTGGTTTTGAATCTAATCTAAATTGGGGAATTCATGGTTATAATTCCCGTTTAGAATCTACTTGAGGAGTATAAGATGATCGAAGAACCGATACATGTTGTTGATGATGCTTTTGAAAAGACTGTCCTGCAGTCCGATCTCCCGGTAATCGTAGACTTCTGGGCGCCATGGTGTGGTCCGTGCTTGATGGTAGGTCCGATCCTGGAGAAGATAGCAAAAGAGTATGCTGGTAAGCTTATCGTCGCAAAAGTAAATACTGACGAAAACCCGAAGTGGGCCATGGAATATGGTGTGCAAGGGATACCGACAATGCTGCTTATTGCCAACGGAAACGTCGTGCACCATCAAGTTGGCGCAGTTCCAGAGCCCTTCATAAAGGACATGGTTGACACGTTCCTGGAGACCGTTGTAACGGAGTGATTTCCTGCCAACGATTTACCATCGTCATCGAGATGCATCCCAGCGTTCTGGGTTAACAAGAAACGACCTGAAGAAGCAAATCGCTCTTCAGGTCGTATTTCTTTTCGATGTTATCCGCAGTATCTAGCGCTGATCTCCAGAAGAAGTCCCCCATATCAACCCCTCAATTTTGCGAATAAGGCGTCGTACGAATGATCTCATACGTGCCAGGAGCATGAGGAAGGCGCGCCGCCGGCGAGCTGCGCGAGAGATCTTGCGCTCAGGGCTGACCCATTTAAGGGTCAGAGCACCCCAAGTGAGACCAGCACCAAATCCCACTAGAACCAGGTTATCACCATCTTGAATCCTTCCGCTTTGCAGCGCTTCGCAAGCGGCAATAGGGATGGAAGCTGTTGAAGTATTTCCATAACGGCTAAGGTTGATTACGAACTTCTCTAAGGGCATTCTCAATCCGCGAGAAGCTGCTTCAATGATGCGCATGTTCGCTTGATGAGGGATCACCCAGGTTACATCATCTAAAGCCCATTCGGCGAGCGAAACAGCTTCGCGTGTGGCTGACGCCATCACGCGCGTCGCAAAGCGGAAAACCTCGCGACCTTTCATTTGGATTGTATGTTGTTTCTTATCGACAGTCTCATGAGTGGTGGGAAGTTTGCTCCCCCCAGCGGGCAGAGAGAGCAGATTTGCACCCGATCCATCAGAACGCATGATGCAGGTGAGAACACCACCGGGTCGATCGCTAGCCTGCAGGACGAAGGCTCCCGCACCATCACCAAAGAGGACGCAGGTATTTCTGTCCTCCCAATTGGTGAAGAGGGACAGCGTTTCGGCTCCAATCACAAGGGCATTCTCGATAGAGCCGGTCCGAATTGCCTGCGCAGCCATATTAATGGCATAGATGAATCCCGTGCATGCCGCGGAGAGGTCGAATGCGCCAGCGTGGGTTGCTCCGATTTGGTCCTGAACGATGCACGCGGTCGAAGGGAAGATGTACTCGGGTGTAGATGTGGCGACAATGATGAGATCGAGGTCTTTGGCGGTGATGTCGGTCGACTCAAGCGCTCGGAGTGCGGCATTTTCTGCAAGCGTCGCCGTGGTCTCCCCCTTTTCAGCGATATGGCGTTCGCTGATTCCCGTCCGGGAGAGGATCCAGTCATCCGTTGTATCGACCATCCTTGCAAGATCATCGTTGGTTAGAATTCGATCTGGCGCTGCCATCCCCCAGCCGGTGACATGTGCATATCTTTTGGCCATAAGGCATCAAAACCTTTCTATACCTTCCCAAATATTAAACAAGCGTTATGCCCACCGAACCCGAATGAATTCGTCATCACATTCGTTAGTTCCTGTTGTCGTGCTTCATTGGGCACGTAGTCCAGATCGCATTCTGGATCGGGAGTGTGGTAGTTGATGGTGGGCGGGATTACATTATGCTGCAAAGCCAGTACACAGAAAATGGATTCCATTGCCCCAGCCGCGCCGAGTAAATGGCCGGTCATTGACTTCGTAGATGAGATCGCAAGATGGTACGCATGGTCAGCGAAGGTCGCTTTTATCGCCTGAGTTTCTCCGACATCGTTGAGTTTAGTGCTTGTCCCATGGGCGTTGATATAATCGATCTGTTCAAGTGCTAAGCCTGCAGTTGCGAGCGCGTTCCGCATGCAGATCTCTGCGCCTTCACCTTTCTCGGCTGGGGCAGTCATATGGTACGCATCGCTCGTGGCGCCGTATCCAATCACCTCTGCTAGGATTTTTGCACCACGCGCTTGCGCGATCTCGTAAGACTCGAGAATCAGGCAGGCAGCACCCTCGCCCATGATGAATCCATCCCGTTCAAGATCGAAGGGTCGAGATGCTTCCTTCGGGGCATCGTTGCGGGTAGAGATTGCATTCATCGAGTTGAACCCGGCGAGGGCGATGGGGATGATCGCCGCCTCCGCTCCACCGGCGAGGATGGCGTCGGCTGCGCCTCTCCGGATCATCTCAGCTCCTTCTCCAATTGCATTTGCGCTTGATGCACACGCCGTCACGATCGTCATGTTCGGGCCTCGCAAACCATGGGCAATTGCGATATACCCGGGGGCTGAGTCGGGGAGCATCATGGGGATCATATGAGGGCTCACCCATTTGGGGCCACGCTCTAGGTACTTCAAATTTTCATCGATAAGCGTACCGACCCCGCCAATGCCGCTTCCGATGATTACGCCGATCCGGTCGCGGTTTCCATCATCTATCGACAATCCAGAATCCTGTATCGCCTGCGCGGCTGCCTCTAAGGCGAATTGCGTAAAACGGTCCGTCCGCCGAGCGAGGCGCCTCCCTATTGATTGGACCGGATCAAATCCCTTAACCTCAGCCGCGATCCGGGTACGGAAATCAGTTGTATCGAAGTGGGTGATGAGTCCAACACCCGATTCGCCGGCTAACGCCGCTGTCCAGGTACTCTGGATATCATTGCCGAGTGGACTGATACATCCCAATCCCGTGATAACCACGCGTCTATATGACACGTCACCCTCCTATCGGTGTGATATTTGCTGCCCCTGTGTGTGAACAACACTATATGCAGAGTTTGGGTGCGCTCAAAATAAGTGACCCTGTGCTAGAATTTGCGCTGACGACATATCAATTCCAAGATTGGTTAGATATAGTTATTTCGTTTTATTTTGATCTCACAAATAGTGATGTTGAGGAATCCCATGCTCCTGGTAACTGGAGGAACGACTTTTATCGGTCGAGCGGTCCTGAGAAACCTTTCGGCATACGGCTATTCGATCCGCACACTTCTCGAGCCATCTATAGAATCTCCTCTGCTGCCCCCTGGTGTAAGTGTGGACGTCGCGCTCTCATCTCTCGATGATGAACGGGGCGTCCGAGCAGCGATGGTGGATGTCAATGCCGTGATCCATCTAGCCGGGACAGGATTAGATCGTGCGCTTGATGACCCCGAAATTATTGACGCCGAAGGGACGAGGGTGCTTGTTGAAGCAGCAGAAGAAGCCGGAGTGGAACGTTTTATTTATCAGAGCACTTTCGGAGCAGATACCGCCTCGGCATATCCTCAAGTTCGGGCCAAGGCGATTGCAGAAAACCACATTCGTAATTCAGATTTGCCTTTCACGATCTTGCGTTCGGCGGTTCTATTTGGCGCTGACGACAGCTTTACTACCTCATTGGCGATGCTCATGGCTGGGTCAATATTGTTCTTCCCCATTCCTGGGGACGGATCTACTGTCCTGCAGCCTTTATGGGTTGAAGACCTCGCCACTTGCATTGGCTGGAGTTTAGATGAGGAAGAGACGAAGGGTGGTACGTTTGAACTGGGCGGTCCAGAGTACTTTACACTTCGACAGGTGGTTACGATGGTGATGCGTTCGGCAAGCATCATGCGCATCATTGTTCCAACACGCCCACCGTATTTACGTGGGGGCGCCTGGTTGATGGAGAGGCTTCTGCGTTATTCTCCAACTTCGACAAATTTTCTAGATTATCTTGCAGTGAACAGGACGACCGATTTAGACACCTTACCGCGGTTATTCGGGCTTTCGCCAACGCGAATGGAGGATCGTCTAGGCCATCTCCGAGAGAAGAATTGGGGCTGGGAATTGCTAAGACGGCAGTTTTCTAATAGGTGAAGTGGGGCGATGAAAGACAGGATTGAGATACGCTCACTATCCAAATACGAAGAAATGGTGCAAGCGGAAGACTTGCAGCGAATCGTTTGGTCGGGGAGTGAGACCGATATCGTCCCTGCCCATCTTTCAATGGCCATCAGCCACAATGGCGGGACTGTGCTGGGGGCTTTTGATCAAGACAAATTGGTGGGCTATCTGCTGGGATTTCTGGGTACTGATTCGAAGAGCCCGGATCGCATTGCAATGACGCGCTTGAAGCATTGTTCGCACCAAGTGGGGGTGCACCCTGGGTACCGAGATCGTGGTGTTGGTTTCGCGTTGAAGCAAGCTCAACGGGTGGAGGTTCTAAAGCAGGGAATTCGACTGGTCACTTGGACATACGATCCGCTGCTCTCTCTGAACGCGCACTTGAATATTCGACGGCTTGGTGCGGTATGTAATACATACATCCAGCGCGCTTACGGTGAGATGCGTGACGCATTGAACGTAGGGATAGAATCTGATCGGTTTCAAGTGAACTGGTGGGTTACATCTCCTCGTGTTTCCTCTCGTTTTGAAAAAGAGCGAGCTCCGCTCGATATGGTCCACTATCTCGATGCTGGCGCAGAGATAGTTAATCCCTCCATCTTGGATGGTGACGGTTACCTACACCCGGGCGAGGCAATCCACACCCCAGAAGGGATGGTTGCATTGGTTGAGATCCCGCCTGATTATCACGCACTGAAAAAGTTCGATTTAGGTCTGGCAAAGAACTGGCGGGAGCACTCACGGAAAGTCTTCTTATCCTTGTTTGCCGCGGGATATCTTGTTACCGATTTCCTGTTCCTCAAGGGTGAGGAGCAGCCTCGATCATACTATGTGCTCACGCACGGGGAAGGGAAGCTTGGGTAATGCGAATCGAACGCATCGAGTTACATCACATCAGTATGAGGTTGAAAAACACCTTCATCACATCTTTTGGTGAAGAACTCGACCGGGAATGTGTGCTCGTGAGGGCTTTCTCTGACGGTCAAGAGGGGTGGGGTGAATGTGTCGCAAGCAGGGAGCCGGGGTTTTCTTATGAGACAGTCGAGACCGCCTGGCATATCCTGCGTGATTTCTTCATTCCGGCTATTCTCAACAGGCCGATATCACACCCGCGGGATCTAAAGCAGCGTTTACAGGCTTTTAAAGGGCATCCGCTTGCTCGTGCTGGGCTTGAAATGGCATTGTGGGACTTACGGGGCAAGCTTGATGGGAAATGCCTTAGAGCGCTCCTTGGAGGAGAGAAACATAGGGTACCGGTGGGCGTATCCGTTGGGATCCAGGAGAACCCGGAGGCGATGATCGAAAGAGTAGGAGAGTATCTGCATAACGGATATAACAGAATCAAGATCAAGATTAAACCCGGTGCAGACTTGGAGGTTGTTAGAGCCGTTCGGGATTGTTATCCCAACATCAATCTCCAAGTTGACGCGAATGCTGCCTATACGTTAAGAGATACGACGCTTTTCAAGGATCTGGACTCACTGGGCTTGTCCATGATCGAACAGCCTTTGGCAGAGGATGATCTGATCGATCATGCTGAGTTGCAGGGGCAAATCAATACTCCCTTATGCCTAGATGAGTCGATCCGCAATCGACGCCACGCGGGGCAGGCAATTGCCATCAAGGCATGCAAGGTGATCAATATCAAATCCGGCCGTGTTGGTGGGCTGAGCGAGGCGATGGAAATTCATGACCTCAGTATTGGGGAGGGGATTCCTGTTTGGTGTGGGGGAATGTTGGAGACCGGAATTGGCCGTGCAGCGAATCTTGCGCTTGCCTCACTTCCAGGATTTACTTTTCCAGGCGATATCTCAGCAACTGACCGGTATTACGATCCTGATATCGCTGAACCGCGTTTTACGCTCAATTCTGACAGCACGATTGATGTGCCGGATAAGCCCGGGCTGGGTGTGGATGTTATTCATGATGAGCTGGAGCGGGTGACTCTGAAAGTTGAGGTACTGACGTAGGGCATGGGCGTGGAGGATCGAAGGATGGGCTAGAGCACAGCTCTTGGGGAGTTGTCTCAGGCAAGACTCATTATATTAAAAAGCTGCTGGGAAAAGTTTCGTGATCCAATCGATCGAAGCTGCGCCAGCGAAGGCGAAGATCAGCATCTTAAGCGTTTTCCCAAACCAGGTCCAAAGAAGGAATAGACCAATCGGCATTTTGAGCGCACCAGCTGCAATGCCGGCGAGATCGAATAAGGGATTCGGGATGAAAGCCAGAATCAGGATGAGCAGGGCGCCACGCCTGGTAGTCCACAGTTCCAGTTTCTTATAAATCTTGCTATCATCGACGACCCCCTGTCCACTGAAGCCCACGAGGTACCCCGTAATCTCACCAATGGCAGCGCCTGCGCCAGCTGCAAGCGCAATTCCCAATGGGTTGAACACAGCACCAAATGCAAAAGAAAATGCAATAGCCGGCGCGGGAATGATGATCGTGGCGTTCGCGAGCAGCGATAGCAAGAAGATGCTTGGATATCCGTATCCGGCAAGCTGTTCAGTCTTATCTCGTATGGAGAAGATGAAGACTGTAATCGCAATTGCTACGATAAAAGCTAAGAGGCGAACAGCGTGAAGTTTCCACCCCGAAAGCCATCCCGATTGCTTCACTTCTCTTCAATCAGAATTGTCTTGATGGCAACCGCAGGTGCCTGGGATTGCGCTGGATCGCGCACGGGGATGGCCATCAGTACATCCAAGCCTCCTGTCACGCGACCGAAGACTGAGTGTTTGCCATCCAACCAGGGCGTTGCTACATGGGTGATGAAGAATTGAGAACCGTTCGTATTGGGTCCGGCGTTAGCCATAGAGAGCACGCCGGGTCCGTCGTGCCTCAACTCGGGATGGAATTCGTCTTCAAAGGAATATCCTGGTCCGCCGCGTCCAGTCCCAGTCGGGTCGCCGCCTTGAACCATAAAATTCTCGATAACTCTGTGGAAAATAACACCGTCGTAGAAGCCTTCTCGGGCGAGGAACACGAAGTTATTCACCGTTTTCGGCGTCTTATCGGCGAAGAGTTGAAGGACGATATCGCCGTCATCGGTCTGAATGGTTGCTGTATAGATTTTTTGCGGATCGATGTCCATATTTGGTGGAGCTGTGTAGGTTTTTTCGGTCACTGGGTCTCCTTTATAGGCAGATTTAGTTGGAGGTTAAGAGAGCTTCGATTCTTGCGACAACCATGTCCATCGCAACCGTGTTCAATCCACCCTCGGGGATAATAACATCGGCATGGCGTTTCGAGGGTTCTACGAATTCGAGGTGCATGGGACGGACGGTCCTTTGGTATTGAAGAATGACAGATTCAACCGAACGACCTCGTTCCTCAATATCTCGCTTAAGCCGACGGATGAAGCGGATATCAGGCGGTGTATCGACGAAGATCTTAACATTGAATAGGTCACGCAGCTTCGATTCAGCAAAGACCAGAATCCCTTCCACAAGGATTACCGCTTGGGGATCGACATGTGTGGTTTCTCCCGTGCGAGAGTGAGTCGTAAAGTCGTAAATCGGTATCTCGACTGGCTCACAGCGTTGCAGGGATCGAACATGATCAACCAACAGATCCGATTCAAGAGAATCGGGGTGGTCGAAATTGATCACATCGCGCTGCGCTCGTGAGAGCTCGTTTAAATCCTTGTAGTAGGCATCATGCGGGATAAAGGCGATATGTTCTGCTCCGACGCGATTGAGGATGACATTTGCGACTGTCGTCTTGCCAGATCCAGTACCACCGGCGATGCCGATCACAATCGGATTGTATTCGGGTCCCATAGATCCATTATACGTGAAGCGTCATTTGAATGGAACTTACACAATAGAGGATCGTCGATTAACAACAATGTTCGTCCGCTCATTAGGGATGCCCAGTTATGGTCCTACCCGTATGCTGGTTTGCTCCTCGGGTCCTGAATAAATGACTTGGTGATTTCCTGGGATGGGATAGGAATCAAAAGAGCCAGCGCCGGGATTCGAACCCGGGACCTGTCGCTTACGAAGCGACCGCTCTGCCGACTGAGCTACGCTGGCTTGCTGTAGTTATTAGTTGTTCTACTCAGGAATAACCTGGGCGCCAATGCGGCGAGATTATACCAGTCGCAGCTGAGCCTTGGCAAGAAGGCCAGCCTGTTGGATAATGATTCTATGCGCGTAGCGATGCTTTCATATCATACATGTCCTCATGCAACCCTGGGTGGTAAGGATACCGGAGGCATGAATGTCTACGTCCGGGATCTGGCTCGTGAATTGGGTCGCCGAGGGGTCGGTGTGGATGTTTTTACTCGTTCCCAGGATGAGCATGTTCCACATGTACTCCATGATCTGGGCTATGGCAACCGCATCGTTCACGTCCGTGCAGGCCCGGAAGTCCCGATGGCGAAAACGGAATTGGTCGAGTATCTCCCTTTATTTTTAAAGGAGATTAATCGATTTTCGCAAGCAAAAGGCCTGACGTATGACCTCATCCATTCGCACTACTGGCTCTCTGGACTTGCGGCGCTGGATCTGCGTGACATCTGGTCCGTGCCCATTATCCAGATGTTTCACACACTCGCGGTAATGAAAAATCGAGTAGCCCGCAACGAGCATGAGGCGGAATCAACGATCCGCATTGATGCAGAAAAGCGCCTGCTGCGTGAAGTCGACTGCGTCGTCGCAGCCACACAAGCCGAAGTTGCCCAGATTCAATGGCTCTACCAGATTGGGACGGAAAAAGTGGTTGTCATCCCACCCGGTGTGGACACGAGTCATTTTTACCCGATAGCGAAGGATGAAGCAAAAGAGTTTGCAGGGATATCTCAGGAGAAGAGGATTATTCTCTACGTTGGTCGGATTGAATCTTTGAAAGGCATTGATACTTTACTGCGCGCGATTGCGAAACTCATTGAGGATGACGTTTTTCGGAACACCCCATTCGGTCTTGTGGTCATCGGCGGGGATGCAAAACTAAGTGCGGAAGAAACTAACGCAGAGATGGTCAGGCTGCAAGAAATCAGCGAATCCCTTGGCCTGGGTGAAGTCGTTTCTTTTTTGGGCAAATGCGACCAAGACATCCTGCAATACTATTACTCTGCTGCGGAGATCGTCGTTGTCCCCTCCCATTATGAGTCATTCGGTCTGGTAGCGTTAGAAGCCATGGCTTGCGGGACCCCCGTGGTCGCCTCAGAAACGGGAGGTTTGGCTTTTCTGATTCGAGACGGCGAGACAGGTTTCCATGTCCCAGCCGGGGATGTTGACTCGCTGGCTGATCGGCTCGCACGTCTACTGCAGGATGATGTTCTGCTCGCCCGCCTGGGAAAGCAGGCAGCAGCCTACGCAAAGGAATACGATTGGGCTCAGATCGCGGATCAAATTCTTGATCTCTATGGAACGCTGTTGCCCAAGACTGCATAGGATCCCGCATGCATTATTTGAGGCATAGTGCGTTTCTTCGAAGGTGACGAATCTGATTGAGCCTTGGGAAAGGCTCACCAAGTATTGATCCACGGTTTACAATAGTAAGCCGTATGTAATGGCTCGAGCAACACCTCGCGATTGAAAATTGGAATTTGTATGGAAGAGCTGGTGAGTAAGTATTATCTCATTGACATGGACGGGGTGCTCGTGAGCGGACGGAATCTGATCCCCGGTGCGAGCGATTTCATCCACGCCCTACGAGAGAAAGGCATCGGATACCTTGTCCTAACAAATAACTCGATTTATACACCACCGGACCTTTCGCACCGCCTTCAAATGCTGGGGCTGGACATCGAAAGCGAGCGGATCTTCACGTCGGCTATGGCCACCGCCTGGTTTCTCGATTCCCAGCATCCGCGGGGAAAGGCTTTTGTGATCGGTGAGAGTGGTCTCACAGATGCAATATATTCGATTGGGTATGTAATTACCGACACCGCACCAGATTATGTCATCCTCGGAGAGACTCTGAGCTACAACATGGTTTCGATCACGCGAGCGGTTCAATTGGTCGCGGAGGGCGCCCGGTTTATTGCCACAAATCCCGATCCAGCCGGACCTTCCGAGAGCGGGATTGTGCCAGCGACAGGAGCGTTAGCGGCATTAATCGAGAAGGCAACTGACGTAAGCCCCATGTTCATTGGAAAACCTAATCCCATTATGATGCGGGCTGCGCTAAACTTCCTTGGTGCACATTCTGAAGATACTGTGATGATAGGGGATCGAATGGAAACGGATATCATCGCTGGTGTTGAAAGTGGTCTAGAAACGATCCTTGTTCTCACCGGCATCGCTTCCCGAGACGACTTATATCGATATCCCTACCAGCCATCGCGCGTAGTAGAATCCTTGAGTGAAATTGCGATATGAGGCTCTATTGGTGAGGAACGTCCTTGTTTACAAGTTGTGGAGGTATTGAGGATGCTACCGTATATCGTCATCATACTGGCGGTGATTTACTTCGTCATGAAGGGAACAGGGTTTCTGGACGAATTGGCCAAGTCTCAGCGTAAGCAGGGCGATCCTGAAAAGCAGATGGGGTGGCGCTTGCTTGATCGAATGCGCAATGACTCTGATATGAACCACCGCCTGGAAGTCTTCAAGGATTTTCTTGGCGACAACGATGAAGAAGAAGGCGTATGAGTTGTCCACTTGTTCCTGTCTCGGAATGAGCTTGATCAATTTCCTCTGAATACTCTATTGAAAGTGTAACGGTGTAGTGTCTTGCCAGACGCAATAGGTGGTCTGGCGGCGCTGGGAACATCAATCCTATGGGCTGCCACATCCACATTCTTCACATTCGCCAGTCGGGAGCTGGGCTCGGTAGCAGTTAATAGAGTCCGGTTATTGCTGGCGACGCTCTTCCTCACCATCACTCATTTGGCCATAAACGGAGTGCTGCTCCCCGTTGGCGTAGAACCCGAGGCGTGGTTCTGGTTCGTGCTATCCGGGGTGATAGGGTTGGTTCTTGGTGACGCTTTCCTGTTCCAGGCGTTTGTGTGGATTGGCCCCCGGCTCTCCATGCTTCTCATGAGTCTAGCCCCCGTCATCAGTATGATCTTTTCGTGGATATTCCTCGCCGAGCGGCTAACACTATTCCAAATCCTGGGGATAGGGATAACAGTATTGGGTGTCTCAACGGTTATCCTTGATCGAGGGAAGCCCAGTGAGATGGATGGGCAGGATCGACATTACATCAAGGGGCTGCTTTTCGGACTTGGGGGGGCGATAGGTCAAGCTCTAGGTTTGGTCACCTCAAAAGTTGGGCTTAATGCAGGAGTATCCCCATTGTCCGGCAACTTGATCAGGATTTTTAGCGCGGCTTTGATCATGTGGTTTTTTGCCCTCGTAATGAAGCAAGCCAAAGTGACTCTGGGCAGCGTATGGCATTCGGGTCGAGCGCGCAGTTTTCTCTTCATGGGTGCCCTGGCTGGACCATTTCTTGGCGTCTGGCTTTCACTGGTTGCCATTCAACATACATCCGTAGGTATTGCCAGCACAATGATGAGCCTACCACCAATTTTCCTGCTCCCCATAGGGAAGATCATCTTCAAGGAGCCTATTGGATGGCGAGCGGTAGGCGGAACGGTTTTGGCGATCGGTGGTGTAGCGATGTTGTTCTTGGTTTGAAAAAAGAGAGAAATCAAAGAGGGTATGAGTTAATCTGTTGCGGTTGATTCGAGACCAGGTTCACAAGCGCTCAAAGTGCCGTCAGCGTCGATGAAGGGGCGAACACCACGCATGATCTCGATTTCACCTTCGACCATGACGCAAGTGCCGGATTTGAATTCGGGGTAGGTTTGGGTGTAGTCGACGATTTCAAAAGTGCCCATTTCCTCGCTAAAGATCGCAACATAGGGGATTGACCCTGCCTGGAACCACCGTTTGATTACGCCATATGCGCACAGTATTTCACCCTCCGAATTAAGCGAAATCTCATCCCACCTCATGCAACCTGTTCTTTCAGGTTCTGGGGTAGTCGCAGGCTCTGGGGAGGGACTCCCCTCTGGTGGCTTGGCTGCTATGACATCGGTAGGCGTTGCCTCAATAGGGGCACCGGTTGAGATTGGAGTTCCCTCGCGTGGAGTTAAAAGCGAGGCTAAATCGAAGCGGTTGAATGCGACGATCACGATTGCCACGACTGCAGTTACGCCGGCCAGCATGAGTGCCCAGCGGATGATATTTGCCCTCAATAAAGATTGTTGCTCTTGGTCATCTTGAGCGATTTCTTTATCAGGACTGGGTAGGAGATCCGCCAGTGGATCGAAATCCCTATCTGAGTCGAGGCGGCGATCATGGAGAACCGCTAATCCCTCCTCGCTCTCCGCAGGCATGCGTGGTATTCTTACATCTTTCTGAGGGGATTTCGTAAAAGGAGCTTCGCCAAAATCTTCAGCCTCGAGAGAAGCCTCCTCAGCGCTCTCTGGCTCCTCCTCCATGCTCGGTTTCAAACGCGCCAGGAGGCTTTCGGAGTGCTCGCTCCCTCCCGTGCCGACGCTGAACGGTTGCTCTGTTAAGAGTTCCCTGCCGCATAGAGGGCAGCGCTCGATGCCGCGTTCAACCCATTCTGCGCAGAACGGGCACTTATGCAAACTCGTAAGCCAGAGAGGGGGATCGATATCACGCCGGCAGAAGCGGCAGAAGACAGCCTCATCTTGAATCTCTTTGTTGCAGTGTGGGCAACTGCGCATGTGTATTGTCCCAAAAAGCTTATACGGCAATTGTAATCTTTCAGATGAATAGTGCAATGTCTCCTAGGTGCTATTAAACACGATATCTCAGTTGCGAGATTTGGCAAGGGAGTGCAATTTGTATTCATCCTCCTTCTCAAATACAGGGCTTGGGACTTTGCTGCCCTCAATGCTGGGGATATAGTTCCTTTTTAGAGGAACGATCCTTATCATTGGGTTGTGATCTCCGACCCCCGAATCTGTGCCACAGAACACTCCAGGAGGCACTCAGTTTCTTGTATGATGCATGCGAAATCAGCACAAGAGCCAGCAAATAAAATTGACAGGCGCAGATGAATATTACGGCATGATGGACGCATGAGGTAAGGCAATTATGAGACGCTCAACCAGGGATTTTTTCAAGGCATGGCATGGAGTCAAGGAAGCAACGTTGTTCGACCGTCTGCATGGTTATGTATATGCACGGTGGCCGTACCTTTACATTGGCATCGGACTCGGGGAGCATCCCATCGGTCGAGCGTACAAATCGATTATTTCTATTCTCACTGACTTGCGTCTTACTAGGGATAAACCTGCTTCCCAGGGAAAGACCATCGCCGATACCTATCATGGAAAGGTGGTCACGACCGACTCCGCTCGCCAGCTTGTCCAGGTCCAGGAAGATATCAATTTACCGGATCTCGAGCACGTGATCCCATACCCGAAGGCGCGCGATATTATCATGACCGACCCCGATCATATCGCCATCCTGGACTGTCCTTGTCGATCTGCCCGCACGGAGCCATGTTTACCGTTAGATGTTTGCATGATTGTAGGTGAGCCCTTCGCATCATTTGTTCTTGATCATCACCCGAATCGCTCACGCCGGGTTACGTGTGAGGAGGCAGAGGGCATACTTGAAGCGGAACACGCACGCGGCCATGTTCATCACGCATTTTTCAAGGATGCGATGTTGGGACGGTTTTATGCGATATGCAATTGTTGCTCATGTTGTTGTGGCGCGATGCAATCAATGCGGAATGGGACTCCCATGCTGGCCTCATCAGGCTATGTCAGCGTGGTGGATCCCGACCTTTGTGTCGCTTGCGAATTATGCACCGATCACTGTCCCTTCGGTGCGATGAGTATGGGCGGTGCACTAGTTGAAATTGACCGGGTTTTGTGTATGGGTTGTGGAGTGTGTGTGAGTAAGTGCCCGGAAGGGGCACTGAGCCTTCAAGGTGATCCCGAAAAAGGAGTTCCTTTAGTGCTCAGTGAGCTCCTGAAAGCAGGCGTGGAAGCATAACTCCAGGGGATTGAAGGAAGTCAAGAAAGGTTACCTGCAGCGGGTCACTTAAGGGTTAAGCGAGGCTATAATATAGCCCGCTGTGCATTGTAGAGATATCTTGTTTAACTCTGTTGAATTTTATGGACAAAATAGGAGAACTTCATGGCTGTAAGTCAGCTGGCGAAGATAATCAATGAATCGCCGACTTTGCGGCTGAATGAACAAGCGAGGATCTTGCGATCCCAAGGAGAACCTGTCATTCACCTTGGGATTGGTGAACCGAAGAACAAGACACCGATCAGCGCCCTGCTCAGCGCCGCGGCCCGTTTGAATGCCGGAGATATTAAATACACACCGACGGATGGGATGCCTTCCTTAAAGAAGGCGATCATCCGCTACACCGAGAAAAATTACGGCAGGCTCGTCGCGTTGGAGAATGTTATCGTCTCGACGGGAGCCAAGCAATCCATCTACAACATCCTTTTTACGATCGTAAACCCACAGGAAGAGGTTATCCTCCTGGCGCCGTACTGGGTAAGTTATCCCGAGATGGTTAAAATGGTCTCAGGTGTGCCTGTCGTGGTTGCTCCCGAGGATGGAAACTTCCACCCCAGCCTGCGGGTTATCGAACAGGCGGTCAGTCCCGCTACGCGGGCGATCATCCTGAACAGCCCCAACAATCCTTCGGGAATTCTCTACTCGGAGGACTTCATCGCCGAGATTGTGGAGTATTGTGAGAAGAAGGACATCTATCTCATCTGTGATGATATTTACCAAAAACTCGTTTTCGATGGAAAGGAAGCCGTTCCAGCTTACAACTACACCACTGAGGATATCGAATCCAGCCACTTGATTGTCGTCAATGGCGTATCCAAGATGTACGGGATGACGGGTTTTCGCATTGGTTGGGTTGTTGGACCGCGAAAGCTAGTCAAGGTGATGGCGACCATACAAGCGCAGATGACTTCAAATCCGCCAGTTGTCTCTCAAGCTGCTGCGGAGGGGGCGCTTATGGGCGATCAAAACGTTGTGGAGAGTCTCCGCCTGACAATACAGAATAACCGCGATGTGATGCTGAACGAACTGCTTGGTCTCAACGGGGTTCAAGTCACAAAGCCCGATGGGACATTCTACTGCTTACCCGATTTTCGATCCTTCGAGATGGCATCGACTGAGCTATCCAAATTCCTGCTCGATAAAGCACTGGTTTGTACGGTTCCGGGATCTGCATTTGGAATGGAGGGTCACCTGCGACTGAGTTATGCAGGTTCGATCAAGGAAATCAAGGATGGGATTGGACGTCTGAAGTGGGCGTTAGACCCTGAATCTTCCGATGAAATCTACGTTGGCAATCGCAGACTCACTAGGGATTGGCTATGACGAACAACCTACTGAATATCAAAACACCTGCTCAAGCGGAGGCTGATGCTCTACAGTGTGACTATGGCTTAGAAAATCACGGGTTAACCGATCTCAATACAATCTATTGGAATCTATCCCCGGAGTCGCTTTACGAGGAGATCACTTTCCGACGAGAAGGTCACATCACGCACATGGGTGCGATAGCAGTCTCCTCCGGAAAACACACCGCAAGAGCGGCGAATGATAAATTCATCGTCCGTGAACCGTCGACTGAGGAGAATATCTGGTGGGGGGAATATAACCGCCCCTATGATGTGAAAAAGTTCAACGAGATCTACAACCGGATGCTGGGGTATGCACAGGGGCGTGATATTTTCGTCCAGGACTGTTTTGTCGGCGCGGATCCCGAATACCGAATACCCATTCGTATCATCACGGAATATGCCTGGCATAGTCTTCTAGCTCGGAATATGTTCCTTCTTCCGCAAAGCGACGAGGAATATCGACAGCACATCCCATCCTTCACCCTCATCGCCGTTCCATCCTTTAAGGCTATCGAATCAATTGATGGGACCAATTCCGAGACATTTATTGGCTTAAATTACGAGCAAAACCTCGCCATCGTCGCGTCTTCCGCTTACGGTGGTGAGATAAAAAAATCGATCTTCACAGTATTGAATTACCTGCTCCCACTTCAGGGCGTTATGCCGATGCACTGTTCTGCGAATGTGGGTCCGGAGGGGGATGCTGCTCTTTTCTTCGGTCTCTCGGGGACAGGGAAAACAACTCTCTCAGCTGACCCATCCCGCAGTCTCATCGGTGACGATGAACACGGATGGAGCGATAAGGGAATCTTCAACTTCGAGGGTGGCTGTTACGCGAAGGTGATCCGTCTTTCCTCCAGCGCAGAACCGGAGATTTATGCGGCCACACAAAGATTCGGCACCATACTTGAAAATGTTGTATACGACCCGGTAACGAGGAAGATCGATCTCGACGACAATGAGCATACCGAGAATACTCGCGCCTCCTATCCCCTGGGTTACATCGAGAATTCCGTTCCAGAGAAAATGGCAGGGCACCCGAAGAATATCATTCTGCTGACATGTGATGCATCTGGTGTAATGCCGCCGATTGCTAAGCTCTCACCCAGCCAGGCTCTGTATCAGTTCGTATCGGGATATACAGCGAAAGTAGGCGGAACTGAGGTCGGAGTAGGAGATGAACCGGAAATCACATTCAGCACCTGTTTCGGTGCACCATTCATGGTTCATCATCCCTCTATCTACGCTGATTTACTAAAGGGGAAGATCGAGCGACATGGTGTCAACACCTGGCTGCTTAATACGGGTTGGGTTGGAGGACCCTACGGCGTTGGGAAGAGGATCAGCATCAGCTACACTCGAGCCCTGTTGAATGCTGCGCTCTCTGGTGCGCTGCTAGATGTGGAATATAAGAAAGATCCCATATTCGGCTTCGAGGTTCCGGTCACCTGTGAGGGAATCCCTGCAGATGTGCTCGACCCATCTTCTTCTTGGCCGAATAAGGGTGAATATCAGGAGAAGTACCGTCTATTGGCGTCCCGCTTCATTGATAACTTTAAAAAGTTCGTCTTGGATTTCCCCCCAGAGGTTCGCGAATCAGGGCCTGCAATCTGATACAATAGCCCGCCTTATCTGAGATTGCGCTCATTTCTCCGAAACCCCAGTCGCTCGGAACTGAAGAGGATATGCGCTCATAGATTTGGAAGCGATCTTGCACTTGGAATTAATTGGTTGTATGTTTTTTGGTCTTCTGGACAGGACGAAATAGGATGCCGAAGGGATCTTCAAAGATTGCAAATTGGGCAATAGGCCTTCTGGCAGCAGCCTTTGCTATCACGCTGCTGATTGCAGGGTTTGTTTCCTTTTCTGTTGTACGTGACCTAACGGCTTCGTACACGGGAGTTGGTTTGAACCCCTTTCAGAGCAGTTCTGGAGGTGAGGATGATGGACCCGCACATCCGGGCGTGACGCCGACTGCAGTGAGGTTTGAAGCAACGCCCCAGCCTTGGGATGGGAAATCCCGGGTGACCGTCTTGGTGATGGGTCTGGATTACCGCGATTGGATTGCCTCCGATGACGCCCCTAGAAGCGATACGATGATGTTGATTACCGTCGACCCGATCACGTTACAAGCGGGGATGGTATCGATCCCCCGTGATCTATGGGTTGAGATTCCTGGCTTCACCTATAACCGCATCAACACTGCCTATATGTTTGGTGAGGCGTACAACCTCCCTGGTGGCGGTCCAGCGTTGGCACAGAAGACCGTTGAAAACCTCCTGGGTGTTCCGATCACATACTATGCGGTTATCGATTTCCACACGTTTGAACGCTTGATCGATGAGATCGGCGGTATCGATGTATTGGTTAAGGAGCGGGTAAAGATTGCGCCGATAGGTGGCGTCTCGTCGTGGTTGGAGGCGAAACCCTATCATTTGAACGGCGCGGAGGCTCTTGCCTATGCAAGGGTGCGAAAAAACGCCGGCGGGGACTTCGGTCGTGCAGAGCGTCAGCAGCAAGTAATACTTGCTGCCATGGATCGGGTTGTGGGATTTGATATTCTTCCTGGCTTGGTTGCGCGTTCACCGGCTATCTATCAAGAACTCGCATCGGGTGTCCGCACGAATCTCAGCCTCGAGCAGATTATCTCCCTGGTTTGGCTGGCGTTGAAAGTTCCCAAGGAGAATATCCAATCAGGTTACATTGGTCCCCCAACTATGGTCGGTTTTTATACCCGACCTGATGGCGCTCAGGTGCTGCGTTTTGTGCCGGATCAGATCCGGATCATGCGTGACAAGATCTTTGTCGAGACGAGCGCGCTTAACCCGACACTCCCTGAGCCGCCAGATAGTGGCTACGCTCCGTAACGGTAGGTGGTATGACACTCTTCGATCCGAATGATCTGACGCAAAAGCATCCCGTAAACCGGAAGCAAACGTCACTTGGCGACACACAACCGGTGAAGCCGGCATCAGCGGCTCGCAAGCGTCCGATATCTCGACGGTGGTTTCTCGGGATCCCGGCTCTAATTTTCGTTGTGCTCGCAATCGCGACCGCTTCTGGATATGTGAGCGGTATGTCCGCGCGCGAAATCACACAGGCAGAAACCTTGGCTTCAGCTGCCCAGCAACAGATGGACCAGGGCGTTGAGAATCTTATTGCAGGGGACTTCGAACTCGCCATTCAGCGCTTCGAGTATGTCTTGAGCCTTGATCCTTATTTCCCAGGAGCGGTGGAGTTCCTCGGTCAAGCGCTGTCTGCGCTGGACCAACCTACGCCAACCGCAATTCCAATAGCGTCGTTGACACCGACATCAACACCGGATTTCAGCTCCTATGAGGGGATGTTTGCAAGCGCACAGGAGTCTTTCGATCGCGGAGACTGGACGACAACCTTAAATATCCTGATCCGGTTGCGTGGTGAAAAGCCTGATTATCTCTTAGAGGAAGTGAATGACTTAATGGCTGCCTCGTTGCGCAATCGAGGCATGGATCATCTCTTTTCTACTAGGCTGGAGCAGGGGATCTTTGATCTCACGCTTGCAGAGCGATTTGGTCCCCTCGACTCGCAAGCAGCGAGTTGGAGACAGTCCGCGGCTTTCTTTATTTTTGCAAATAGCTACTTCGGCTTGGATTGGAGCTTGGCCAGTGAATACTTCGGCCAGGTCTGCCAGGCGAATATCTGGGGAGGTTGCACGAAGTATGGCTTATCTGCTAAAGAGTACGCTTCCGAACTGGCAGAGCAGGACTATTGTCTTTCCTCCTATTACTTCGAACAAGCCTTTGGGTACGTGAACCCGGGTGGGGTAGAGCCGACGGCGACGCAGGTTGCCATTCTTTGTGCGACAGCGACAGCCCCGACACCGACATTTACAGCTACACCGACTCTTGGAACTGTCACGGCTACGGCGACGTTCGAACTCACGCCAACCCCCTCGCATACGCCTTCTCTCACGCCTTCTCCGACCGAGGGCGCATCCGCAACAGAGACCTCAACGCCACCAGAAACTCCTACCAGCACGCCGACGCCAACTTCAACGCCAATTTCAACGCCAACACCATCGGATACTCTAGAATCTTAAACTACATTCCTGCAATCAGATAGATTGGCCGTCACCTACGCGAAGCCACGCACTTGTTATACGTATAGCCATCATGTGGTGCTGTCTGGGCGTGGTGTGTAAGGTAGGTGTAATGTGTGAACGTTAGGAATCTTGTTTATCCTTTGTGAACGAGAAGAAGGCCAAGAATCTCAATTGGAAAAACCTTGGATGCAGTATCCAGAAAGGATGCAAGTATGTCAAAGATTGAAAAGTCACAAAGAGGACAGGGCTTATTGGAATACGGTATGCTTATCATTTTAGTCGCAGTGCTAGTCTTCGCTGCCATTGCTCTTCTGGGTCCGTCGACAGGGAACCTCTTCAGTGACGCTGTGGTGTTATTCTGAGCTTCTGTTCACCAGAATACCGACGGCTATAAATTTGACCTATCTGAAGAGCTTCAGGTAGAAATAAAGAGAGCCTGCCAATTTGGCAAGCTCTTTTTTTCTTCAAGATGGTCAGTTTTGTTATTTCTCAGATCCATTCTTTCCTTTCTTCCGCAGTATTTTTTCCAGAATAGCAAGGTTCAGAGGTTTTGGCAAAAAGCCCGTCGCTCCAGCCTCCTTTGCTTGCTCCTCAAGGTAGTTATCCTGCGCTGCTGTGAGAAGAAAAATGGGTACATGCTCGCCATTTGGAGTGGTGCGCATCTCCTCGAGCGTTCGTAGACCATTCATCCCAGGCATCATGAAATCGAGCAGAACAAAATCAGGCTGTGAAAAGCGCAGCATTTCGACCGCGTCTTCGCCTCGATACAGTTCAAGCGGCTCATGCCCGAGCATGGTGACCGCCATAGAGAGCATTTTTGCGGTATTGATTTGGTCGTCAACGATCATTACCTGAGACAACTTTATTGCTCCTTACCTGGTCCCCAGGTTCCCAATAATAAACCCGTGGGGGTTGCGCAAAGCCAGAGTCCCACGGGATGGTGTGGTTCTAATTCGGTTCCACGATAGCTTCGTGGTCGAATTTCGGTAACTGGCTGTCATAGCTCGGATGAGCCTTAGACCCTGTAGCTTTGCGTCATCACCTTTCGGTGATTTTGCCTTTTTCGTTTCTGGATACAGTATATGCGATTTTCCTGTATTTTAGCCTTACAAGTGACTTTCGAGATGGAAACCATTCCAGATTGTGAAATGGGTAACAAATTCCATCTTCGAGATCCATCCACCTCTGCAATCTACTTGATTTTCATATAGCGGGTTTTCAACCCAGATTATTTGATCGCTTCATATCTGCCGAGTTCAATCTTCAACACTCCCAGCGGATATATTCTTACTGCGTTCAATGGATTGAAGAGCTAAATAACGCTCTCCAAATTTTCCAATATTTTCCATCTCGGTTTCGAATTGATCATAGTGCCTTTCTTCATCGTCGATCAAATCCTCAAAAACCCTCTTCGAAGCAGAATCTGCGTTTGCGCTGCATTCATTTGCCCAGAGATTGTAATCTTTTACGCTGTCCTGCTCCATATTGCTGGCTAAAGCTAGCATGGATTTTACGTCGTGGATCTTCTGAACCTCCATTGAGGGGACCATCTCAACTTCGCCTTTCAGAAATAGAATCCTCTCCGCCAGGCGTTCGACGTGTCCCATCTCCTCGATGCCAGTTCGTTTAAACAATCCTGCCAGCAGATCGTACCCCAGATCGTCGCAGTGGAAATGGAAATACATATATTGATGGGTCGCAGTCAACTCGTCCGCGACAGCTTTGTTTAACAGTTCAATACTCTTCTCATGCATCTTTCGCTCCTTATAAGTTTGGTAAGATCGATTCAATTCCTACTGGTTAATTATACCTCTGCCATATATTTTTCCAGATAATTCCAAATGCCGTTATGCTCCTGCTTCAACGTATCTATGGATGATATCAACGGTGCGCGCCACCCCATCTTCAGCGCGTATTTGCACGCCGATTGCCTTGGCGCGCGCACGCATATCCTGGTCACTCACTGCGGCGAGAATGGATTCGGCCAGGGTCTGCGTGGTAAGCTTCTTTGCCGGGATGGGTTTGGGGCCTGCGCCTAGAGTGTGCACGCGATGTCCCCAGAACGGTTGATCGCTGGTAAAAGGGGTGATGATATTCGGTACGCCGGCCTGTAAACCCGCTCCCGTCGTGCCAGCCCCCCCATGATGAACAACCGCTGACATCCTGGCGAACAACCAACGATAGGGCGCGGAATCAAGCTGTAAAACGGTATCTGGAGGATCATTGAAATGATTTTCTTTCCCCACGATCACGGCCCGCTGCCCACTCAGAGCCAATGCTTCCCGAATAGTCTTGGCCATTCTCTCAGGATTGCGGGTCAAGGTACTGCCAAAGGCGAATGCTATGGGGGGTGAGCCTGTATCCAGAAAGTCAAGCAGATTCTGTGGAGGGCGCCAATCCGGATCATCCATGAACCAATAGCCAGTGACATGTGCATCCTCGCCCCAGTCGGCAGGCGGTGGAAGCACACAAGGGCTGAACGCGTACAGGATCGGGGTTCGGCGATCACTTCTTACAGCAAAAGGCCAGCCGGTAAGTGGGGGCAGGTGCGAGTTGCTTCTTCGAATCCATTGGTATAGAAACCGGCTTCCCTGCCAGTAAGTTTGTGTGATGAACTCGTGCGTAAGTCGACGGTAAAGGTTTCCCAGTGGAAGGTCTGGAAAGACGATCCCGGGGAACTCGGTGGTGGGGGTAAAAACCGGGAAAAATTGTGCGGAGAAATCGTGGACACCCTTCTCTCGAGCAATCTCATGACCTGCATTCGTCAGGAGAAAAGAGTGGATGATGAGTTCTGTGTTTTCACATGCCAAATTTGCTCGGTCGAGGACGCCCACCGCAAGAGGCACGACGAATTTTGACATTACGCGGATCATGCGCAAATAATTCCTGCCAGCCTTGTCCACAAGTTCCTGGACAAGTCTGGCAGGGTCACCCGGTAACCCAATGAAATCAATGCCATGAGAGGTGACGAGTTGTTCGAACCCTGCTGGTGCAGCCATGCGAACGCCATGACCTGCACGCATGAAGCCTACTCCGAGGCCGACGAACGGCTCCACATCTCCGCGCGATCCATAGGTTAAGAGTGTGATTCGCATCTAATGTTTCCTAGGCGACACTCTGGAAGGGCTCAGGTATAGCTAAACAGTTACGGGGATCCTTCTCCTGCTGACTCTTGTGGTTCATCATCACTTCGAAGGTCTTCAATATCTGTTCGTCTTTGGACAAAGACAACCCAGATATTGTTATAGAGGTATATCTTCAAATTCAGTCAGAAGCCCGTATGCGACTCCCACCATAGTCGGTCCAGTATGAGCACCAAGTACAAGAGACATGGGACCAATCGGCAGCCATGTGCAATCGAATAGTTGGTCGATAAGCTCACGCAACATGGCTGCACCTTCGGGGTTGAATGAGTGGAGCACCTGCACTCTCAAAGCGCTGCCGGGCTCATGCTGTTTGGAAATTAAATCCACCAATCCACTAACGGCGCGCTTGAAGGTTCTCGTCTGTCCATGTTGCACATAGGTCCCATTTACTTTTTCCACACCAATAAGCGGCTTGATATTCAGCGCTCTGGCAATTATTCCCTTCATATGACTGATACGTCCACCATGGATCAAGTATTTTAACTCTTTCAGCGTGTATAGGCTTTCACTGGCATTCCCGATACGCGCCATCAAGGCCAGGACCGCGTCCATCAACCAGCCTGCTTTGAATGCTCTGGCCGCCGCTTCCACCTGCCATCCCGCTGCAGCGGATAACGTCTTTGTGTCGATCACCGTGATATTGGCTTCGGGAACGAGGTCTGCGCCCGCTTTGGCGGAGTTGAATGTCCCGCTTAGACCTGAGGACATATGGATCGAAAGGATGTCCGTGTCCGTTGCTGCTATTTTCCTGTAAATATCCGCAAATTCTCCGGCGGAGGGCTGAGAAGTTGTTGGTAGGTTTCCTGAATTTTCAAGTAATGGGTAGAAATCCTCTGCTTGGATATCCACCCCCTCTCTATAGGATTTTTCATCAAGTGTCACTATTAGAGGAACAACATGGATGTTCAGGGAGGATTGTAGGTCCTTAGATAAGCTCAGATCGGTTCCGCTATCCGTTACGATTTGCATCACATCATCTCCTAATTCTTGTTTACAAAGAGAAATATATAAGTACTTGAAAGCTATTAGCAGGGTTCAAATCAGAGAACCAGCGATGAGGGCTAAAGGGGGTGTTGCAGGTCGGTTTCCCACTTTGATTGCCGTTCAATTTGCTTGCTATTTTCAAAAAGAACAGGAAAAAAAAGTTGAAAGGCGATCTATCGCCAGGTCGTGTGTTACTTATACCTGTTGAAGGCTCAGTTCGTCATAGTATCGATATACCCATCGGTTAGACCACCCCATCAAAGTAGTCTGGCGTATGATCTCTTGCACGTCATGACGGGTTATCTTGACCTCATCGCGTATGACTTCGATATTGGTCCGACATACGCTTAAGGTTTTTACTGCGAAGAATAGTGGCCACATGCAAGCCAAGCGAATCCGCTGCAAGTGCCGAGGGAAGGCAGCGATGTAGGCCAGGCTATGGTGTAAGTGTTCCTCAGCTTTTGCCGAGAGCATATTCACAACATGGAAGGCTTTATCCTCATAATGGGGAGAGAAGAACTGGTCGCGAGTTATCCCAACTTGATCTAGATAGGAGCGCGGCACAAATACCCATCCGCGCTCGTAATCCTTACGCAATCCGCGGATGATATTGACAGTCTGCAAACCCAGACCAAATTCTCTGGCCAGAGGGAGTAATTCATCTTTATGCTGCCAGATAGGGGATGAATACCATGCGAAGATATCGGTCAGTAGATAACCAACCTCCCCGGCTACTTGGTGCATGTAGTCATCCATCTCTTCGATAGTCTCAATGAAAGGCCCTTGCCGCTGCCAACGCGCCATTCCCAATGCCGACTGGGCACATCGATGAGCCATGAATTCTTGGAGCTCCGGAGGCATTAATCGCAAGTCTTCGATTAGATCATCCGCATGCTGAGCAACATACACCTCGGGGTCAGTGCTATCCAGGTTGGTGATTCTCTCAACAAGCTCCTCAGCCCGAGCATTGCCTTCCAATATTTGAGCCCACAACTCAAGCAACATCACCTTCTGACTGACGTCTAATTCAGCGTGGTCTTCCAGACAATCGGAGACGCGAAAAAGTAAGTAGGCGAGACCTACGGAATCCTTTAATATCCTGGGAAGGAATCCAATAGATAAGGCAAATGTCCGGCTTACCTTATCAAGCATCTGTTTGTGCTGGTCCATGGACCGATCCTGCTTGGTTTAAAATCGTACCTTAAATCATGTATTTTGGGAATTAGAATTGTAGCTGCACGGGCTGGCCTTGCGCAAGTGGGAAGGCATAGGAAGTAGTTACTACTCTTGGTCTATCATCCAATATTACTAGGGGGTAGGTTTTGTACTAAAACACAAGAAGGGCTTGGACGAAAGGCAGGTCCAAGGATTCTACTTTATCACCCTCAATGAGGGAGGCTATGGAAGATATCAGTGTGTTATATATATGGGTTGTCTTAATGTTATTTTTCCGAAAGGCACCTTATTAACAAAAAAGAGTGAGGAAATTAGAGCTGTTTGAACTGAGCCACATCCAGCACAAAGACTGTGGCGCGAGCCTGTTCTAGGCTATCTGAATCGGCTACGTTCGTACGGATGATCTCCAGCGCACTCTCAATATTTCCTTCATCGGTACCTATGAGCAGAGTTACATTACCTTGTCTCAAGAATCCGCCGGTCGATGCAACCCGCGTTACGCGAAAATCGCCCTCAACAAGTGCACTAATTACGGGTTCACAATCTTTCTTTCTAAGGATCGCCATCATGAGTTTCATTGCTAGATTACCTCGCATCTTTCGATATCGAAAACAAAGATTGTTGCTCCCTTAATCTCTACACGGAGAGGTTCACCAAACATAATCCCAGGCATACCCTTCGGTTCTGTGACATATTCAACCTTGGTCCGCCCCGCGTTATTCAAAGCTTCCATGGCTTGATGGAGTTTCCCCTCTGGAAGACCAACAATCAGTAAATGATTTCTCTGTCGCAGGAAGCCCCCCGTGCTCTGGATTCGCGTCGTTGGGAGATTCCGAGTAGAGAGAGAATTAGATACAGTCTCAAGATCACGATCTTGTACGATCACCATCATCAATTGGCAAATATCCCCTTCGAATTGCTCATCAAAGGCTTGCTTGCTCCATTCTTCAGTAGTTGTGTCCAGTGCAATATCAACCTCTGCTACTAGCTGTTCATAGGTATCCTGACTGACCACGCCATCCGAGCGGAGCGTCGACAGCGTGTTGCGCTGAGCACGAAGCGATTCGCGTCGAGCGGTGATTAATTCACCCGCCTCAAGCTCCGGAGCGCTTTGAAGCGCCTCCTGGACGGTGGAGGTCAACGCCTTCACGCGCTCCAGTATGGTCGGGTGAATTTTCTCCCAGGTGTGGTCGGAAACCAATCCTATCCGATGCAGCCGTTCCACGTGTTCAAATCCGCTTCGGGCCGCGATGGCCCTTGCATGCCTTTTTTGATATTCGATTTGCGCTTCACTGATGGTGATCAATCCGAGCCTGTTTAGCAAGCTCTCCATCGTTATCCCCTGAAACAGAAGCGTGAACAATACGACGCTGAAGGCCATCAATGTCAAAGTGTTGCGGTGTTCACCCATCGCAGTGGGAAGACTTAACGCCAGCGCCAGTGCAATCGCGCCGCGTAATCCCCCCCAGAATAGTACATGCCGCCACTTCGAGGGAATGCTTCGGCCGAAAGATGTGAGGCCATAGATGCTAATCGCCCTGGCGACAAGAACCGCAAGGATGGCCCATAACCCCAGCACCCGACTTTCCCACAACGCGCTTACCTCGATTTGTAGACCGATGAGGAGAAATACAGCAGAATTTACCAGGAAGGTGACGTACTCCCAGAAGTTGAAAACGACGATCCTCGTCGTAGGAGACATCCCCCTCTCACCGATACTCCCTGTGACTAACCCTGCTGCCACAACTGCTAACACTCCACTGACGTGAAGCTGCTCGGCGATCAGGTAGGCGCCGAAAGCAAGGACAGTTGTAAGTGTTGTTTCGATCAGGTGATCATCGACCATGGCGATCAAACGGGATACCACCCAACCCAGCCCGAGGCCAACAACGACGCCCCCGCCGCTGACGAGAATGAAATCTAGAAGCCCATCAATAACGTTGAACTCCCCGATTAACAATGCTTCAAGCGCCAGACCGAAGAGCACAATCGCGGTTCCATCGTTAAAGAGGCTTTCTCCCTCGAGCAGAACCTCCAATCGTTTTGGCACTCCTAATTTTCTGAAGATGGCAATAACGGAGACCGGATCTGTCGCTGCGATCAGTGAACCGAAAACCAGGGCAACTCCTAATGGCAGCCCAGTTCCGACAGAAATGATTCCACCAACGATGATGGTTGAGATGATTACACCAACAATTGCCAGCAATGCGATTGTTGGTGTATCTCGTTGAAGCTGCCGGAGGTCAAGGTGAAAAGCCGCTTCAAACAGGAGCGGAGGTAGGAAGAAAAAGAGGATGATATCGGATGTCAGCTCAATTGGTTGGCTCGTACGGAAGGAAAGGGCGATACCGACGAGGACTAATAATACAGTTGAGGGAATACGAAAGCGGCGCACGACGACACCTACGAAAGAGACAATCAGCAGTGCGCCCAGGATTAGGAATTCTAATTCGACGAGATCAATAGTGTTTTCCATGTTAATAAATCCACGCTTCTCTCAGATCCAGGTGTAGATGCTGAGTCGGGAATTTAAGATTATGAGTCTGCACCTTTACCGACCTGACAAACGGTAGCCTTGAGTACTGTATCATGGAATAGTGTAAACCGGTCATATCACAAAACTGCGAGATTTTGGTCAGCGACAGACGTGAAGTCCTGCCTTCAAGTTTCACGTGCCAAGACCAAGGAAGTCCAAGGTGCGGGTATTGACCATCTCCGCATACTCATAGATGAGGGCGTGACCTGCGTCAGGACGTAATCTCGATTTCTGTGGCGCGTAGTTTAGCGCAGCAATGATATTTTCGCACAACCCAGGCTTATGACCAAACCCAAGTTGATTAATATTAGACCGGAATCGAGTTGTGGTGTGTGTGCTTGCACAGGAGGATGGTTCGTACCTTTATCCAAACAGGGATGGTTTCTAAGCCCGCGTCACCCCAATCGGAGTGTCACGGCATCAGGTACTACGCAGGTTTCAAGGCATTCCAGACATCGAACGCACTCAGCGCTACGAATATTTTCAGGGATGCCGGGAATACCAACCGGGCATTCTGCTTGGTAACGATTGCAATACGTGCAGCGATCACGATCGATAACCACCCGCAGGGGGGAAATCTTATTGAATACAACGAGCATTGCACCCAATGGGCAGAGGTATTTGCACCAGAAGCGTTTCACAAGCAGCGATGTGACGATAAAGACGAGTAGGACACTTGCCAGAATGGGGGTCGTCAGTTGAAAGCTAACAAGCGCCCTCGCCGGGCAGATATCGTGTAAGGGTGGACATACGCTCATTGTGCTGGCAATCAGAATTACGGCTAAAACCAGATATTTTGAATAGCGGAGCCATCTATCAACGCGGGGCGGGAATTGTGTGGGGAAACGCGCTTTGCTCCTCTTGCCGCGGATTTGTTTTTTTCCCGCCGCTCAAGCGGCGTGCCCACCCGGCGAACATATCCTGTAAGGTTCCAATGGGACACATCCATCCTCCGCAAAAGGCGCGGCCGGCTATTAACGAGACACCCAGAAGGGCAAGCAGGACGGAGAAATTGAGCGGGTTTGTTGTCATGAGAGTTTGCCCTGTAGTTACGTAAGCCCAGAGGGTTTCCACCCCGCCAAAGGGACAGAAGGCGTCGAAAACTCTGCCCCTGGATGATTCTCCGGGGAGCATATGGCGGAGACCAATCAAGAACGTCCCCGCGACAAAAAAACCTTGCATCAATCTTCGAGTTTGGGAAAGATGACATTGATTCTCAGGGCGTGTTGTATTCATCGTATGAGAGTAGTTAAGCCTCAGCGCGCTGGGACAAACCCAAGTATTATGCCAATCACCATGAATATAACCAATGCGGAAAGGATGATTACCGGAAATAAAAATTTATTAATTTTCATCAGGGATGGTCCACCTGGTGCCTGGCTAATGGCTCTGTAGAAATCCCTTCTTGGTTTTCAAAGGGGATATTGTGAATATTATCGCGAATGGCGCCAATGATCTTTAACCAAAGGCAACATCATGACTTAAGGGTTCAGGCGAGCCGGCAGTGAGGGGATATTCTATTTATCGTAGCAATTTTGTGGATAAGATTGTTCTACACCAAATACAGTGGAAAGATGCCAACATTGTTTTTTAAGAGTTGAGAAGCTCCGCTTTCGGTCGAAGCCAGTGCCTTGCAGTCTGAACCTAAACCTCCCGCAGGTTTTAAACCGAGGGAGGTTAGACTCACAGGAATGGCAAAGCTAATACTCGAGAATTACAATGCGAGCAAGAATTCATCAAGCCGGGTTCGGGCCAGTCTAAAGAAAAATCCGGCCATGATTAGTGAAAACTTGAAATCTACGGGACGTAGGGAACAAAATGGAAATATTCTTCCTTGAGAATTATTCCATCACCATCCGTAATCCTAAGGTAAAACATGTTGTCATCCTTAAATGCTTTGACCAACCAATCAAAGTGGAAGTGTACTTGGAAATATAATCCAGCTCCGCTCACTTCCCCTTGAAAAGCATGTGAATTTTCGAGTGCGTATTCACCATCTTCTCGATAGGGGAATAGCCTGATCGCGAGTTCTTCTGTCAACGCTTCCATTTCAGACGTTGTGGTTATTCCGGTTGCTTTGATTAAATCAAATATATAGGACAAACGATCAAGGCCCCCCTGAGGTTCCTTAATAGTAATAAACTTCCCCTGATGCGCAAATATCCCAGTATCCTCAATAAATAAATTGGGATAGCCAACAGCTACTCCTTCCGCAACGGCTTGGTTGAGATTTGCTGGAAGCGGTGAGAGACCCATGGAAAGATAAAGATCGTCTTGCCAGGACACCTCTCCCGCTGCATCCACAATTTGATAGACAAGATCTCGATGATTACCAAATTGATTTCGTATCTTTTCCAGGGGGGGTTCTACGTAGAACGTGTATAGTTGGTCTCGGGGGTCTTTGACATCATCGAGAACGAGAGCCACCTGATCAGAGTAGACAGCATCCGCCTGGCGCTGATACATATAAACTCGCCACCCCGAACTTAATTGACCTTTCTGGAATGAAGTAAGTTGGTGGTTAAGGGCGGCACCGCCCAACTGTACCATCAGGCGATATTGACCATCCGGGTGATTCTTCGGGTAACCGCGGGCTTTGGTAACTGCCGGATACAGGGCAGATACATCCACAGTTGGTGTGGGCGTAAGCGTGAGGATGTGGACGTAGGATGTTGGGATGGGGGTTTTTGTAGGAGTAGCTGGTAAAAACCACCAGGGAGTTGGATTGACAGGCAGACCGAAGTAATCTTCTGCCTGCTGGATGCTGTTCTGAGATAGTGTCTTGCCATCCGCTGTGCGACCCGTCGGAGCGGATATTCTAGGCCAGGCTTGGGGTGGGAAAATATCATAGATGCTTACTCCACCCGCAGATCCATATGTAGGCTTTTGAAGTTCAACGTTCCATCCCTCTTCCTGTTTCTTCAATGTCAATGCAACCGGAACAGAGATGCCTGTTCCACGTCGCAAAACATCACAATCCTTATAGAATTCCTGACATCGAACTTGCAGATAAGCCTTGATTGTTCCATCTTTATCGGTTTGTAAAGGCATGAACAATTCATAAGAACAGAAGGGTTCCCCGCCAAAGCTAGCAATTCCTATACGATCTATCAGCGCCAATTGAATGACTTCGGCGGTAATCGGATCTTCGATAGCGGGTGGAAAGAGAGTGCCGTCATCTGCCAGCGATGTGGGGGTCAAGGATGGCGTAACCCTGAAAGCGGGTGGTGTTAATGTGGAATACGAGGTGGCAAAGGGGGTGGGTTCTATGATCGCTACATCTAAAGCCACAGTAGGCGTGGCTTTGGGGCTGTGTAAACCCGGCGTGCAGCTTGTTACATTGACCGCCAAGCAAAGGAGCGTTATTGCCAATACATCGCGTGTATGTATGTTTTTAATCATGAATGACTCTTTGGTTGATAGCTGCCCATTTATCATTAAAAGGTGATCGCCCACAGAGCAGGGAAAAATATTCAGAACAGTCGGTGTATTTTATTGCTAGAGCAATTATCGTGGACACGATTCGATTCAATGCCGATTTCAGCGTACACCATCACGAGGACAAACACAACGGGTGAACGAATTACCCTACACAGGGCGTTGCTGGCTGACAAATTGGTTCTAATACCTGGGATCTGAGCCCTGTTAGATCCATGCCTTAATGCAGGAATCTACTCTCAATTTGTGAATGAGTGAGATTGTTTACCGTCAAATTACCGTCAAAACAGGTTCAAAATGTTCTTAGTGTCTTATAAAAAAGAAGATGTAGGGAATTTCACACAGGAAATCCCTACATCTTTCTGCGCCCCCGGCGCGATTCGAACGCGCAACCAACTGATTCGAAGTTTCAAAAAGTTCCGTCCACCCCGTATATAGAGTGCTAAGGCGTCTACCCACCCCCATATATAGGGGGTAAATTGTCCAAGGTGTCCACTGTTTCTATGGTGTGGTGAGCATTCTGCACCGGAACAGCACCGGAAGTGCAACAGAATCAAGTCGAATTCACATCAAACCGAAATTAGGAAAGGCGACTCGAAAACCTCTGTCCAATTGGGAACGCTAACGTCGTAGTTACAACTCCCATGACGCCTGGCGGATCGGATAAGCAGCTGGCACAGATGCAAAGATCTCACAGAAATCCTCGACACCTTTCTTGACAGCTCCCTTTGGGACGGATAGAATTACCAGCACATATATATAAGTGTGGGTATAATTATCCGACGAAAGGGGAGAGTAATCTGTCAACGGAAATCCGATTTGAAAAAGCCAAGCGTGTCTTCCGCCAGCATGGTGGTGTGATGCGTACTCGTGAAGCAATTCGCCTGGGGATCCATCCGCGCACGCTCTATGCGATGCGCGATGAGGGGGATCTTGAGCGGCTCAGCCGAGGGCTTTACCGCCTCGCAGAGATGCCCCCGCTTGGCAATCCGGATCTGGCGACGGTGGCTCTGATGGTTCCCAAAGGTGTGATCTGCCTGATCTCGGCGCTGGCCTTTCACGACCTTACTACTCAGATTCCGCATTATATTTACCTAGCTCTTCTTAGGGGTACGGAAGCTCCAAGGCTGGAATATCCTCCTCTCCGTCTATTCTGGTTTTCCCCTAAGCCATATGCCGAGGGAATTGAAACGCACCGGATGGATAGCGCTCCCGTGCGCGTATACAGTGCGGAAAAGACGCTTGCTGATTGCTTCAAATACCGTAACAAAATCGGGCTTGATGTTGCCCTCGAAGCCATCCAGCTGTACTTTGAACGGAAACCCGTCAAGGTTGACGAGCTCATGCACTATGCAACTGTATGCCGCGTGAGGAAGGTCATGCGACCCTATGTTGAGACACTGCTATGAGCCGCTCGGCGCCCAAGAATCTGGAAGCCTCCATACATCAACGACTACTCAATCAGGCACGGGAGAGTGGACGCCCGTTCAACGAGCTGCTCCAGTACTTCGCCATCGAGCGGTTCTTATACCGGCTATCTCAATCGCCTCATCAGAAGAAGTTCGTTCTCAAAGGAGCGCTGATGTTTACAGTTTGGCAGGCACCACCAGCGCGACCAACAACAGACATCGATTTGCTTGGTCAGATGGAAAACCAAGTCGAGACGATTGTCGCTATTGTTCGTGATATCTGCAGCCAGAAAGTCGAGCCTGATGGGCTCAATTTCGACCCGGAAAGCGTGGAGGGGAAGCGCATTGCCGAAACCGCTGATTACCAAGGTGTGAGGGTATCCTTCCGAGGCGGCTTGGGCAACGCGAAGATCTTCATGCAGCTTGATGTTGGATTTGGAGATGCCATATACCCTCGAGCAACATCTGTGAAATACCCCACGCTTCTTGATCTTCCTGGTCCACGTCTGCGAGGCTATACCCGGGAAAGCCTTATCGGCGAGAAGTTCCAGGCGATGGTCAAGCTTGGCTCTTTGAACAGCCGTATGAAGGATTTTTACGATATCTGGTTCCTCTCCAGATATTTCGACTTTGATGGCCCTAAGCTCTCGATGGCTATCAGCAAGACATTTAAGCGCCGGAAGACAGAGGTGCCTTCAAGCCTGAAAGATCTCTTCAAACCTCTCATGCGGGATCCAGCAAAGGCAACCCAGTGGCGGACGTTTGTCCACCGCAATCGATTGCAAGAGGTCCCGGAGACGCTAGGCGATGTATTGTCCCTTATCGTGGAGTTCTTGGATCCAGTTGCCCGATCTTTGAAGAGTGGCGTTCAGTTCGATGCGACTTGGCAAGCACCCGGACCTTGGTTGTAAATCAGCCCCCGATGAATCATTTCACCTATTCGCTTGCTGCACATGCTGATTGAGTTGAACGCAAACCTAGAAACCATTGCAGTTATTTGCCAATAATGGCTAAATACTGCAATGGAATTCGATCTCCTGGTACGAGAAAACCTGCTTCGGATTCTGGAGTAGCGATGGAATTCCAATTCCTTGAACAATACGCAGGAATGAGGTTTCAACCCGTCGTGCCGGACCTTAACCTAAGCCCGTTAAGCCAATCGTATCGAGGGTACCCGAGACGGCATGATGGAGGTTACGCATGGAACGAGTAGACTTTATGACGAACGAAAGCGGCGATGATCTGATTGTCTCCTTCGCGCTGTCCCAGGGGGAGCCGGGAGAAATCCGCAGTCTGATCCTGCTGCGCACACCCAAGTACGAGTTCCTGCTCGACGAGTCCGAGCGCGGCGTGAGCTTCTCCGATGAGGCTCACTGGGAGGAAGGGGATTGGCTGCGGTCGATCGATTTCTCACGAGAGATCGTCCGGATTGAGACTCAACATCATGAGTACACCCTCGATGTCAGCGGGGTAGAGGCGTGCGAATTGAAGCAGGCGGAGAGGATTCTGCGAAAGATGAATTTCGACGATGCATTCATACTGAGGATTGTGTGACTTCCAGCAGCGGTTACTTTTCACTAAGGAGAATGTCATGAGTGACTCATGGAGGGATGATCCCACAAAGGTAATGCCGCCGCCGGAGGCGCTGTCAGTGGAGCCGCGCGGCGATGACCACTGGGAGTTCGTCTACCCGCGGCTGACGCTGACGATCTATGATTTCTTCGAAGACGCCATTGAAGCCTGGAGAGTGGGCGATGTCGAATTCGCAGAAGGCCGCTACCGCCGGCTCCTTTCCGACTATCCGGAGTTCATCGACGTCTACCACCATCTGGCGATGCTTCTGGACGAAGCCGGCCAGGAGGCGGAGGCTTTCGCGCTCTGGCAGCACGTCGTAAAGATCGGCCTGGAATGTTTGCCCGAAGAAATCCACTCAGGATCCGGTTCTCTGCCCTGGCTGTTCCTCGACAACCGGCCTTTCCTGCGCGCATATCACGGTTTGGCGCTGGAGATCTTGGAGCGGGGCGAGGTAGAGAAAGCCCTGGAAGCATTCTTGAGGCTGCTCGCCTGGAATCCCAACGATAACCAGGGGGTTCGGGCGCTCGCCGTCGATTGCTGCTTTCGACTGAAGCAGCCGGAGGGGGTTCTGGAAATCTGCGAACTCTTCCCGGAGGATGGGATGGAAGGGGTTCTCTTCGGACGACCGCTGGCACTGTATCAGGTCGGAGAGATCGAACGGGCACGAGAGATGCTCGCTGTGGCCGTCGAATTCCTACCCAATGTGGCACAGGAGCTGATTAAGACGCGCCACAGAAAGCCCAAGGACATGCGTCCCGATAGCATCACCTTTGGCGGCGAAGACCAGGCCTACCTCTACTGGAAAGTGCATGGACGCTACTGGGAGGAGACCCCTGGCGCGCTCGACCTGCTGCGCGAGGTGTTGGGTGACCTGCCCGATCAGGCGACCTGATGCAGGCACGCCAGGGATGATGATTATCCTGACCACGGGCAGGCTTGCAGCAATACACAGAGACCATCAGCGATTGGGAGAACGTAACTTTGCGCTTGGATAACTTGGACGAAATTGTCGATCCGCTGGTCTTGCTGCGAGGTCAAGCGTACCATCAAGAGGGGCGCGCCACTGCGCTGGAGCAGGCAGAAGCAAAGGCGTGGACGGCCGAGGTCGAAGGAACGGATCTTTACGATGTCCAATTCAAACTAGATTCCGAAGGTGATTTTTCCTGCAAGTGCACTTGCCCATACGATTGGGGACCGATCTGCAAGCACGTGATCGCCGTCCTATTCGCGATCGAGGAAGCTTATCCCGAAGCCTTTTCCGGTGTAGCGATCCAGACCCCGCAATCGAATTCAGACGAGGTGCGTGCGATTTTAGAAAGCATGCCGCCCGAAACACTGGTGAACATCCTTGTTGATTTAGCGGAGGACGACCGGGCGATCAGCCTCGACATCCGGGCGAGATTCGGTGAGGGTGCGCCTGATAAGGCTGTCTACATACGTATGGCGCGCGAGGCGCTGCGGCTCGGCCAGGACCGGTATGGTTTCATAGACTACTGGGGGGCATCGAGAGCCTACCATGGATTGGATTCTCTCCTGTCCCGCGCGGGAACGCTGCTCAGGGAAGGGCGGTCGGAAGGAGCGGTGCCAATCGCCCAGGCCGTGTTCGAGATGACGGCTAAGGTATACGAGAACGCCGACGATTCCATGGGGGCGCTGGGCGACTGTATCGGCATCGCCCTCAATATCCTGCGCGAAGCGAGCGTTTACATCGGAGAAGAGCAGCGGCGCGAACTGTTCGATTACTGTCTGGCACTGGCTCCTATCGATCCCTACTGCGATTTCGGATGGGGCTGGGACCTGGCGGGAATCGCTGCAGATTCGATCGCCGGTCCGAAGGAAAGATCCCGATGTTTCGCGCTGCTCGAGGCCATGGCGGAACGGCGCGCGGACGAGGGGACTGGCCTGCGTTACCACATCGCCGACCATGACCGCGAGACGGCCGCCCTCATCAAGCTCTCCGTCGTCGAGCGGGAGGACGGCGAAGAGGCAGCCCTGCACTTCATCCAGGATCACATCCACCTGCACACCTTCCGGCAGCGTTTGATCCAGCATCATCTGGGACGGGAGGATATCTCCGAGGTCAAGCGACTTTGCACGGATTGGTTGGAGGAGCATTCAGCCGCCCGGTCCACATATCGCAGATATTATCTCGACACGCTTATAGAGGTCGCCCAGCGGGAAAAAGACACAGCCGAGATCCTGCACCTGGCGCGGGCGCTCTTGCTGGATACCGGGGATTTAAAATACTACGATCTGCTCAAAGAGACTCTCCCCGGCCAGGAGTGGCCTGAAGCCCTTGAGGCTCTGATCGTAGATCTGGAGACAACCCCCAGGGGGTGGTCCGTGCTCCCGGAGATCTACGCCCGCGAAGGGATGTGGAAGAGTCTTCTGGAAAGCGCGCTGCAGGTCGGCGAATCCATGCTCAAGCGGTACCGGGATATGCTGGAGCCGCGTTTTCCTGAGGAGATCTCCAATGCCTATGAGGGCATCGTTTACACGATGCTGAAGCACACTTCCGACCGGGGTACGTACGAGCATGCAGCGGAATACCTGCACCGTATGGCGGCCATGGGTTACGGCCGTCGCGTCGAGGAGATCATCGACGACCTGACCTCGACTTACCGCAG
>Ga0307421_1000163_pt1 | contig 43272 bp, 29 predicted proteins | sample SalMarWE160270MG_FD_202163 | JGI IMG/M metagenome (GOLD analysis project Ga0307421, IMG submission 202163) | Salt marsh sediment microbial communities from the Plum Island Ecosystem LTER, Massachusetts, United States - WE1602-70 | ecosystem: Environmental > Aquatic > Marine > Intertidal zone >... | reverse complement strand
CGGGTTCCAGTTTATATAAATAAAAAAACCATTTGGGCAATTCGTTGTTCCTCTTTATAGATTCTTCGAATCAGTTAATTGGTTGATTAGTAGATTAGTAAAGTTAGGGTTTGGGATTTGGGGGTTAGGATTTAGTAAAAACTACAGAAATATATTTTTTTGTTTTTTTATCAGTGTTTATCAGTGTGAAATTTAGTTTATTGGGTTCGTAGAGTTTATTGGGTTTTTTGGGTTGGGTTTAAAACAACAAAATATATTTTTTCTCCGTGTTCTCTGTGAGTTTGTTTTTCCTCTGTGTCCTCTGTGGTAAATCTTTTTTTGGGGAGGGTGCGGTGAGTTTTAAAGAACAGTATATTTTTCCTCTGTGTTCTCTGTGAGTTTGTTTTTCCTCTGTGTACTCTGTGGTAAATGTTTTTTGTTTTTATATCTTGACATTATAATCTTACAGGGTTATAATGTAGGTATATTATGAATATAGATAAACAAAAAATGTATTCTGTATTATCGGGGGACCTGGTGGGGTCTTCCAAACTGGATGAAAAAGAAAGAAAAGAAGTTCTTGCTATTTTAAAAGATTCTTTTAAACTGATTGATTCGATTTATCCCGGAGTGGTTAAATCTAGCTTTGATATTTATAGGGGAGATAGTTTTCAGGGTATTTTATGCGAACCGGGTTTTTCTCTCGGCGCGGCTGTTATAATCAGGGCTTACCTGCGCTCTAAAATAGAACGTAAAGCGGATGCCCGTATCGCGATCGGGGTAGGGAAGATAGACTATTTACCGGAACATATTACCGAAGGATATGGGGAAGCTTTTAGCCTTTCCGGAAAATTGTTGGACGAAATGAAGAAAAGTAGATATAACTTGCAAATCAAAACTCCTTCGGAAGAAATAAATAATGAACTAAGAATAGAATTTATACTTCTCGATTTCATAATCTCTAAATGGTCTCCTGAACAGTCCGAAGCTGTCATCGAACATTTAAAAGGATTTACCCAGGAAAAAATTGCAAAGAAAGTTAGTATCTCGCAACCGGCAGTCCATAAACGCCTTGAAAACGCGGGTGTCTGGCTGATAGATAAAATGCGCGATAGATTTGAAAAACTTATTTCGGAATTATAACCTTTGAAAGCTATATAATTGAATTATAACCTTTAAATATTATAGGATGGATTATTATGGATGAACTTAGTTTAATATTACTTTTCAGGATATTGGCTGCTCATTTCCTCGCGGATTTTTTATTTATAGGAGAAAGCTGGAGTGTGGAAGTATCCCGAAAAAGGTGGAAATCCTATAAGCTATATATCCATGCGGGATTTTCGGCTCTTTTAATTTTCTCGTTTTCGACTCTTTTCGGTGTATTGTGGTTTCCCGTAGTCGTTTTTATTTCTCGTGTTTTATCGGACGGTTTAAATTTCTCGAAGAGGGATGAGGGGAAACGGATTTTATTAGCTCAATCGGGTAAGATTGCTGTTTTGTTAGGGTGCTTTATCGTATTTGTAAATACAGGATTAAGCCGTGATATCTTGTTCTTGATGTCTCCGGAGGTTAGTTTTAAGTTCTGGCTTATTGCGTCTTCTTATATATTTATATTCTGGCCTACCGGTTTGTTAATAGGGCAAATGACGGAACAATGGCGCGAGCAAATAAACAAAGAATCTTTAGAAGGTTTAGGGAAAGCGGGTTTATGGATTGGCAGATTGGAGAGGTTATTAATTTTAACTTTTGTTTTAATAAACCGTTTTGAGGCAATCGGTTTTTTGATTGCCGCGAAATCGATTTTTAGAATCGGAGAAATCACCAATTCTAAGAATAGAAAAGTCGCGGAATATATACTAATAGGAACTTTGCTTAGCGTGGTAAGCGCGATATTCCTCGGTATAATTGCCAAGTGGCTTTTATCCCAACCCCTCTCCAATATTTACATGTAGATTTTTATTGTTTTAACTACTCAACTATTCAACTCTTCAACGAATCAACAGAGATTTGAAAAATCTCTTAGAAGTAAATGCCTTGACAAATGTTCCTTATATTTTTATCTTCAGCCACAAAGGGAGTTTTTATGAGGTTATATAATAAGGTTTTACTTATATGTTTTGTGCTTTTGCTCACTTTTTGTGAGGCTAATGTTAGAAAGCAGGGGATTAAAGTGCCCGAAAGATATGGGGCTTCGGATTATTCGGACTTATCGGAACAAGCGAAGCGTAGATTCTTAAGGGAAAATTATTTCTATTCCGAAAGAGTGATAGATGCTATTATAAATGAAGAGGTTTTTAAAGGTATGACTACCGATATGGCTCTGTTTAGCTGGGGGAGACCTGATGATATGGAGCAAAGAGAAGGTTCCTGGGGGTCTGTAGAGAAGTGGACATACGGTATAACATCGCAAGGGGAAGGTTTTAAATATCTACATTTTAAAAACGGAAGATTGGACGACTGGAAGGATTGAATCTATCTAATTTTAGAGGCGTTCGATAGTCTAATTGCTATTATTAATTTAGTAGAACAAAAACAGTTTTGACAAATGAGAATTTTACTTATAAATCCGCCTATTTATGATTTCGCGGTTTATGACTTCTGGATGAAGCCTCTCGGGCTTTTATATCTTTCCAATATACTGAAAGAAAAAGGGCATAAGGTTTATTTGTTGGATGCTGTTAATCGGTTTGATCCTTATTTTAAAGATTCTAAAAGTGACGCGTTTGGCAGGGGAAAAATCAAATATAGAAAAGTTGAAAAACCTGAAATATTAAAGGATGTTCCCGGAAGATTTAAGCGATATGGGTTACCAACTGATGTTATAAGAAAAAGGATTAAAGAGCTTAATCCTGAAGTTATAATGCTCGGCTGCAGTATGACTTACTGGTATCCGGGTTTAATCGAGATAAAAGAAATTATTAAAGAGCTTGGGTTGAAATCTGTTTTGCTTCTTGGCGGAATATACGCGTCTCTTCTGCCCGAGCATGCCAGAAGTATTGGTTTTGATATAGTTTATTCGGTAAAAGAGAAATATATAAAAGAATTAGATGTGAAAATCCCTGAAGACTTTAGAGGTTTTCCTCCCCCGGATTATTCGCATTATTCTAATATTGGTTATGCCTGTCTATGTACTTCCCTCGGTTGTCCTTTTGATTGTCCTTACTGTGCTTCTTCTTTTCTGTACGGAAGAAAAGAGAATAAAGAGGAAGGGCAGATTGTTGAAGAAATAAGCTATTTATATGAAAAGGGAATAAAAAAAATTGCCTTTTACGATGACGCTCTTTTAATTCCGCAGGAAAGATTTATAAATTTATGTGAAAAAATAGCTGAAAGGAAGATGAACGTTTCTTTTTTTACTCCGAATGGACTTCATTCTCGTTTTATTTCCGCGGATGTGGCAAAAATGATGTATAAAGCAGGGTTTAAGGAACCGAGGATTTCACTAGAGACATCCGATGAGAAATTGCAAAAAAAACTTTATATGAAAACTTCGAATCATGAATTTATTAAAGCGGTTCGTAACCTGAATAAAGCGGGGTATGAGAAAAAAAATATTTTTTCCTATCTTCTCGCGGGAGTTCCTGAAATTAGTTTCGATTCTGTTGAAAAATCGATTCGTTTTGTCGCAGAGCAAGGAGTCAAGATATCCCTCGCGGAATTTTCTCCCATACCGGGAACAAAAATGGAAGAGAAACTGCCGGATCCTCTTCTCGCGAACAATACGGTATTTTATCATTATAACAATATGGAGAAGGGTATGATAAGGGTAAAGATATTGGCTCAAGAGGCTAATAAGAGGATTGGTTAATTGATTCTTCGCTTCGGTAAACTGAGTCACGTGTCGTGTGTCAAAAATTAGGATTTGGGATTTAGTTCTGACATTGGACTTAGGACTTTGGACATTGGACTGATCTGTTGGTTCGTTGGATTGTGGGGTCGTTGGTTCGGAATTTTTTAAACCACCTAACGATCTAACCATCTAACGACCTAACGATTAAATTTCTACATGTGAGTAAATAAGGGTCTCTAACAATATTAAACTCTTGACAATTAAGGCATTTATTGATAATTTAACATTACATAAACATATGGAAGCGAATGATACGGTTAAAGAATATATAGATAAGTTAGAGGATTTATCTAAAGATACTCTATTATTGTGGAATCAACTATCAACAAAACAGATGGAATCTTCCGAGGGGTTGTCTGAGATCAGAGAAAAGTTAAAAAATCTGTATGCTTCTATGTATGTTATATATGAGGGTTCGGATTCTTTCAGGGTTACGGTAAGGAAGAGCGAGGAGTTATTGTCTTTCGGACTCAGTCTTATTGGTGAGGTGATGAGTCGGATTCGCTTTTTTAATGACAGTACTGTCGTTCTAAGCAAAAGATTAGAGGAATTAATAAGTAAAAGAGAAGAAATAAACGCGATTGTATCAGATCTTCAGGAACTTAACGAAACCTCCGGAAATACAGCAAGGAATGCCGAGATAAAAGCGTATCAGGCTGGAGCTTTAGGTAAAGGGTTTGAGGTTGTAGCGGAAGAATTGGGAAGGTTGACAGGTGGTTCATTGGAAATTGTACAAGAGATGGTAGGCAGCCTCGAGGCTCTAAAGGAAAGATCAGAGGAAGCAACCGAAAAGTTCGGATCTATAAGCGAAAGTCTTACTAATTTTGCCGAAAACGCGGACGAATTAAAGATGAGTTCCGATAAGGTTAGAGATAAAATTTCTCTTATTATGGATACTTCCGATAGGTTATTAAATTTGTTTGAGGCTATAGATATAAAAAGACGGGATATTGAAGAAACTGCCAATTTTTTACTTACATTGTCCAGAGAAACCTTATTAAAGTTGGAAGAAATAGATCTTTTCCTTTCGCAGAAACAGACACTTAGAGAAATTTTTAAAAACCATATAGATGTTTTTATGCGTTTGTTAGAAAGCAAATCGAGTCTTCTTCCCGTAAATATCTCCCAAATAGACCTGGCTCTGGAAAATATCTCTAACCTTGATCGTTATAGTCAGCTTAGTGTGGTGGCTCTGTCTTCGACCCCGTCGTATGGGAATATTAGTTTATCCGAACTTGATAGTATGAAAAAAATGTTGGGTATAATCGGACGTGAGATAGAAGGAGTTAAAGAAATTATTAAGGAGACACAGTATCAAGCAAAGATCTGTTTAAACAATATAGATAATGTTCAATCTTTTATCGAAAAAGAGTCGAAAGTTATAGATGAAGTGGTGCATATACAATTGAACTTATCGAGAGTTTCTTCTGGTTTGGGAAGATTGGTTGAAAATGCCGGAGATTTTACCGAACAGTTAAGGGTTATTTCTCTTTATGGTAAAATAGAAGCTTCGAGAATTCCCGAAGATATTGCCGGTCTCCCTTCTATTGTAGAAGAGATGCGGAAACTTTCCAATGATTATTCGAAATTGGGAGATAAGTTGTGGAGATTTTTTGATCCGGTAAGTGACAAAATAGAGGATTTAAAAAAGACGACCTTAATCCTTGAAAATACTATTGGCAGGTTAAAAGATATCGTTAAGGAGAGTAAAGTCGCGTTCGAAGAAAACAGAGACCAGATTGAAACTTTGACGGAGGTGTCCGCGAGTATCCGTCCTTTTATAGATAAACAAGAAGATGTGGTAGGGGAAATAAGTTCTTCTTTTAGTTCCGTGGTTGAGGCGTTGAATGAGTATACGGGAACGGTTGAAGCTCTCGAAGAAAGTCTGGATAGAGAAAAGAATCTTACCGATAACCTTGCTCAGGACCAACACTGGAAAGATTTAAGTCTTTTAGAGATTGTTACCGAAGGGAAGACACCCCCTTTGAGAGTTAATCTCGGGAGGGAACCTTTAACCTTAGATCCTTATGAAGAAAGAGATCCGATATCGGATGGAATAATTTACCTCATTCATAGAGGCTTGTTTGACTATGGGTTTTCGGGTAAGGTGTATCCTTTTTTGGTGGAAAGATGGGAATTGTCCGAGGATGTTAGGAGATGGGATTTTATTATAAAGGAAAATATCAGAACTCATAAAAATAAAAATATCGAAGCGGAAGATATAAAATTTATGCTTGAAAAGCTAAAAACGGATAATAAATTAAATTCTTTAATTCAGATTGAGGATATTGAAATTAAGGGGAAATATTCTTTTACGGTTAAGTTGAAGGATAATCTCAATTCTTTTCTCTCCAACTTAGCCGCGATTCATTCCTCTGTAATTCCGAGGACTTCTTCCGGTGATAAAGTTGACGGTGTAGGGCCTTTTAAATTGAAAGAATGGAAAGAAGGAGAGAAAATAATTTTAGAGCCGCATTCCGGTTATTTTATGGGGAAGCCTTATCTATCGAAATTAACTTTTGACGTAGTGGATAATCCGACGGAGGAATTCAAAAGGGGAATGCTTGACATTGCAAAAATTGATTTAGAGAGAGCTGCTGCTATTAGAAAGGACGATGCTTTAAATGGGAGTTTGGTTTCATGTAAAAATTCTAATGTAAATTATCTTGGATTTAATTTTAACATGGAAGAATTACCTTTTGCGGATAAAAAAGTTCGTCAAGCTTTAAATTACGCTCTTGATAAAAAAACCATGGTAGAAGAAACTTCTTTGGGTTTTGGGGAAATTTATAAAGGTTTGTTTCCCGCGGAATTATACGCGTATGATTCTGGGATGATAGGGTATGAATTCAATTCGGATAAAGCCAAAAAACTTCTTGAAGAAGCCGGCTTCGAGGGAGGGTTACCCGAAACATATACACTACTTGTATCTGATTCCCCTGTTGAAGTAAAAAGAGCAGAATTTATAAAAGAAGCTTTTTTACGTATTGGTGTTAAAATAAAAATTCAAAGTAAACCATGGAGAAATTTTATAAAACAAATAAACCAAGGAAAAACTGAATTATTTTTAACTTCCTGGTTTCCTGATAATATTGACCCTAATGATTTTTTATTTCGTCTTTTCCACTCTTCCTCGGCTGGCAGCGATAATTTGACTTTTTATTCTAATAAAAACCTGGATAATAAAATAAGAGATAGTTTACGGGAAATAAATCCCATGCGAAGTAGGAGGTTACGTGGGGAGGTGGAGAAAATAATAATAGAAGAAGCTCCCTGGGTTTTTCTGGCGCATGATAGAAATTATTTTTTAATTAGCGACAGAGTTTTTGGATTCAAGCCAAGTTTGCTGAATCGCGCGCATTACGAATGGGTAGGGATAGAATAATGGAATTTTTAAGTTTTACTTTAAATGATAAGTTATTCGGCATACCACTCGCGAATGTAAAAGAAATAGTAGAGGGAAAAGAGATAACACCCGTACCGTTATCCAGTGATTATATCGAAGGTGTAATGAATCTTCGCGGAGATCCTATTACGGTGATTGACTTGAGAAAGAAAATAGGTTTTGATGGGTCTTCCACCTCCAGGGAGATTATATTATGTTTGATGGATGATATGATAATAGGGCTAAGGCCGGATAGTGTACTCGATATTCATGAGGTTAAGGAGTCGGAATTAAAGAGTGTTCCTTCCAGTTTGAGGGGAGAAATAGAATCAAAATATGTGAAGGGAATTGTGAAAATAAAAGAAAAGTATATAATAGTTGATATAAAAGAATTAATTTGATGTAAGGAGGGAAAAATGAGCGCAAGAATTTTAGTGGTTGATGACGCGATTTTTATGCGTAAAATGTTGGCAGATATACTTCAGAAAGGCGGATATGAGGTTTGCGATGAAGCTGGCAACGGTAGTGAAGCCGTCCAGAAATACGAGAAACAGCATCCGGATCTTGTTACAATGGATATAATAATGCCTGATATGAGTGGTATCGACGCGATTAAGCAAATTAAGGGATTGGATTCCGAAGCAAAAATCGTTGTTGTTAGCGCTATGGGACATCAGAGTTTGGTGGTCGAAGCTATTCAGGCTGGAGCTAAAGATTACGTAGTTAAACCTTTTCAACCTTCGAGAGTTATAGAAGCGGTTCAGAGAGTTTTGAAGTTATAAGAATTATATAAACTTATAAACTTCATTTTAAATATGGAAGATCAAAGAAAAGAATATATAAAATTATTTAAAGAAGAAAGCAGTGATTATTTAAACAGGCTGAACAAAATAATAGTAGAGCTTGAGAAAGACCCGAATAACAAAAAAATAACTGCTGAAATTTATAGGATTTTTCATACACTTAAAGGTATGGCTGCTTCGCTTGGTTATAATGAAATAGAAACAATCTCACATGATTTGGAAGAAAAGCTGGAGATTTTTAAAGACGAAAAGCAAAAGAAAGTTAATGCTGAAGTTATAGACGAGGTATTTAAAGGTGTCGATAGAATCGAACATCTTCTTGCCACATTAAACACAAAGGTTAAAAAAGACGAAGAGAAGCCGGATGAAGGAAACGGGGGAGATTTCCCCTGGGTCGAGATTTTGCTTAAAGAAGATATATCTCTTCCCGCGGCAAGAGCAGCTGTGATTATACAGAGGATAGAAGAAAAAGTTGAAATAAAGGATATCGATCCTCCGTATGAAGAAATAAAATCCGGTAATATGGGAAGGATTTTAAAGGTTAGTTGCGCTGAACCGGAAAAGATTGTAGATATGATTGCTTCAACCGATGAAGTTGAAACCGTGAAGGTGGAAGATCGAAAGGGAGGAAAAGGAATTACTTCAACCGGTTTTGAAGGAATAAGAGTAAACGTTGGTATGTTGGACCGTATGCAAAATCTCGTCGGTGAATTGGTTGTTACTACTTCTCAATTATCCGGTATTATAAGAAGTTTTGGTGAAGAAAAATTTGAGGATATTTTGGAACTTCATAACAGGAGTGTTAAAGAATTGCAGGAGGTTGTTACAAACATTCGATTGGTTCCTCTTTCTTTAATTTTTAATAAATTTCCGCGTTATGTTAGAGATTTGAGTAGAAAATTAGGTAAAGAAGTAAGTCTTGAGATTTTTGGAGAAGATATTGAAGTTGATCGTTCCCTCCTGGAAGGAATCGGCGATCCTTTAATTCATATTATTAGAAATTCAATTTCTCATGGTATTGAAACTCCCGAGGAAAGAGGAAAATTAAAAAAATATAGTGCCGGAAAGATAACTGTTTCGGCTAAAAGTATGAAAGGGGATATTTTAATCCAGATAAGTGATGACGGAAAAGGAATAAATACAAAAGATGTGTTTTTTGCCGCTTTCAAAAGAGGATTGGTAGAAGAAGAAGAATTTGAGTCCCTTTCAAAAGCGGAAATCCTTAGATTTTTATTCACGCCTGGTTTTACAACAAAAGAAAAAGCGGACAAAGTTTCCGGGCGAGGGATAGGGTTGGACGTGGTTAGAAAACTCGTTCGTTCTGTAGGAGGCAGTGTTAACATAACTACAGAAAAAGATAGAGGTACTACAATATCTATGAAATTACCTCTTTCAATGTCGATAATTAAAGTTTATTTATTAGGTTTGAATAATCAATTATTTGCTTTACCTATGACATTTGTTGATGAAACTTTAACAGTATCACGGGAAGCCGTCTCGAGACTTATGGGGAAAGAGGTCATGCTGCTTAGAAGAGAAATTCTCCCGATCTATCATCTTTCCGATATCCTTGAACAGAGTTCTTCTGGTAACGGAAAGCAAAACAGTCCGTGTGTGGTTGTGGAAATTGAAAATGACCGTTTTGCTATCATAGGGGGGACTTTTCGGGGGAGTACTGAAGCAGTTGTTAAACCTTTGCCTTCCCCTATCGATAAAATTAAAGGATATATAGGTATTACTATTATTGGGAATGGAAAACCTTGTTTAATTTTGGATTTACCCGCTCTAAGATATAGGAGGAGTTATGAAAATACAGGATCTTAAAGAGTTGCAATTAGATGGAATAAAAGAGGCAGCCAATATTGGCGGAGGACATGCTGCTACAGCTTTAAGCCAGATGTTAAATAAAGATGTAGAGGTAAAGGTTCCGGAGATAGAAATCTTTCCGATCGAAAAAACATCTGAGATATTAAACTTGAAAGGAAATATTGCTGTCGCGGCGCTTACGAAATTTTTTGGTGATGCCACAGGTAGAAATCTTGTAGTATTGGATGATAAAGACGCGAAACTTCTTGTCGGTATTTTACTCGGCAAGGAAATATCTGATTATTCGGAAATAGATGAACTTGGAATTTCGTCTATTAAAGAAGTGGCTAATATTCTCTGCAGTTCTTACCTGAGCGCGATATCTGAATTTCTTGGTTTAATGCTGTTACCTTCGGTTCCGACGATTGTATGGGATGATTTTCGGGCGATAATTTCGAGCGCCTATTTGGAATTCACTGCGGGAGAGGAATTTGTCTTTTGCGTAAAGAGTTTATTCCATTTTAAAAATACAGATAGTCATCTTGAAACTTTTCTTCTTTTGATACCGGATTCTGAGAGTTTAAGCAATATTTTGAAGGCAATGAATCTTTTATAAACTTTAAATATGGCAATATCAGAGCAAGAGAAAAAGCTATTAAAACTATTTTCTAAAAAAATTGAATCTACCGATTCAGGTTCTCATAATAATCTCGCGGTTGTTTACTATAATAAGGGCTTGGTAAAAGAAGCGTTAGAAGAATTAAAAAAAGCCCTGGATATAGAACCGCATTTCACTCTGGCAAAGAATAATCTTGATTATATTTATAAAAGCACCGGCTATTACGACGAACAAATCGAAAGTTTAAAAAATATAATAGAAGAGTCTCCTGACGATTATGAGTCGAGGTTCGAATTAGCAAGAGCATATAAGAGTATAGGAAATTATTATGAAGCAATTAATCAGTATAGTAAATATTTGAGGCTGAAACCTAACGATATTCAGGCTCTTTTGGATATGGGAGTTGCCTGTAAAGCCAGTGGTTTTTACGAACCATCCGTCGAACAGTTTAAAAAGGTTATACGTATAGAAAAAAACAATGATATTGCCCATAAATTTCTTGGGGAAGTTTATTATAATTTAGGAATGTTTTCCGCTGCCATAGAAGAATTGAAAACAGCAATTAGTTTGAACCCAAAAGACGCGGAATCCTATTATCTATTATCCTTTACTTATGGTGAAATTGGTAAATTTGATGAAGCTACCAAAGCGGCTAAGAAAGCGATAAATTTGAATCCCCGTTTTGGTAAAACAGAAGCTAATTTAAGTTTGGGGCTTTATAAAAGAAAAGGTTATGAGGATTTTCTTTCTGTTTCAAAAGATAAAATAGAAGCAAATCCGTCTTTTGGTTTTTACGCGATGGGACTTGCTTATAAAAATAAGGGATTGTTGAAAGAGGCTCTCGCGGAACTAAAAAAAGCTATAGAAGCTGATCCGTCTAATTCTCTCGTAAGAGAACAGATAGGAGAAGTTTATCTGTTTATGGGGAATAATGAAGAAGCAATAAAATCTTATTTGGAAGCGCTTAAGCAGGATCCGGATTTGCCCAAGTTGGCTAATAATACTGGTATTGCTTATCACAGGTTGGGTAAACTTGAAGATGCTATTTCCTGGTATAAAAGAGCTATTTCTAAAGATCTTAATTATGCTGTTTCATGGAATAACCTTGGTGTGGCTTACTATCATTCGGGAGCTCCAAAAGAAGCTTTTAATTGTCTTAAGAGAGCAAAGGAGATAAATCCGGAATATCCCGATTCGTATTTAAATATCGGTCTTATTTATATGACAAGAGGTAATCATTCGACAGCCGAGAAATTTTTCAAAAAAGTGATTGAAATGAAAGGTGAAAATCCGCTTCCATTCAATTATCTTGGGGCGGTTTATCTTAGCCTGGAACGGTTCGAAGATGCCATATACTTTTTCAGGATGGCAATCGAACGGGATGATAGTTTTGCTGAAGCACTTTATAATCTTGGTTTTGCTCTCTCAAGAATAGGGAAATATGATGAAGCCTTAGATGCGACAAAAAGAGCAATGGAAATAGACCCGTATTATTCCAGTAATAGATTTAAATTGGGTGTCGATATTTACTCTGAGAGATTAGGTATACTTGTAGCAAGAGAATTAACTAAAGACATGGAAGTGGGTAGAGTAGCCGGGGAAGAGACCGCGGAAGATTTCTTCGAAGACCTTTTTGAAGTTCAGGAAGAAAAAGTTAAACCGGTGATTAATGTCGGCGAAAAATTACAAAAAGCAACTTCTTTATTCAATAGTAATGATTTCAATAAAGCTTTAGAAATATTAAACGAAGTAAGAAACGTGGAACCGGGTAACGAAGAAATGCTTTTACTTATGGGTGGGATTTATGAAAAGAAAGAACTGCTTGGTGAAGCAAAAGACGTCCTACGCGGTTTAGTTCCGGGAAACCTTGAAGCTTCAAAACTTTTGACTAAAGTATATCAGAAAAACGGAGAGTGGGAAGAAGCTTTGAAACTTGCCCAAAATCTTAATAAAAGGTATCCGGAGGAGGTTTTTTCTTATGTGGCCTGCGCCCAATACTTAAAAAGAAAAAAACAATACGGGAAAGCAATCGAACTTCTTAAAACTTTTCACGATTGGGAAAAAGAATCGGAAATCTTATTGGAACTTTCATCTCTTAATTTGAGATTGGGGAAAAAGAAAAGAGCTAGTTCTTTACTTGAAAGAAGCCTTTCTATTTCTCCTTCAGCAGAGGGTTATTATCAACTCTCGCTCCGTAAAATCAAGGAAAAAGATTATAAAGGCGCAATAGGAAGTCTTTTAAGAGCGAGGAAAAGAGCTCCGAGAGATAGAAGGATTTTAAAAACACTGATCAGGACTTATTTGATGAACAAGAGTTATGATAAAGTCATAAAATATGCGAAAGAAGCGAAGAAAATTATAAAAGCAGATAGTGATTTAGCGCTATGGGAAGGTAAGGCTCTGTATAGTAAAGGCAATTTTGACGAGGCAATAAAAAGTTTAAAACAAGCAATGAATTTTGATGATAAAAACTTTGAAGCCTATAATCTTTTAGCATCTTTATATTTCAGGAGAGGAAGGTATAAGGAAGCGGAAAATTTATGGTTTAATATTGTAGATAAAGCAGAAGATGAAAAAATATTGAAAAAGGCAAAAGAAGCAATCGAGAGCCTTCTCCGGCTTAAAAAAATTACAGGAGAGATGTAATGCCTATTGAAGGTCCGATAAAAGAATTAGGACTTTTTGAACTTTTTCAGCTGATTTCTTTAGCCGGAAAGAAAGGAGTTTTAGATTTAAACGCAGAGGATATTCTTAAGTCGTATGTTCTTTATTTTGATAATGGTATTCTTGTTTCGATCGATTTTCCTGAAAGATTAAAGAAGGAAGTTTCGGAAAGAGGTTTTATGAAAAGAGAAGAAACAATTGAAGTGGCAGACGACAAATTCGCGCATTACTTGATTGAAAACGAAATTATCCCTCTTAGAACTTTTAAGACCATATTTAAGAAGGCTGCGATCGATGTTATATATTCTTTGTTTCTTATTAAAAATGGTCATTTTACTTTTCAAGAAAAAGATTTTGAGATCGCCGATTATCTTAAGTTGGAAATGAAAATTGAAAATATAATAATGGAAGCTGCCAGAAGAATCGATGAAATTTCTAAAATGGAAGAAATCCTTCCTAACGCAGATATAGTTCTTGAAGTGTCGACTGAGTTAATAGAAAAAGAGAAGATAGATTTATCTCCTATGGATTGGCAGTTACTTTCTCTTATTGATGGAAAATTGGCAATACGCGAACTCATAAGTAAAATAGGAGACAAATTCGCTGTTATGAAAGCCCTATATGGGATGGCTATGGCAGGAATAATAACCGAAACAAAGATTCCTGTTGATGATATTATAAAAAAGGAAAAAACTTCCGTGGAGAAAATCACAGATGAAAAGATGAAAGAGCTGTCCAGATTGTGGCATAAGGGAAAGTATACTGATGGTCTTAAAGAATTATTCAAGCTCAAGGAATTTTATCCGGAGGATCCCGGAATCCCTTACAACATGGGTTATTTTTATCTTGCTGAAGGCAGATTTAAAGAAGCTGTTTCAGAATGGAATTCATTTTTGCTCTTATCCTCGGATGAAAAGAAGAAGACGGAAATCAGTGAAACGCTTGATTTAGTTAAAAGAATTCATAAAAATATTGTGAATTGGGAGGTTTTAGTTGAGTGAAGAAGGACTTCGGCCCGATGTTAATTCCTTAGATGTATTGATCTCTCTGGCTGATCTATACGTTGAGAATGGTTTATTCGAGGAAGCCAAAGATCTTTTAAGGACTGCCATAAAAGAAAATAGTGAAATAATTAAACCCTATTCTAAATTAAGTAAAATTTATATTAGTCAGGGAGAAGAGGAAGAAGCTTTTTTGATTTTAAAAGAAGCACTTGATCTTAGTCCTGAAGATGAGGAAATTAATCGGTTGATTGGTTCTTTGAAAACAGTTAAGCCTTCGATGCCTGAGGAGAAAAAAGAAGAAACAGGGGTAGTTGGAGAAGAAGAGAAAACAAAAGAAACAGAAAAAGTAGGTAAAGAAAAGGAAAGTGAGACAAAAAAGGAGCCGCGCTTAATTGCATCTAAACCTGCCAAATCATCGGGCCAAATTCTAAACAGTCTACTAAAAATAAAGGGAGTTATAGGGGCAATAGTTGTCGATGATATTGGCGCATTGATTGATGCTCGTTTAGAATTGCCTATAGAACAAGAATCAACCGGGGCGATCATTTCCTCGATTTATGATAAAATCCGATATTCTGCTGCGGATTTAAATATAGGAACAGTCAATAAAGTATTTTTTGAATTACCAGGTGGAAATATTATTGTGTTAGGTTCTGAATCTTTAAGATTTATTGTTTTGACCACAAAGAATGTTTTGCTTGGGGGGCTTGAAGATGTTGTTATGGAAGCTTTTTACAAAACAATTGAGGTTTTAGGTATAGAATGATGGAAAATTTAATAAAAGAAATTGTTGCAATAGACGGAATATTCTCGTGTTATGTAATAGATCATGAAGGTGAAATTGTTGGATATGATGGTGGAAGTGAATTAGATGAGTCTGTCATATCTGCTACAATTGCCAGTATATCCAAAGAACTTTCAACGCAGATGAGTATAAGAGACGATTTTTCGATAACAGTCCTGGCGGGGAATAAAAATCTTTTTATTGTCACTAAAAAAAACTTTATACTGGCTGTTTTTACTGATCCTGAAATTGATACCGGAAAAATTAAGTTTGAACTGCGTAAAGGTGCGAAAGCTATTTCAGAAGAATTATAAGTGTCCAATATTATACTTTTGTACGAGAGTCAAAAAAAAATAGAGCATTTTCTTGAAAGTTTTCTTGTTAAAACCGGAGCCGAGCATATATTTTTTGCCGCAAAGAGCGGTGAAGTACTGGTTTATTCTGGTTCTAACAAAGGAAAAAAACTCTCTACAATAACGGCGCTTCTCACAAGTGTTTTTAACGTGACAGAGGAATTGGCTCGAATTATAGAGGAAAATCAATTCAAGCAGTTTTTTCTTAAAGGCAAGGCATGGAATTTACTTTATCATAATATAAGTTCTGAATTCTTATTGGTTGTTATATTTAAAGAAGAAGCTTTATTGGGCTTCGTTAGAGTTTTATCTGAGAAACTTGTTTTTAAATTGAAGAAGGAACTGAAAAAAAAGTACCCGGAAAAGGGCTTTTCAGTTGAGGGGATAGATGGGAAAAAACTTATGGAAGATTTATTTAGATAATGAAAAAGAAAATTATTATTCTAATTTCATTGATAGTATTTTTTATATTTCTGAATTTTCTGTCGGATTTTGTAATTGTTAAAGTTCAAAATATCGTGGAAAGAAAAATACTTACTGTTCTTCCCGAAGGTAGTTACATAAAAGAATTAAAGCTTGAAGGATTAACGGGTATATCCGCGGATTCTCTATATATTAAAGATATTTGTTTGCTCCCAAACGTAAATATTTCTTATTCTGCTATTGGTTTAATGCGCCGCAGGGTTAAAAAAATAACTCTTTCTTCTCCTTCGGTTGTGATACCCGAGCAAGAAGGAAGTAACAAAGGAGTTGGCGGAGAAATTAGTATCTCAACTCTGTTTTACGTTGAAGAATTTGAAATTTCGAAAGGTCATATAGAATATAAAGGTCATGAATGTCTTGTAAGTGGTACGGGGAAAGTTTTTTCTACGAGTAGTGGTGAAATTATTTTAGATGTTCCGAAACTCTGGGGGAAGATAGATAGTATTCCTTTCTCTATAGAAAAGATAAATATCTCTGTGGCTGGTAGAATATCGAATATTAATGTAAAAGAAGTTAAAATGGGGGATTCGAAATTAGAGATTAGTAGTGAAGGCGATGGGGCTATTATGGGAGAAGGGAGAATACACATGACGGATTTAAACAGGATGTTTGGTATAGACGGAAAAGGTTTTATAGATATCTTTTTTGTTTATGATTCCACTTTAACCTATAAGGGTGAGAGTAAGGTTTTGAGTATAAAAGATTTTAACTTGCCTCTGTTTACATTTTCGGGAAAGGGAGATTCCGTTAATGTGAAAGGAGAAAAGCTTTTTGGTTTTGTGAATTTTGGGAAAGCAATTTACGGGCAGATTGAATTATTCGATTTTGATTTTAGGCAGATAAACGCGGAATACCCCAGTTCCAAAGTATCTGGATTAATTGGTTTTTCTTATGTGAATAAAGATACTATTCATATTGCCTCGGATTTGCAAGGAGAATTACTTGAATGTCCGCTTGAAGATTTTGATCTTGATTTAACTCTAAGAGGAAAAGAAATTTTCGTGGATAGCTGTGAGTGCTATTTTAATAAAGGAGAGATTTCCTTTTCCGGAGTGTACGGAGAAAGAATCGATGGTAATTTGCAAGTTAAGAATTTGGATGTTTCTCCTTTGACCGCGTTTTTAGGCATCGAAGTTTCCTCGGTATTGGATTTAGGATTATCTCTTCACGATAAAGTTTACGGAGCTTTTTCTTTAGGCGATTTTACTTATAAAGGTGTGGATTTTAGATCCATAGAAGGTAATGTAAATTTATCCCAGGGAAAAGGGACATTCCCCGGGGTAATTAGTTTCGTTTCTAAGGGTATTTCTTTTAAAGAAAGAAAAGTCTTCGAGTTTGGAAAAGCGAATCTGGAGATTCAAGACGGAAAATTGGATGTGGAAGGCACCTTTAAAAGTAAAGATAAAAACGTAAAAGGACATTTGTCTTTAAACGCGGATACCGTGGAAGTCAAATCGCTTAGTTTTGAATATTCAGGGGGATGGCTTTCGCTTAATTCTCCTTTTTCTTTTACTTACAAACATGATTTTAGTATTAAAGATATCAGATTTAAAGGTAACAAAGGAGAAGATTTTAGAATTAATAATTTCTCTTTATCTGCCAGCGGAATTAAAGGAGACTTAGATTTGATGGGATTCAGACCGGAAATTTTAAGTGAGTTTGGGCTTCTTACACATTCTTTTTCCGGGAATATTGCGAGTAAAGTTTATGTTAGTGGAGAACCCGGTTCTCCTGTATTGGATTTTAAAGGAGGAGGAAAGATTAAAACCGGAGAAATAAGTATCGGAGATTCACTGAATTTCGATATAATATTTAAAAACAATCTGTTCTCTATTTCCAATTTATCTGTAATCGAAGGGAAAAATATTTCAACCTTTAAAGGGAAGATAAGACCGGAAAACCGTTCTATCAATTTGGCTGTTCGCTTACGGGAAGCCGGAGCATGGATATTTTACCCTGTAATAGAATATCTTACTGCTGAGGCGGCTTCTGTAACTGGTAAACTGAAAATTGCGGGTACTTTTAAGGAGTTTAAGATTTATGGTGATATAAATCTACAGGAAACTGATTTGTTAATAAGAGGCCCGGGTATAGCAATAAAGAAAATAAATGCCGCAGCTTCTTTTGACGGATATGATGGAAAATTAAAAAACTTTTCTGCTTTATTGGACGAAGGAAAGATAACAGCGGATGGATTATTTAAGTTAAAAGATAAAGGTTTTGATATAAACTTATATTTGGAAAAAACTCCGATTACCTGGGATTATGTTAACGCGACGGTAGACGGAGACTTGTTAGTTCGAAAGGACAAGCGAAACATCCTGGTAGAAGGAGATATTTCTCTGAATAGGGCTACAATTACGATGCAATTTAAGAAGCAAGAAAGTAAAGCGGGCGGACGTCCTTCAAATCTTTTTTTAGACTTAAATTTTGATGCCTCGCAGGGTAATGTTTGGGTAAGAAACGACATGGCTAATATTGAGCTTGCCGGTAAAGTAGGAGTGAATTATGAAGGGGGTCCATTGTTACTCTCAGGCAATTTGGAAGTTAGGCAGGGTATGTTCTACTATCTTTATAAAAGTTTTGAAGTTACAGAAGGGGAATTTAATTTTAATCAATCTCCGGAAATAAACCCAAATATTAATGTCAAAGCATTTACTCTTATTTCTTCAAATTCCGGGGAAAGAAAAGATCAGGATACTGTATTTCTTGCGGTTTTCGGAACCATGAAAACCCCCGAGTTTGATTTGTATTCTAAATCTTCTCTATCAAAAGCTGAAATAATGACCCTGCTTTCCTTGAATCTTGGGTGGGAAGATTTAACTTCCGTTAAATCTATCGAAAAATCGGTTACCGAGACAGCTGTTAATTATTGGGTAAGACAAAAATTGAATCGAAGATTAAAGGAAGAATTCGGAATCGATGTTCTGGAAATGCAGGGTGTTAGTGGACACTATGAATTTGTTGTCGGGAAATATGTGACGGATAAGCTTTTTGTTAAAGCGAGAACCGATGTTCAGTCTTATGGAATTTCAGAAGTTCAGGCGGAATATAAATTGAAAAAATGGGGTTATATAACGGCTGAGAAGGATTTTCTCGGAAAAACCAGATTTTTGTTTAATTTTGAATGGCGGTACTAGGTCTTAGGTGTTAGGTATTAGGTTTTAGTTTTAAAAAAACAGAAAATAAACTTTGTGATCTTTGTGGGCTTTGTGGTTAAAAAATGGAGGTTGGGGGTGAAAGGATTGACAAATAGAGTTTTTTTAGTAAAAATATATACGTGCCCCTGTAGCTCAGTGGATAGAGCACCGGTTTCCTAAACCGGAAGTCGTAAGTTCGAGTCTTACCAGGGGTATATAATAATAAGTTGAATTGTTGAAGGGTTGATTAATAAGGAGAATAAACTGCTATAGGGGAGGCAGTCAACTTATCAAGGCTGGGTTAATAACATACATAAAGGGGGAATAATGTCTAAACACAGAAGTAAAGATTTAAAACACGATGAATTTAAGGAAACTATCGAAAATATAGTAATTTTTTATGAACACCATAAAAAAACTGTTTTATTGGTGGTAGGAGGAGTCGCTGTACTTCTGATACTTTTTTTTACATACAAGAATGATAAACAAACAAAAACGGTTAAATCCAAAGAGATATATAATATAGGTGTAATGCTTTACAATAACGGAAATTTCAATCAGGCAAGGGAGAAATTCAATACAGTGGTCGATAATTATTTAGGCACTGTTTTTTCTGACCGTTCTACATTTATGTTGGCCAGCATAAGTTATAAGGAAGGTAATTTGGAAGAAGCTCTCAATAAATTTCAGGCTTTCGTTAATGAAAAGTATGATGAGTTTTTTACACCCAGCGCGTATCAGGGAATCGGACAATGCTACGAACAGATGGGGGATATGGAGGGAGCTATTGAAAATTATAAGATTGCCGTAGGGAAATTTCAGAGTAATTCTTTAAAATCGGAATGTATGATGAGCCTTGCCCGTCTTTATTTTGCTATGCAGAGAATGGATGAAGCAGAGAATATTTATAAAGATATACTCGAAATTTCAGAAGACCCTTCTATGATTGAGAAGTCAGAAAAGAAATTAAAATCGATACAGGTTCAAAGAGAACTTAATGAATGAGATTTTATTAAAGGAAATAAGAAAAAGTATTAGCGAAAAAAAACTTGATGCGGTTATAATAACCGGTATTTATAAAATTTTTAACCTTTTGGGTATCGATTTATCCTTTAATATAATTGAAGTCGGGTTTTATCTACTTGTAACTAAAAAAGAGTTATTTTTAATAGGTGATCCTTTTTCCTTTTCTTTAGTGAAAGTTCCAAACGGGGTAAAAACAAGAAAGACAGATATAAAAGGTATAAGGGAAGAGGGTTTTTCTCCTTTGGGTGAATTAAGGGAACTTCTCAAAAAACTAAAGGTGAAAAAAATAGGTTCTTTTGATAATGTAAAATTGTCGAAACTCAGAATAGTCGAGATTCCCGATCCTTTTACCGGTTTTTTCCTGATGCCGGGTGAAGATAGAGTAGCTGTCTTAAAAGAAAATGCTTCGATTTGTGAAAAAGTGTTAGAAAAAGCTTTACGGGCGTTAAAAGATGGAATTTCTGAGATTTCTTTAAGAAATATTATAGATGAGGAAATATATGAGACCGGCGCGGAAAGAAGAGCTTTTCCTACAAAGGTAATTTTCGGAAAAAACACTTCCAATCCATTTGCTTTGAGTAACGATGAAAAGTTAAAGGAAAATGATACGATAATAATTAATTTCGGAGTTATACGTTCGGGTGTGGGTATAGAAATCGCCAGAACTTATACCTGGAAAACTACGGATAAATTTTTAAAGAGAACATACGAGGATATAACGGGAATATATAGTAAATATTTATCCTTTATATCTTACGGGAAAATAGCCAAAGAAGTTTACAATTATGCGATCGAAATTATAAGTGAAAAGGGCTATGAGGTAAATTTCCTTCCGCCTGTAAACGCGCCGCTTACTCTCAGCGGAAAAGCGATGAATATTTCAAAAAATGCTAAATTTATTATAAAAGAGGGGACCATTCTTTATCCCCAATTAAATTTCTATTTCCCCGGAAAATTTGGCGTAAGATTTCAGGATGTTTTTTATCTTTCCGGAAAGAACTTTAATCTTACCAATTTCTTCAATAAGGGAGAGGCAAATGATATTTCCGATAAAATCGGAAAGCCGTGTTAGACGATTTCCGGTTGTAACCGTTTCTCTGATAGCTATAAATATTTTAGTATTTCTTGTTAGTTATCCTGCCATGAATAGGCAGGTTGATATTATTATAGAGAAGGAAGCGAAACTTCGGGAAATTGAATATAGAACATTCTCGGCAGAGGACCCTACTGCTATAATTGAGTATGCGAGTGAGTACGCGAAGGACCCGATGGGTTTAAGAGAAAGAATTGATAAAAGAGAAATAGGAATGCCGGATGAGTTATGGGAAGAATGGAAAAAAACTTATGATGATTTTCAAGAAGCATGGAATCAAAGTATTTACATGAAATATGGATTTGTTCCGAAAAATTTTGATTTTTCTACGTTGATTACTTCTATATTTCTTCATGCCAATTTTATGCATCTTTTCTTCAATCTTTGGTTTTTGTGGCTGGTAGGACTGAACGTCGAAGATGATTGGGGAAGGCCTTTCTTTCTTGGTTTCTACCTTGTATCTGGTATATTTGCATCACTTCTCTTTGCCGCAATTACTCGTTCGGAAGGTCCGTTAATCGGTGCTTCCGGTGCGATTGCCGGAGTAATGGGCGTTTTTGCAGTACAGTATTACAAATCTAAAATACACTTTCTGTTCTTCTGGTATATTCCAAGAATATTTTCGCTTTATGCCTGGTTTTGCCTTCCCCTGTGGTTTTTAATTCAATTGTTTTTTGCTATATATTTAACCGATTATTCGAATACCGCTTTTTGGGCGCATGTAGGCGGTTTTGGTTTTGGGATTTTTGTTGTGGCAATCCTTCGATATAGCGGACTTGAACGAAAATACTTAACTCCGCTTGTAAATGACACGTTAAATCTGATGGATTTGGATTTCAGTAAAGCGGTTGAAGCACGAAGTACAGGTGATACTGGTGAAGCGGAGAAACGTCTTCAAGAAATATTACACCGTGAACCTTCCAATCTTGACGCGTCCAGGGAACTGATTGATCTTTATATCAAGGAAGGCAAAAAGAAGGAAGCCAGTTCGGTTGCCAAAGAAACGTTCAGGTTGCTTAGGATGGAAAAAAGAGAACCGGAAGTTATTCTAAATTTTTATGAAGGGATTTTAGAAGAGAATAAACTTGTTTCGGCCCTTAGTCCGTATGATTTTTACTTTATTTCTCAGATGTATACGAAGCAGGAACAACACGGTGAAGCGGCGAAAGTGCTTGCTGCCGCTTACAAGACAAACAGGGAAACGAACGATGCTCCATACATATTACTTCGTTTAATTAAAACACTTGCAGAGAGCGGAAATAAGAAATTTTTTAAAAAAGCTCTTCGTGAAATGCAAATAAGATTTCCTGAGATGAAGAATAAAACAATTGCTGTATTGAGGCAGGTTAAGAATGAACAGAGATAAAGCTCTGGAAATATTAAAATCTAAATTGAGTGACGATAGAATGATAAAACATAGTTTTGCGGTTTCTGCCTGTATGGAAGCGTTAGCGGACAGGTTTGACGAAAATAAAGACAAATGGAGTCTTGCTGGGCTTTTTCATGACATAGATTACGAGGAAACAAAGGACGAACCGGATAAACATGGAATAAAAGGAGCTGAATATTTAGAAGATTTTGGGGTCCCTTCGGATATATTATACGCGATAAAAGTACACGCCGGGAATGCCGAACCTAAAAGTAAAATGGATATAGCTCTTTTAACAAGCGATGCCCTTTCCGGTCTTATAGTCGCGTCCGCGCTCGTGAATACGGAAGGTTTAAGAGAATTAGATACGGATTTTGTTTTAAAAAGATTTAAAGAAAAGAGATTCGCGGCAGGAGCTAATAGGGAAATTATTCGAAGATCTGAAGAAATGGGTTTGAAGTTAGATGAATTCATTTCTATCTGTCTCGAAGGAATGAAAAGCAGGGCAGATGTTCTTGGTCTTTAATTTACTGGTAAGCTTTTATCCTGAAGCGAGACTCGATTCTTTAATGATTCCGAGAGAAGATGAGTGGTTTTCTAAGGATAAATTTCACCACTTCGCGCACTCGGCGGCTATTTCTTCCTCGATATATCTTATCGCGAATAATATGACGAGAACGGATGATAATACATCTTTTTATATTTCCTTTTCTGTTTCTTCTCTTATTGGTTTATCAAAAGAAATAAAAGATAGTAAAGACAAAAAAGGGACAGCTTCTTCTAAAGATATTGTATTTGATATCGCCGGAGTTTTATTTGGTATTCTTTTGGTGTCTATCGGAGGCTCATAACGTTAAAAATTAAAGATCAAAAGATTTTTTTAGTCCAAAGTCCAAAGTCCAATGTCCAAAGTCGAAACCGAATCCCAATCCCTAAATCCTAAATCCCGATTTAGTCATTTTGCCTTTTAATTTTTGATTTTTTGTTTTTTTTGGATTTCCTCGTTCTTCTTAATTAGTGCGATTCTCTGTTTTACGCATACTGACGTACGACGACCATCTTCGGGTGTATTAATAGTAAAGTTTATTAATTTATCCACAGTGGTTTTTGCTACATGTACTCTGGTATCGGAAGAACCGTAATATATGAAGAGTTCACCGTTATCACGAGCCACCCATCCGTTACTGAAGACTACATTGCTAACGTCACCCAGGCGTTCAGTATCACGCGGGGCAAGTAATTGTTGTCCCGGTCTATAGATTATTTTTTCAGGATGTTTTAGGTCGGTCATAAAACAATAAAGAACATAACGTAATCCCGCCGCGGTGTTTCTTACTCCGTGAGCGAGATGCAACCATCCTTTTTCCGTCTTTATAGGGGTAGGGCCCTGACCGTTTTTTGATTCTGTGATTGTATGGTAATCACGTTTATCGATAATAATTTCTTTGTCGATATTTGTGTGTTCTATGCTTTTAGAAAGCCCCCATCCTATACCCATTCCCGAACCTGTTTCTATAAAACCTTCCATGGGTCTTGTATAAAAAGCGTACTTTCCGTTTACAAATTCCGGATGCAGGACCACATTTCTTTGCTGGGGAGAAGGAGATTTTAAATCATCCAGACGTTCCCATGTTTTTAAATCTCTAGTACGGGCTATACCTGCCTGGGCAATCGCGGAAGACAAATCTCCTTTTGGAGCATCCGGGTCCCTACGTTCTGAACAGAAGACACCATATATCCAGCCGTCTTCATGTTTTGTGAGACGCATATCATAAATATTATCATCCGGGTTTTCGGTTTGCGGCATATCGATGGGATATTCCCAAAATCTGAATTGATCTACTCCCATCGGGCTTTCCGCGACTGCGAAGAAAGATTTCCTGTCGGCCCCTTCAACTCGAGCTACAAGAAGAATGTTTCCGTTTAACTCGATAGCTCCGGAATTAAAAACCGAGTTAATTCCTAAACGCTCTAAAAGATATGGATTGCTATTGTAGTTTAAATCAAAACGCCAGTCGATAGGCACATGGTCTCTCGTTAGAACAGGATATTTATAACGGTCGTAAATTCCATGTTCTTCTTCTATTGTTTCATTTTTTCTATTAATTAACTCTTCATGTTTTTTGAAAAGTTGTTTAACTTTTCCATTGAATTCTTTTTTATCCTGGATAGGCATCCAATCCTCCTTCTAAAATGAAAATCTAATATTTAATTTATTGTCTGGCAAAGGTATATATTTTTTGAAACTTGTCAAGACGAAATAAACTAGGCTATTGGCCTTTAGCTTTTAGCTTTTAGCTTAGGAAAGGAGTTTGTATTGTTTGTGTGTTTTATGAGGAGGTAGGGTAGGTTTAATGCGAAAAGCCAAAAGCAAATAGCTAATGGCTTGGGTGTGTGTTGTGTCGCAGGTTTATCAATTTTCTTCTAAAAGTTTACTTACAGCTTTGGATAATTCTTTTGAATCGTACGGTTTGATTATCATACCTTTAAATCCATGTTTCTTATAGTTTGCCAGAATCGGGTCATTGGAATATCCGCTTGATACTAATGCTTTAACATTAGGATCTAATTCGAGTAGTTTTTTAATAGTTTCTTTTCCCCCCATTCCGCCGGGAACTGTTAAATCCAGAATTACCGCGTTAAAAGGTTGTTCGGTTCCTAACTTTTCTTTATATTTTGCCAGCGCTTCTTTTCCTTCCGTTACAGGTTCTACCGTATATCCTAATCTTTCTAACATTCTTGATAGAGCGTGTCTAACGATTTTTTCATCGTCCATAAGCAATATTCTACCTTCTTTTTTTTGGTCCCCCGGTTCTTCTTTTGATGGTTCGGATTGTTTTGTCTCTCCTGTGGTTATTGCCGGCAAGTAAATATAGAATGTGGTTCCGGCTCCGAGTTCTGAATCTACTGTGATGTATCCGTTATGTTTTTCTATAATAGAAAAAGTTGTAGCCAGTCCGAGCCCACTACCTTTCTGTTTGGTTGTGAAGTATGGATCAAAAATCCTTGACAAATGTTTTTTAGCGATTCCTAAGCCTTTATCCTCGATAGTTAATTTTACATATTTCCCTTCTTTAAGTGGTAATGTAGTTTCCTTATCTATTATTGTGTTTTCAAGACTTATTTTTATTACTCCTCCCTCCGGCATTGCCTGATCGGCGTTTATAATAAGGTTACTTATTACCTGGCTAAGTTGATTTCTGTCAGCCTGCACTTTCCAGACATCTTTAGGGAATGTATAAAAACATTTGACGTTAGAGCCCCTCAGATTAAACTCGGTTGTCTCTTCTATTATATGCGAGATAGAAGTTTCTTCAATAACAGGAACCCCGCCACTCGCAAATGTGAGTAACTGTTTGGTTAAATCTTTTGCTAAATTTGTTGCTTCCTTAGCTTCGTTTAAGATATTGACAAGTTCCTCGTTATCCCTTGCTTCGAGTATCGCGAGCGAGATATTCCCTATGATACCGCTCAAAAAGTTATTAAAATCGTGTGCGATGCCTCCCGCCAGTATACTTATAGATTCAAGCTTCTGAATTTTTTGCCTTTCTTCTTCTATCTTTTTTTGTTCTGTAATATCGTGGGCAAATACGAATATATACTCTTTCTTGCCGAAAATTTGGTAGTTGGCGAGGATATCTACGGGATAAGTACTTCCGTCTTTTTTTCTATGAAAAGATTCAAATTTAATTGTTTTTTTCTCCTTCAGGCTTTCGATAAAATCTTTCATTTTCTCTTTAGTCAGTTCCGGTACTATTTGACTCCAGTTGATAGACGGTAGTTCTTCTTTTTCGTATTCTAAAGCTTTGAAAGAGGATTGATTTGCAAAGAGAATTTCGCCAGAGGTAGATAATAGCATGGTAGATTCTGAGGCGTTATCGATAGAGTATCTTATTAATTTAAGCTGTTCTTCTGTATCCTTTCTTTTAATAACGTTTTCGATAGTCGAAGGTAAAACCTTTAGATAATTACCTTTGTTATCTTTTATTATATAATCATAAGCGTTTTCCTTTATCGATTTAACGGCAGTTTCTTCGTTTCCGAGACCTGTAATTATAACTACGGGTTCATCTGTGTTAAGTTTTAAAATATCGAAAGCATCTCCGTCTTTAAGTTTGAAATCTTGAAGTATTAGATCGAAGGATTTTGATTCTAATAGTTTTTTGCACTCTGAGATTGAATTTGCTATATCGATATCATAAGGAAGTTTGTTTTTATCGACAAAACGTTTGAACGCTTTTTGGTCAAGTTTATTGTCTTCTACGTAGAGAATCCGGCATTTTTTTTCTTCCATTATGGCGACTCCGATAGTGTCCAATACAACTTAATTGTTCTAATTACTTCGACAAAATCTTTATAGTTTACGGGTTTCATCATGTAACCCGAAATGCCGAGGTTGAAACTATCCATTTTGTCTTCGTCTTCCTTCGAGGTTGTAAGGATTACAACAGGAATCATTTTTAATTTTTCATCTTTACGCATTATTTCTAAGAATTCTATCCCATCCATTCGGGGCATCCTCAAATCTAAAAGAATTAGGCCGGGACGTTTCCCTGTATCATTTTTTAGATATTCTAAAGCTTCTTCTCCGTTGTGGGTTACGACTATTGGGTTTGTAACACGCAGTTCGCCAAAGGATCTTTGTACGCTTCTTATATCTATTTTATCATCTTCAACTAATAATATTATTTGTTTACCATTCATATTCATCTCCTTATTTTTATACATAAAAAAACCATTCCAAAACCTAAGTAATTGAATATTAAAACTTTAAAAATTAAAAAAATTCAAAAAAGAAAATATATGTAAAAATTATTTTACTAAATTCCTTTTATGTTGTTTGGGCAGGGTAAAATAAAAAGTGGTGCCTTTCCCGACTTCGGATTCGGTCCATATTCTCCCATTGTATAAATCTATTATCTTTTTAACTATAGTAAGCCCGATTCCCGTCCCTTTGTGTGCCGGTTCTGATTCTAAAGTATGAAATATTTTAAATATTTTATAAAAATACTTCTTTTCGATGCCCGGACCATTATCGGAGATAGAAAATTTCCATTCATTTTCTTCTTCCGTGCATCCTATTTTGATGATCCCTTCGGGTTTATCCATGTATTTTATGGCGTTGCTTAAAAGGTTCTGAAAAAGTTGTATTAAGCGCGTTCTATCTGCTGTGTATTCCGGTAATTCATTTTCTATTAAAATTTTTATATTATCGGGAGGAAATAATGACTCGATTATATCTTTAACCAACTCATTTAAATCGATTTTTTCTGCTTTCTCTTCCATTCTTCCGATTCTTGAGTATTCTAATATACCTTGAATCATGTTGTCCATGTGGGTGGTTCTTTCTTTGAGCATATTTAAATTCTCTTTACTTTTTTTATTCAGTTCATTATGGGAATCTTCTAATGTCCACTCTGTAAGCTGGACGATACCTCTAAGTGGTTCTTTTAAATCGTGTGATACTATATAGGCGAATTCTTTCAATTCTTTGTTGGATTTTTTAAGTGCTTCTGCGGTTTTTTTGAGTTGTTCATTTCGTTTTATCACTCGAATGGTTTGGTAGATAGCTATGCCTAACAAACTGCTTATTAGTATAATAAACCAGGGTTGTTTCCAGAAGGGGTTTTTTACGGTGAAGATTAGAACGGCTGGAGTAGAATCGATGTTGAAATCCGTATCTCTGGCTCGAACTTCAAAGGTGTGGCTACCACGTGCTAATCCTAAGAATTGCTTTCTTTTGTCCCGACTAAATGCCGGCCATGGTTCATTATTTAAACGATAGGAAAACTCGAGTTCTTCTTGAGGAGTATCATTCCAGGAATCTTTTCCCGTCCAGGAAATATTGGTGTTTCCTTCGAATCCCACTTTTTTTAATCCGAAGGTTATTTCTGTTTCCGGTGGTGAAGTATCTTTTATGTAGCGTATGGTTTTGAATCTTGGGAAGGATTTCTTATTAAATTTCTTACCGGATAAACCCCGAAAATACCATTCCCTGGACGTGAGGTTGATCCATAAATAACCATCAGAGTCTTTCTTTAATATTCCAGCCTCCAGAGGAATAGGGAAATACTGAGAAAAGTTCCTATTCCAGCTCTTACCGTCAAACGCACTTACACCCTTATCGGTAGAAGCTAAAATAACATTTGTGTCTAAACTTACTATACTTGAAATAGTATTGGATGCAAGACCATCATCAACCGTGTAACGATTCCACTTCCGACCATCAAAACGGTATAAACCTGCACCGTGTTTTGAAACCCAGAGGTCGCCCTTTGACGTCACATATAAGTAACTAATCCAGGGCACACCAAGTCTTTCTGGCTCACTAACCACTTCCGCCCTTTCTCCGTTGAATCGAGAAAGGTTCAAGCCCCCGATCCATATTGTACAATCCGGTGTCTGTTCTATAGTGTAATTAATGAAATGTGTCAGTTCGGGCTGGGTATAACGGATCCATTCTTCCCCGTTTTCTGTGACTCTATATCGCTTTATGCCGCCTTCGTAACCTCGACATTCTGTGCCTGAACCAAACAGTATTGAACCGTCGAGCAGCTCGCAAACCGCAAGATGTCCTACACCCCAGCTTAATTCAGGATGGATCTGCTTAATCCACCTATCGTTCTTAAGATAAGCAGTCGCTGCCTTGCCATTATGACTTCCCGCTGCCCATAATCTTCCACTACTGGTATACTTTAAAACTACAGGAGTGTTGATTAATCCATCCTCTGGACCATACTCCAGCCACTTATTGTCTTTCTTCGTTACGCCTTTCCCCTCCGGGGTTAAAAACCATCGAGTACCATTATCCATCTGGCACTGGAAATTCAAACCATCATAAGTCAGCCATTGTTTATCAGTATAATCTATTTTGAAAACCTCCTCATTCCTTCCATACACCCAGATACTGCCGTCTTTAGTGGGACATATTATAATGTCAGCTTTGGGAATTGGTAGTTCCTCTGATGTATAAATTTTCCATTTGCCCTCTTTGTATCTAAGAACCTTTCCCCAACCACCAATCCATATTGAGCCGTCATTACTCTCTGCTATTGAATAAGTCCTGTAGTTTATGTCAAATTTATCCAGTTCCCTTACGCGGGAAAATTTCTTACTTACAGGATCATAAAGATAGATCCCTTTTTGATCTTCTTCTGAGGTAAACCATATGGTCCCATCTTTTGCTTCAAACACTCTCATGTTAAAACCCATCTCTAAACCATCTTCCTCTGTGATTAACTCCCATGATGATTTATTCTCTATTTTATCAGGAGGATATTTGGAATGGAGAAAGCAGTGATTCTCCTCATTGTCTTGAATGAAAAGCCATAGCTTATTGTTAGCTTCAAAAACTCTTACATCATCAAAAGTTTCCGAATTTTCTATTGGTATAGGTAACTTAAGGAAAACTTTTATCTGTAAAAAGGGAGCTTTATCCTTGAGCCGTTCCTTAATTTTCTCTGAAGTATAAAGAATATAAGTGCTGTCTTTAATTTGCAAGGCTCCGATTTCCATGCCTACCCAGATAGCACCATCGGAAGTCTCTGTTATCCAATAGGCAGACCACTTAAAATCCTCTTCCGGAGGAAATACTCTCTTCCAGCTTTCCCCCATAAGTCTGCAAACCCCATCATTATCACCAACATAAACTTCGCCACTTTCTGTAATACATACAGGTGAAAGACTAAATTCACCTCCAAAAGATAAGATACTATTTTTCGAATTGTAAAGGGTCCGTTTTAAACCATCATAAACAAATAAGTTATGGTCCCCACTAAGCCATACTGCCCCCTCTTTCCCCTCTGAGATCATCCATATCCCTTCACCTTTTGTTTCGGGATAAGAATGCCAGCGCCAGAGTTCTGTTATTGGGTCGCCTATTTCCGGTTTATATATTTTCTTGGCTTTTGTTTTTTCGGGAGTTAACAAAATGAGTATAGATAAAAGATAGGTTATTTTAATTAAACTATTAACTTTTTTAATATTGTTATTTCCTTTTTTAATTGAAAAATTTATCATATCAAATCCATTTATTGTTTTGGTAGGGTGAAATAGAATGTAGTCCCCTTGCCAATTTCGGATTCGATCCATATTCTTCCTTCGTATAAGTCTATTATCTTTTTGACTATCGTAAGACCAATGCCTGTGCTTTGGTCTTTTGGTGCTGAGCCTAACATCTGGAATATCTTAAATATTTTCTCATAATGTTTTTCTTCGATACCGGGACCATTATCGGAGATATTGAATTTCCATTCGTTTGCTACTTTCACGCAACCTATCTTTATAATGCCCTGGGGTTTATCAATATACTTTATGGCATTACTCAGAAGGTTTGCAAAGAGCTGGGTTAAACGTGTTCTATCTGCTTTATATTTTGGTAGTTTATTCTCAATCGTAATTTTTATATTGTCAGGAGGTGATAACAAATCAATCACATCTTTCAGTAACTTATTTAAATCAACTTTTTCTGCTTTTTCTTCGGTCCTTCCTACTCTTGAATATTCCAGTATCCCTTGAATCATATCGTTCATTTTTGAAACTCTTTCTTGAAGCATATTTAAATCTTCTTTTCCTTCTTTATCGAGCACATCGGAGTAGTCTTCCGATATCCACTCCGACAATTCGTTGATACCCCGCAGAGGTGCCTTTAAATCGTGAGATACTATATAGGCAAAGTCTTCTAACTCTTTGTTGGATTTGCTTAATTCGTTTGCCTTCTCGGCTATTTGTTTGTTTGCTTTTTTTAAATCTTCTGTTCTTTCTGCGACTTTGATCTCAAGTTCAAGTCCGTGTGCAACGATATTCCTTACTTTAACGAAATGAATTGTATAAACGGCTAAGACTATCAAAATTATCATAGACAACCTGAACCATATTGTCTTCCAGAAAGGAGGGGTGATGATGATTTTAAGTGAAGTTCCTTCTTCATTCCATATTCCATCGTTATTTGAACCTTTTACACGGAATATATATTTTCCCGGATCTAAGTTCGTATAGGTTGCCTCTCTTTTGTTTCCTACATAATTCCACTCCCTATCAAAACCCTCCATCATATAGGCATATTGATTCTTCTCCGGCATGGTGAAGTCCAAAACCGCAAAATTAAATGTAAAAACAGATTGTTTATAGGATAATATTAGTTCATCTGTTTCGGAGATATGTCTCTTTAAAGGAGAGTTATCACCATTAATTTCAACTGGTTTATTAAAAATACGAAAATCAGTAATTACAATATCTGGGATATTTAAGTTCTCTGCTATTTTTTCAGGAAAAATCATATTAAAGCCATTTGTACCTCCTAATAAAAGGGCGCCTTTTCTTGTTCTCAAAGTACTTCTTTGATTGAATTCATTGCTTTGCAGACCATCGGCTTTTGTAAAGTTTTTAAATTTCCCCTGTTTATAATCAAACTGACTAACACCGTTATTTGTGGTCACCCAAAGTGTTCCTAAATTATCCAACACAAGTCCTTTAATTACATTATTGGGCAACCCATCTTCCTCATAATATCTCTGAAAAGATTTTGTTTTTGGATTAAAGAGATTCAGGCCATTTAGCGTACCGATCCAGACACAAGAATCGTTTTCAACCAGGATATCGGTAGTGGTTGAATGGCTCAGGCTATTGGGATTATTTGGATCATACGTGTAAGTTATAAAATGATCATCATCAGGGAAAAAAATTTGGAAACAGTTAGTAGAACCAAGAAATAACCGTCCTTTAGAGTCTTTTCTTATGATGATATTCATTTTGTTGACTAAATTGCTGTTATCTGGCGTATAATTTGTGAATTTGTTTTCTTTGATCTGGAAATAAATTAAACCATTTTCAAAACTTCCCAACCACAAATCCCCATTTTCACCTTCTGCAATTGCATAGATATTGTTATCGTGTATTCCGCTATTTTTGGTTGTAAATGATTTAAATGATTTGGTTTTGCTGTTAAATTGGATGAGTCCACCGGCCCAGGTCCCAAGCCAGATATGATGATTCGAATCTTCGATGATGCATAGAATGGCCTCGCTGCCTAAATTGGAATTTTCCATATTGAAGCGTGTAAAACGGTTCGTTTCTTCATGAAATTGATTCAATCCTCCGCCATCTGTTCCTACCCATATCTGGCCAAGGTGGTCTTCCAAAAAACAGGTGATCGTATTATGACTTAAGCCCAAGGGTGCTCCCGGCAATTTTTTATAATGAGTAATGGCATTACTGTTTTTCATAGAAATATTAATCCCACCTGTAAATGTTCCAAACCATAAGTTGCCCGTATTATCCTGACAGATTGTTTTGATCGATTCGTTATTCAAACTCTTTGGATCGTATTCATCCATTCGGTAATGCCAGAATCTTTGATTTTTGCTGTCAAATAGATTAATCCCCCCATTCTCAGTACCAATCCATAAATTTCCCATATCATCAACATAGAGAGATTTAACACGGTTGTTTGAAAGACTGTATTTATCCTGAGGATTGTGTTGATAATGAATGAATCGCATGTCGTTAGTGAGACAATAAAGTCCCTCTGTACTTCCAAACCAGAGATTTCCTTTCCGGTCTTCTGTGATATCAAGAAAAAATGTGTTCGATATATCATCCTTATCAGTTTCACCCCTTGTCATCTGCTCAAACGTATTGGTTTCAGGTTGAAACAGGTTTAAACCTCTGCGTGTGGTTATCCACAATCGATTCCTTGTATCGACATTTACAGATTCTACATTGTCATCACTCAGACTTTTAGGGTTTTCAGGATCGTGCGTATATTGATTGATTTTGTTGTTTTTACGATCAAAATACAGAAGCCCGATGTCTGTACCAAGCCACAAGTTGCCTATGGAATCCTCAATTATATTTAATACAATGCAACTTAAACCATTCAATGGAGATGAATGTTCAAGCATATAATTGAAAAAATGGTCCTTTTCCCGGTCATATAAGCTTAAACCATTTTGGGTGCCAATTAATAGATTCTTACGATGATCTTCAAAGATGGTTCTTACAATGTTGTCTGCAAGACTGGTTGAGTCAGAAGGATTGTTTTTGTATACAACGAAATCGAAACCATCATATCGATTGAGGCCATCATATGTACCAATCCACATGAAACCTTTATGGTCCTGTAAAATACTAATCGCTGAGGATGAGGAAAGGCCTTCATCAGGTGTCAGATGTTTGAATTGCAAACGTCTTGGCTGTGCATATATACTGCTGTATTGAAATAATATAATTGCAAATAATAACCTTTTAAGTGTGTTAAACATTTTTATTGTTTAGGAAGGGTAAAATAAAAAATAGTACCCTTTCCGATTTCGGATTCTACCCATATTTTGCCTTCGTATAAATCTATTATCTTTTTGACTATCGTAAGACCAATGCCTGTGCTTCCGTCTTTTGGTGTTGAGCCTAACACATGGAATATCTTAAATATTTTATCGAAATATTTTGCTTCGATACCCGGACCATTATCGGATACACTGAATTTCCATTCGTTCCCTTCTTCAGCGCATCCTATTTTAATAAGTCCCCCGGGTTTGTCTATGTATTTTATAGCGTTGCTTATTAGATTTTCAAAGAGTTGTGTTAAGCGAGTCTTATCTGCTGTGTATTCCGGTAATTCGTTTTCGATTGTAATTTTTATATTATCGGGAGGGGTCAATAACTCGATTAGGGTTTTAACCAACTCATTTAAATCGACTTGTTCTGCTTTTTCTTCGGTTCTTCCGACTCTGGAGTATTCCAATATACCTTGAATCATGTCGTTCATTTTTGAAGTTCTTTCTTGAAGCATATTTAAATTTTCTTTTCCTTCTTTGTCGAGTTTATCGGAGTAGTCTTCCGATATCCACTCTGATAATTCGTTGATGCCCCTGAGAGGTGCTTTTAAATCGTGAGATACTATGTAGGCGAAATCTTCTAATTCTTTGTTTGATTTATTTAAATCTTCTGTCCTTTCTGCAACTTTAGCTTCAAGTTCGCGTCCGTATGCTACGATATTTCTGACTTTAATTAAATGTACTGCGTAAACGATTGAAACCATCAATAATATCATTAATAATCTGAACCATATTGTTTGCCAGAAGGGAGGAGTTATGATGATTTTAAGCGAGGTTCCTTCTTCGTTCCATAAACCGTCGTTATTTGAACCTTTTACACGGAATACATATGTTCCCGGGTCAAGATTTGTATAGGTTGCTTCTCTTTTGTTCCCTACATAATTCCATTCTTCTTCGAATCCTTCTAACATATAAGCGTATTGATTTTTCTCCGGTGCTATAAAGTTCAATGCTGTATATTTAAAGGTGATTACCGAATGTTTATAAGATAAAGTGATCTCTTTAGTAACGCTGATGTTTTTTTTCAGAGGTGAATCCTCCGTTCCAATAGGTACATCCTTATTAAAGAGTAAAAGTTGAGTTATTATCACTGGAGGTTTGTATGGATTTTCCTTTAGGCTGTCCGGGTGAAAAACATTAAATCCATTCTTGCCTCCGAAATACATTCTACCGTCTTTGCCTTTACAAAATACTCTTTTATTAAATTCGTTCCCCTGAAGCCCATCACTAACATCGTAATTCTTGAAAACAGGATTTTCGGGACGGTCTATTCCATTTATAAATTTTGATATTCCTTTGTTTGTGCTTATCCAGAGGTTTCCACGGTCATCTTCTAACATACCGTTAATTTGGTTGTTAGGGAGGCCATCTTCTTCAAGATAATAGCTAAAAGTACTGTCTTTTCTATTGAATACATTTAAACCTTGTCTGGTTCCTATCCATAAGTTTTTTTTGCTATCTTCAAAGAATAAAGTTGCGCCGTTTGTACTAATACTCTTATTACCGCTGTTATTATGCATATAATGTATAAATTTACCTTTTTCTTTATCGAATAAATCAATTGCCGAACTTGTTGCCAGCCAAATTTCACCATAGCTGCTTTCGAAAACTGTATTTACCCAGTCGTTGGAAATACTATATTCATCGCGATTGTCATTTATGTATCTTCTAAATATTCTGTTCTTATAATCAAATAAATTCAGTCCGCCTCCCATGGTGGCTATCCATAAATTTTTATTCCGGTCTGCGAGTATAGAAAACACATTGTCGCTTCCAATGCTATTATCGTCATTTGCGTCATGTTTGAAACGGGTGAAGGTATTGGTTTTAGTGTTAAATAAATTTAATCCGCCGGCCCAGGTTCCGATCCAGAGGTTACCCTTGCTGTCTTTTTCAATAGCCCATACACCACTTGCTCCTAAGCTTTTGTTGTTGTTCGGGTCATGAACAAAATGTTTAAATGTTTTGGTCTTTTTGTCAAACAAATTCAAGCCCAAATCGGTACCGATCCATAAATAATCTTCTTCTTCAAAGAGCGCATTAACGTAATTGTTATTTAGGCTATTGGTGTTGTCTTTTTCTTGTTTGTAATGGTCGAATTTTCTTGTCAATTTGGTATAAATGTTTATACCATTTCCAAAGGTTCCCACCCATATACTACCAATTATATCTTCGTAAATCGAGTAGATAGAGTTATATGAGAGACTTGTATTCTTATCGGGATTATTACTATAATGGTAAAAAATACAATTGTCTTTCTGGAAATCTTTTAAATCGAGAATATCCAATCCCCCGTTTTCTATTCCAATCCAAAGGTTTCCCGATTGGTCTTCCGTCAATGCCCGTATTGTTCCATTGGTTATGCTGGATTGGTTTTTGGGATTATTCCGGTAATTGACAAACTTAAATTTTTCAGGATGTCCTTTTTCATATGTTAATAAGTCTAAGCCTCCTCTGCTTCCTATCCATATTCTATCTTTTCTATCCAGAAATAATGATCTTATTTCATTATCACTTATGCTGTTTTTCTTGTTGCTGTGTCTGAAATGTATGAATCGGTGCTTTAGCGTGTCTAATAGTTCCAATCCGTTTAAAGTCCCAATCCAAATATTTCCCTTATTATCAATTATTATGCTATTAATATAGTTGTCACTCAGAGTAAGGGTGTCTTCTTCCTTATGCAAAAAAGAAATGGTCTTATCATTTTTAGGGTCAAACAGGTGTAAACCAGTATTGCTTCCTATATAAAACCTGCCGTCTTCTAACTCCAAAAAATCGGTAATCTTTCCCTGAGGCCAGGAGTCATTATGCATAAACCGGTCATCGTTCCTGTCGTAGAAGTTTAATCCGTTCCCGGTACCTATCCATAAATTTCCATTTTTATCTTCATATAAAGATTCGATTGAATTGTCACTAAGGCTATTTTTGTTTTTTGGACTATTTTTATAGACAGTAAAGTTGTAGCCGTCATACTTATTTAATCCATCATTAGTACCGAACCACATAAATCCGTATTGGTCCTGGCATATAGATTTTACCCAGCTTTGCGACAGCCCATCCGCCACTCGGAGATGCGTGAACTCGATTTCTGGTCGTTTCGCGAAAATCTGTATGCATTGTAATAATATTATGGCTAATAATAACCTTTTAAACATAATCTATATTTTCTCTTTATTGTTTAGGCAGGGTAAAATAAAAAGTAGTACCCTTTCCTATTTCGGATTCGACCCATATTTTGCCCTCGTATAAATCTATTATCTTTTTGACTATCGTAAGACCAATGCCTGTACTTTTATTTTCCAAGTCTGTTTCTAAAGTATGGAATATTTTAAATATTTTCTCGAAATATTTTGCTTCGATACCCGGACCATTATCGGATACACTGAATTTCCATTCGTTTTCTTTTTCTGTGCAGGCTATTTTTATGATGCCTTTGGGCTTGTCTATATACTTTATAGAATTGCTTAAAAGGTTCTGAAAAACCTGGGTCAAGCGGGTTTGATCGGCCATATATTTTGGTAGTTTATTTTCTACTAGAATTTCTATATTATCGGGAGGAGCCAATAACTCGATTAGGTCTTTAACCAACTCATTTAAATCGATTTGTTCTGCTTTTTCTTCGGTTCTTCCTACTCTTGAATATTCCAATATGCCTTGAATCATGTCGTTCATTTTTGAAGTTCTTTCTCTGAGCATATTTAGATCTTCTTTTCCTTCTTTGTCGAGTTTATCGGAGTAGTCTTCCGATATCCACTCTGATAATTCGTTTATACCTCTGAGAGGTGCTTTTAAATCGTGTGATACTATATAGGCGAAATCTTCCAAATCTTTTGTTCTCCTTTTGACTTCATCTTCAAGCTTACGTCCGTACTCGACGATATTCCTGACTCGGATGGAGTAAATCGAGTAAATTGCTAATAATATACCAATCAACATAAGCAACCTGAACCATATAGTTTTCCAGAAGGGAGGAGTTATAATAATTTTAAGGGAAGCTCCTTCTTCATTCCATAAACCATCGTTATTAGAAGCTTTTATCCTTAGTATATACATTCCCGGGTTTAAGTTATTGTAGGTTACCTCTCTTTTGTTTCCCACATAATTCCATTCTTTATCAAACCCGTCTAACATAATGGCATATTGATTCTTTTCCGGAACGATAAAATTCAATGCCGCGTATTCAAAGCCAATAGTCGAATATTTGTATGATAAAACGACTTTTTCAGTTAGGTTAATATGTTTTTTTAGAGGTGAGTCTTTTGTTCCTATTTTGACATCCTTGTTAAAGAGGAAAAATCTGGTAATCATCACTGGCGGTATGTAAGAATTTTCCGTTAAACTGTCCGGGTGGAAGACATTAAATCCGTTTTTCCCTCCGAAATACATTCTGCCTTGCTTGTCTTTACAGTAGGAACGTGGTCTAAATTCGTCTCCCTGAAGCCCATCACCTACGTCGTAATTCTTGAAAGTAGGATTTTCGGGACGATTTATTCCGTTCACAAATTTCGATATTCCTTTGTTGGTGCTTATCCAGAGATTTCCATGATCGTCCTCCAGTATGCCGTTAATTACATTGTTTGGTAGACCGTGTTCCTGATTGTAATAGCTAAAAGTACTGTCTTCCCGGTTAAAAACATTCAGTCCCCCAACAGTGCCTATCCATAAGTTTTTTTTACTGTCTTCAAAAAACATATTGGCGCCGTCATAACTAATACTCTTGATATCGTTTCTATCATGTGAAAAATATGTAAATCTTTCTGACTTTTTATCAAACAACTCGGATGTCATACTTGAGGATAGCCAGATTTCACCGTAGCTTGTTTCGTATAGCGTTCTTACCCAGTCATCTATTATAGTATTTGTGTCGGCATCGACATGCACGTACCTTTTAAAAATTTTGTTTTTACGATCGAATAAATTCAATCCCCCACCCATTGTGCCTATCCATAAATTGCCATCCCGGTCTTCGAGTATACCGAACATATTGTTGCTTCCGATGCTGGTACTATCATTTGGGTCGTTCATGTAACGGGTAAATGTATTGGTTTTTCTATTGAACAAATTTAGTCCTCCGGCCCAGGTTCCTACCCAGATCCTGTCCTTACTGTCTTTTTCAAGAGCGCAGACAGAATTGGATCCTAAACTCTTATTGTCGTTCGGATTATTGAGGAAATGTTTGAATGTTTTATTCTTTTTGTCGAACAAATTCAAGCCGTAATCGGTGCCAATCCATAGATGATCGTTTTCATCAATGATTGCATTAACGAAATTGTTGGTTAAGCTGTTGGGTTCATTTTGTTTTCGGTTGTAATGTTTGAATTTTTTTGTTAATTTATTGTACATGTTTACGCCGTCGCCATAAGAGCCTACCCATATACTGCCATTACGGTCTTCGTAAAGAGAATAAATAGAATTATATGAGAGGCTGGAATTATCATCAGGATTATTTACATAGTGATAAAAAACACAATTATTTTCTTCAAAGGCATTTAAGTCGATGATGTTTACTCCTCCGTTCTGAATGCCGATCCATAGATGGTTTTCTTTATCCTCTATAAGACTTAAAACAAAACCGCTGCTTATACTTGCCTGGTTGTCCGGGTTATTCGTATAGTTGATGAAAGTGCTTTTTTCGGGCGCGTCTTTGTTATATTTAAGTAAACTTAATCCGGCTTGAGTCCCTATCCATATTCTGTTTTTACTGTCCATACATAACGCTTGAATATTACTGTGAGCTATGCTGTTTTTGTCGTTTTCGTTGTTTCTGAAACGGGTAAACTTGTAGGTTAAAGTATCCAGTAAATTCAATCCCTCTAAAGTTCCAAGCCAAATATTACCATTATTGTCCATTAAAATACTAGTTAGTTCGAAGCGGCTTAAACTGTTTTTATCATTTTCATCTGGTAAAAAAGAAATAACACTGTCATTTTTTGGATTATATAAATATAAACCATTGTTAGGACTGGCGATAAACATTCTTCCGTCTTCCAGCTCGACAAAACCGCTGGTTCTTATTCGAGAAAAAGTAATATTATAGATGAAACAGTCATTATCCCTATCGTAAAGGTTTAACCCGTTTTCTGTGCCTATCCATAATTTTCCGCTTTTATCTTCATATATATATTCGATGCTATTGTTACTTATACTATTTTCGTCTTCAGGGTTATTTTTATAAACGGTGAAGCTATAACCATCATACTTATTTAATCCATCATTAGTACCGAACCACATAAATCCATATTGATCATGGCATATAGATTTTACCCAGCTTTGTGACAGCCCATCCGCTACTCGGAGATGTGTGAACTCGATTTCCGGTTTGTTCGCATAAGCGCTCGTGAGCGAAAATAAAATAATTATATATACCATTCTTTTAAACATAACTAATCCTTTTTATAATCGTGCAAGTATTATTCCAAAATATAAGGACTTGATTATCAGTTGTTTAACTTTTTAAAGCAGCCGAAAAAGTGGAATTAAGTAAAAATTATTTTACAAAATTCGTTTTTTGTTTTTCTTAAGGAGGCAAAATGATATGGAAGTCATATATCAAAATGGTAATAGAGAATTAGGAAGCCAATAGCGTGAAAAACGCGAGTTATTTGTTTTATTCGTTGTTTCTTTGTTTTTGGGTGTGGAAGGGATTCTGAATTCCGGCTTCCGGCTCCTAAATTCTTTTATATATTTTAATTTATTATGGGGCTTGACAAAGAAAGGTATCTTAATATATTAAAAAAGGGCAGTAGCTCACTTGGGAGAGCGCCTCCCTCGCACGGAGGAGGTAGGCGGTTCGAATCCGCTCTGCTCCAAATTATAATAGGTTTTAGGATACATAGAAATTTGGTAGATTAAATGAGGAAATCCTCTGAAAGGATTGAGAGTGGGGGATTTTACTTTATATTGTTTATTTTTTTTGTGCTGGTGTAACTCAGGGGTAGAGTGACTGATTTGTAATCAGTTTGTCGGGGGTTCAATTCCCTCCACCAGCTGTAAAAAATTGGTTTGGTGGGGAGGTTCCCGAGTGGTCAAAGGGGACGGACTGTAAATCCGTTGGCAAAGCCTTCGGTGGTTCGAATCCGCCCCTCCCCATTAAGCGGGAGTAACTCAGTTGGAAGAGTAACGGCCTTCCAAGCCGTTTGTCGCGGGTTCGAATCCCGTCTCCCGCTCGTGCCCATGTAGCTCAGAGGTAGAGCACATCCTTGGTAAGGATGAGGTCACCGGTTCAAGCCCGGTCATGGGCTATAATAAAGTTAGAGGATTGTTTTGGTAAAGTTAAAAAGTTATAGGAGGTAAACAATGGCAAAGGGAAAATTTGAGAGGACGAAGCCGCATTTAAATGTCGGGACAATTGGTCATGTAGATCATGGAAAATCCACATTAACTGCTGCGATGACAAAGGTATTAGCGACGAAGAAATTAGCCGAATTTGTGCCATTTGATATGATAGATAAAGCTCCTGAGGAAAAGGCAAGAGGAATAACGATCCAGTTAGCGCATATAGAGTATGAGACGGAAAAGAGACATTATGCGCATATTGACTGTCCCGGACATGCTGACTATATAAAGAACATGATAACGGGAGCCGCGCAGATGGATGGTGCGATATTGGTAGTGAGCGCGCCTGATTCAGTAATGCCGCAGACGCGGGAGCATGTATTGTTAGCAAGACAGGTAAACGTACCTGCAATTGTAGTATATGTAAACAAAACAGATATGTTGGATGATCCGGAATTAATAGAGTTGGTAGATATGGAAGTAAGAGATCTGTTAAATCAGTATGAATTTCCCGGAGATGAGATACCGATCATAAAGGGAAGCGCGTTAAAGGCATTGGAAGCTGATAGTGATGGAGACGCGTGGAAATCCATAGATGAATTAATAGCGGCGATGGACAGTTATATCCCTGAGCCTGCGAGAGAGGTAGACAAACCATTTTTATTGGCGGTAGAAGATATATTTTCGATAAAGGGAAGAGGGACGGTAGCTACGGGAAGATTAGAGCGAGGAATAATAAAGGCAGGAGATGAAGTAGAGATAGTAGGGGTAAGAGATACACAGAAGACAGTAGCTACAAGTTTAGAGATGTTCAGGAAGACATTAGATGAGTCGATAGCGGGAGATAATGTAGGAGTGTTATTGAGGGGGACGAAAGCAGAGGAGATAGAGCGAGGAATGGTTTTAGCGAAGCCCGGATCGATAACACCACATAAAAAGTTTAACGCGAGAGTATATGTATTAGAAGAGAAAGAAGGCGGGAGACACACGGCATTCACGGTAGGATACAGACCGCAGTTTTATTTCAGGACAACGGATGTAACGGGACAGATAAAGAGTTTCAAGGATAGAGATATGGCATTACCCGGAGATCACGTAGAGATGGAAGTCGAGTTAATATACCCGATAGCGATGGAGAAAGAACTCAGGTTTGCGGTAAGAGAAGGCGGAAGAACTGTTGGTGCCGGTGTTGTTACCGGGATATTGGAGTAGGATTTGCATATAATTATTCGCCTGAGTTGTAGCGAGTGTAATATTCGTAATTATACAACGAAGAGGGCAAAAACTCAAACAAGTAAGTTGCAGCTAAAAAAGTATTGCCCTCGTTGTAAGAAGCATACGCTTCATAAAGAGAAATAGGCCTGTGGCTCAACTGGTTAGAGCACCGGACTCCAAATCCGGGGGTTGGGGGTTCGAGTCCTCCCAGGCCTGCTTTTAGGAGATAAAAATGATAGGGAAGATAGTAACTTTTTTTAAGGAAGTAAAACAGGAATTGTTTAAAGTCTCATGGCCGAAAGGCAGGGAAGTGTCCGCGTCTACGGGTGTTGTGATAGTGTTCTCGGCTATTCTGTCTTTCGTGATTTGGGTTCTTGATCTTCTCTTTTCAAGAGTTTTTATGTTTTTGATAAGATAGGGTTTTATGAATGTAAATAATAAATATAGGTGGTTTATAGTTCATGTTTTTACCGGGCAGGAGAAAAATATCTGCAAGTATCTTGCCGAGCAAAGAAAAAAGAAAAAGATGGATAACCTCATAGAGCAAATTATCGTTCCGGAGAGAATGATCAAAGTTAGAGATAAGAAAGGCGATATTAAAAGTAAAGAAAAGAGATTGTATCCGGGTTACATTCTTGTACGTGCAGCGGAAAATGATGCTGTGACGCAGCTTATAGCAGAATCTCCGAAGGTAATGGGTTTCTTGGGTAAAAAAGCTGCCCAGCCAATAACAGATGAAGAAGCAGAGAAAATTTTGGGTCTTATGGAAACGGTAGAAGAAGTAAACGATACAAGATTTTTAGAGGGACAGACAATTCGAATAATTGACGGACCTTTTACGGATTTTAATGGATCTATAAAAGAATCAAACAGAGAAAAAGAGAGATTGGTTGTAATGGTTACGGTTTTCGGTCGGTCAACCCCGGTTGAGTTAAGCTATAATCAAGTCGAACTAATTTAAGAGAGGAAAAGATGCCGCCAAAAAGAGAAAAGGGAGAGATTAAATTGATGATTCAGGCAGGTCAAGCGACCCCTGCACCTCCGGTTGGGCCAGCACTTGGCCAGTATGGTGTAAATATTGTGGAATT
>Ga0307421_1000162_pt1 | contig 43393 bp, 41 predicted proteins | sample SalMarWE160270MG_FD_202163 | JGI IMG/M metagenome (GOLD analysis project Ga0307421, IMG submission 202163) | Salt marsh sediment microbial communities from the Plum Island Ecosystem LTER, Massachusetts, United States - WE1602-70 | ecosystem: Environmental > Aquatic > Marine > Intertidal zone >... | reverse complement strand
CTGGTAGAGGGAGCTCATCGAGGCGAAGGCCTAGGCAATCAGTTCCTGGGCCACATCCGCACAGTCGACGCAGTCGCTGCGCTCTGTCGCTGCTTCGAAGACCCCAACGTTGCCCACGTGTGCGGCACTGTGGACCCGCTGCGCGACCTGGAAGTGCTCGACCTGGAGTTAGTGCTGGCCGATCTGGAGGTGGTCGAACGGCGGCTGGAAAAGGCTCGGTCCGCAGCCAAGGCCAGCCCGCGCGACCACGCCGCCGAGGTCGCCGCCGTGGAGTCCCTGCTTGCAGCCCTACAGGCCGGGCAAAGCGCCGCCGAGTGGGCGGCCGGCGGCGAGCGGGAGGCGTCGCTGGCCCACGAGATGAGCCTGCTCACGGCGAAGAAGCGCATCTACGTCGCCAATGTCAACGAGCACGACCTGCCCGGGGGCGGCCCCATGGCAGACAAGGTGGCCCGGCTGGCCCGCAGCCAGGGTGCCCCTTTCGTCGTCGTCTGCGCCCAGCTGGAGGTTGACCTCAGTGAGTGGCCTGCGGACGAAGCTGCCGCCTACCGCGCCGAGGTCGGGCTGGATCGATCCGGGCTGCACGCGCTGGCTGAGGCAGGATACCAGGGCCTGGACTTGATCACCTTCTTCACTATCGCCGGAGGCAAGGAGGTGCGGGCCTGGCCACTGCCACGCGGCACACCAGCGCCGAGGGCTGCCGGGAAAGTGCACAGCGAGATGGAGCAAGGCTTCATCCGTGTGGAGGTGGTGCCGTTCGAGCTGCTGGATGAGATCGGAGGCTGGCAGGAGGCGCGCGACAGAGGGCAGGTCCGCACCGAAGGCCGTGACTATCTGGTGCAGGACGGAGACGTGTGCCTCTTCCGCTTCAATCCCTAGCGCCGCCGGCCGCTAGTCCTCCTCCAAGGGAACCAGGCCTTCGGGCGTCAGTCGGCGCACTTTCAGTTCTGCCTCGTCCAATTGAACATTGCAGCGTGCGGCCAGTGCCTGCCCTCGCTCGAAGAGCTCCAGGCTCTGCTCGAGGGTGAGCCCCCCTTCCTCGAGCTTCCGTACAGTCTCCTCCAGCTCGGCGAACGCCTCTTCGAAGCTGAGCTTGTCTACGCCCTTCAATCCGCCCTCCTTGCTTCCAGGCTGCCCTCGCTCCACCGCGCCGCTCGCACTTCCTTCCTGCCGGCGGCGGCCAGACCCACGAGGCGCTCGAGCAGCCCGGCGAACCGCGCCACTTCGCCTGTCGTGAAGAACAGATGACGGCCGCCCCGGTGCTCACCATCTCCAGGATCCTCGGCGGCACGGAGAAGCCCGGAGCTGCGCAATACATGCACAGCCTGCCTGGCGACGGCTGGGGATGGATCGACCACGGTCACATCCGGCCCCGCCTCATCCTCGATGAGACTACGCAGGAAGGGATAGTGCGTACAGCCGAGAACAAGCTGGTCCGCGCCAGCCTGGGCCAGCGGAGCCAGACAGCGCCGAACCTGTAGTCTCGTCTCTTCCGAATCGAGAAATCCCGATTCGACCGCCTCGACCAGGCCGGGACAGACCTGCGTCATCACCTTCGCCTCACCGGCATACCGCTCCAGCAGGCTCGCGAACAGCTCTCCTTCGAACGTGGCGGGAGTGGCCAAGACTCCAACAATACCGCTCCGACTTTGCGCCACGGCCGGCTTCACCGCCGGCTCCATTCCCACAAAGGGCACATCCGGGAAGATCTCCCGCAGGTGATGCAGAGCGGCTGCAGATGCGGTGTTGCAGGCAACGACCACCATCTCAGCCCCTCCGTCTAACAGGAAGCGGGTGATAGCCTCGCTTAGCCTTCTGACCTCGACGAGCTGCCGTGTGCCGTAGGGCACGTTCGCCTGATCGGCAACATAGATCGTCTCCGCATCCGGCACTAGCCGTACTATCTCCCGCCAGACGCTCAGCCCGCCCACGCCCGAATCGAACACCCCTATGGACATGCCGTCTACTTCGACCTGCCTGCCTGCCGGCCGCCTGGGCCCCGCCGTAGAGCTACAAAGAGACCAAGCACAGCCGCCACGCCCTGCAATCCGACCACCAGGCCCACATGCGCGTCAGACGCGTCCAGCTCGCGCACAACAAGCCTCGGCAGCGGCGTCCACGTCGGGAATGGTGTTGCAGTGGGAGGCCCCAGAGTGGGTGTTGGCGTCGGAGTCGCCGTGGGCTCGGGCGTCGCGGTGGGCGTGGGAGTGGCAGTGGGCGAGGGAGTGAGCGTGATCGTCGGCTCCGGCGTATCCGTAGGGGGCACGGCGGTGTCCGTTGCCGCCGGGAGGCCGACCAGCACGATGGTGTCCGAAGAGACGCTGGTGCGGCCCAGCTGGTCGCGAAACTCCACCCACACCGCCTGCTCGCCGCCGAGCTCCGCGAGCGTCCATTCCAGGTAGGATTCCCAGGCCTGCCAAGCTGCGTCGTCGCCGAAGGTGGGCTTACCCCCGGCGCGAACCTCGGTCGCCTGGCCCATCTGGTCCGCCGTCCCGCCGTTCACGCGGGCGTCCTCGTTAGTCAGCCTGATCTCAACCTCGGTGCTATCCGTGGTTTCTGCCCCGTCCTGGATGAAGATCGGCAACACGTTCGGCTGAACGGCGAAGTCAAGCACGAAGATGTCGCGGCCCGGGTCGTCGACCGCCACTCCGATGCCGATCTCGCGGTGGCCGGTGTTGAGCAGGTTCTTCCGGTGGGGCTCGCTGTTCATGAAGAACGTCATCGCATCTTCGATACCGCCAAACCCCGTCCAGACGTTCTCCCCGGTGATGGGGATACCGCTGCTCCAAGTCCAAGCCTGGTAGCCGGCATCCTCGATGCGTTCCTTCGATGTGGAACCGTCGGAGCCCCTGTGCACGTCCGAGTAGGCGAACCCGTTCGCCGCCACGTCGTCCGCGTGCCGCTGCGCCGCCGCGGAAAGCAGCAGGTTGTAGCCGTATGGAGCGAGCCCTTCCTGAAGGCGGACCTGGTTGATTGCCGCCAGCCACGCGTCGACCTCGTCCCCCTGGAATACCCAGAGCGGGGCGGCCAGGTCGCCGGACGGTCGGGCCAAGACATACCCTACAGCGGCCACGGTCAACACGAGACCGACGGCCGCCGCTCTGACCAGCCGAGACTTGGACATCGTCGGGATTGTAGCACAGTGCCGACCCCGCGCAAGAAGACGCGTCCGAGAGCTGCGACGGTGGCGGCGCGCCGGCCGTCGCCGGACGTGAACAGCTGGACAAAGCAGGCCCTTAGTGGGATAATCCGGCAACGCCTCGAGGGGGGCGGGCTGGACCCTTGCGGGAAAGACGCCGCCGCCTTCCATACCAGCGCATATCCACACCACCCATGGCAAGCAGCAGCGACCAAGCAGTCAAGATCACGCTGACCCGCGGACTGGGGCTCTTCGACATCACGATGATCGGTGTCGGGGCCATGATCGGCGCGGGCATCTTCGCCCTGACCGGCCCCGCCGCCGGCCTGGCCGGGCCGGCACTGCTCCTGGCCTTCCTGCTGAACGGGCTGGTGGCACTGCTCACCGCATCCAGCTACGCTGAGCTTGGGGCTGCGTTTCCCGGCGCGGGAGGAGGGTACTCGTGGGCCCGTGAGGGCCTTTCCTCCTACTTCGGATTCCTCAGCGGGTGGATGTCCTGGTTTGCCCAGGCGGTCGCCTGCAGCCTCTACGCCCTGGTCTTCGGCTCATTCGCCGCTGAACTCCTCGAGATGGCCCAGATGGCACCCTTCGCTCTGCCTCAATCGCTCCTGGCCATAGTGCTCACAGTTTCCGCCGTGGCGCTCTTCACCTTCGTCAATTACCGCGGCGCATCGGAGACGGGCAAGGTGGGCGGTATCCTCACGCTGGCCAAGATCGCAATCCTGATCGCTCTCGTTCTCTTCGGAATGAAGGCGCTCCTTGGCCGGCCGGACTGGACCTCCGAGTTCGTCCCGTTTCTGCCCAACGGGTTCGCAGGTGTTGCGGCGGCGATGGGGCTGACGGCCGTCGCGTTCGAGGGATACGAGATCGTTGCCCAGTCCGGCGAGGAGGTGGTCAAGCCCGGGCGCAACATCCCGAGGGCTATCTTCCTTTCGCTGGCGATCTCCATCGTCATCTACCTGGCCGTCGCCGTAGCGCTGCTCGGTGGGCTGGAGACGGCGGATGGTACCCCCTCATGGCAGTTCCTGGGCCGGGTCGGCGCCGCCGGTGCGGAGCCGGAGAAGGCAGTGGTGGACGCGGCCGCGACGCTGATGCCCTACGGAGCGATAGTTCTCCTCATCGGAGGGCTGCTCTCTACACTCTCCGCCCTGAATGCCACCGTCTACTCGTCGTCGCGAATCTGCTTTGCCATGGGCCGCAATAGAGACCTGCCCGGCTTCTTCGGGAGCGTCCATCCTACCCGCCGCACCCCCCACTGGGCGATCATCTTCTCCGGAGCTCTGAGCACGGCCATGGCTGTGCTGCTGCCGATCGAGGAAGTAGCCTACGCCACGAACATGATGTTCATGCTGCTCTTCGCTTTGGTGAACGCCTCCGTTATCGCCCTCCGCATGAAAAGGCCGGAGGCGAAGAGACCCTTCAAGGTACCTCTGATGCCGCTCCTGCCGCTCCTGGGCATCGCCTCCCAGGTGCTTCTCTCAATCTACCTTTTCGGCCTGAGCACAGCAGCGGGATACACAGGCCTGGGCTGGATAGCCGCCGGCACCGTCTTCTACCTGGCCTACGCTCGGAGCGCGGAGGCTATGCCCGAGCCGGTTGGGATCATCCACGAGGAGATCGTGGCCGCCGCCGGCTACTCAGTGCTCATCCCGGTGGCGGATACCTACCAGGCGCGCCTGCTCAGCCTCCTGGCGTCCGCGCTGGCTGCGGACCGGGAAGGGGAGGTGTTCGCGCTGCACGTCGTCCGCGTGCCTCGCCAGCTCGGCATCTCCGACGGTCGCTATTTCCTGCGGCGGGGGAAGCCCATCCTGGAGGCGGTCATCGAAGAGGCCCGCCAGCACGACGTGCCCGTGCACACGATGATCAGGCTGGGCCGCACGGTTGCCACTGCGATCACGGAGACGGCTCGAGAGAGCGGCACGGACCTGCTTCTCCTGAATTGGCCCGGCTACACGCACACGCCGGAGGCGGCCTTCGGCAAGGTGATAGATATCATCGCCCGCAACCCGCCATGCGACCTGGCCGTGGTCCGCTTCCGCGAGCGGGAGGCCCCGCGGCGGTTCCTTGTGCCCACGGCGGGCGGGCCCAACGCCGAACTGGCGGTCCACCTGGCCATCTCTCAGGCTCGCCAGTTCGAGAGGGAATCGGGCGAGAAGGCGACGATCACGCTGCTGCACGTCCTGCGCGATAGTGCAGACGAGCCCTCCGGCCTGCGCGCGGAGCGGATGCTGGAAGAGATCGCCGATCGACACGACTACCCGCTCCACACGCGCCTCGTCCGCGCTCCCGACCCTGTATCCGGCATTCTCCAGGAGGCCGAGGCCTACAACGTGCTGATGCTAGGGGCGAGCGACGAGCGGCTGTTCGAGCAGCGTCTCTTCGGCACCATCCCCGAGCGGGTGGCAAGGGAGACGACCAGGACCGTCATCATGGCGAAGCGCTACTGGCGGCTCAAGTCGCTTCTCGGCCGGGTCACCGGGAGCAGCGCATAGAGCCCGCCACCTGCGGCTCGCACTCTGGGGCAGAGTCCTTGCGCCGCGACATTCCCACGAATCGGATCGCTCTGGTGCTCTTCCTGCTGGGATGCGTGCTCGGCCTGGTGGGCCTGCTGATGCTCCCTCGCCGCCTGCCTGCGTTTCTCGGCCTGGAGCCGGCAGGCACCCTGGCCAGCCTGTTGCCCCCCGACCCGAGCCCCCTGCCCGCCGCCGGCTCGTCGCTGGACAGCGTTGACATCGTCCTCCCACCCCACCTGCCGGAGCCGACCAATCTCAGCGCAGCCGAATCCGAGGGGCTGCTCATCGCCGGCGGTCAGGCAGACGACGGCACATCGTTCTACCGGATCGAGCTCACCGAGGAGAGCCTGAATGGCCTGCTGCAGAGCTGGTGCGGCTCCGCAGGTGTCCTGGGCTCTGGATGCGCGCATATCAACATCGACCTGCAGCCTGGCGGATTGCTCGTCTCCAGGGAGATACGCGTGGGGCCGTGGAACTGCCGGCTCGGGGTGCTGCTCCTCGAAGACGAGGGAGCGCTGGCTGAGGCCTCCATTCTGGTGGACGAGCAGTTGTATGCTGTCCCCGCCACAGGGCTTCCCGCGCAGCTGGCCTCTGGGCTTCAGTCGGACGTGCGGCAAGTGCTGCAGGGGATCTCGGTAATCGGCCCGCTGCCCGGCGAAGCCAGTGTGGCAGACGTCAGCTTTCACGCCGATCGCCTGGAGGCGCTGGCTGCAGTGCCCGGCGTAGTGGCCTTGATGGGCGACGCCGGTTGGCGCGCCGTCGATCAGAGCATCGAGACACGCCAGATCACGGTGCGCACTGCAGCCGGCTCGGACGATGTCCGACTCGTGCGCATCGATCCGTCCGCCGTCAGCTTCTCCGTCCACTACCGGCCCGGCGACCCACTGAGGATATCAGCCTGGGCGGATGAGCTAGAGCCGCTGCTCGTCTTCAACGGCGGGTACTTCACAGAGGAGTACGAGACGATCTACCTGATCGTGGCCGGCGGCCAGGCCTACGGCAGTCCACTTGGCGACTTCGCCGGGATGTTCGCGGCCGAATCAGACGGCAGCGCTGGCGTTCGCTGGCTGGCCCAGGCACCCTACGGGCCGGACGACCCACCGGCAGCCGCCGTCCAGTCGTTCCCGGTGCTGGTCAAGCCGGGAGGGGTAATGGCCTTCGCCAGCGATGCGGACAACGGCGCCCGCTCGAGGCGCACGGCCGTGGCGCAGGACTTCGAAGGGCGGATACTGGTCGTGGTTGCCCCAGGAACGGTGTTCAGCCTGCACGAGCTGGCTGTCTTCCTCGCCGAATCAGAGCTGGGCGTGGACGTGGCGCTTAATCTCGACGGCGGCGCCTCGACAGGGCTCTACCTGGCGGCAGACGGAGCCCGGTTCGAGGTAGATTCGATCAAGCCCGTGCCGTCCGTCGTCGTGGTCGAATCCCCCTGAGCGGCCCTCCTGCCTCCCCGCACGTCGGAAGCACGCCATCCTGCTCCAGGCAGCCCGCAAGCAAAGGAGCCGAGCGGCCGGCTCGGCTCCCAATACTGCTGGCGTTTCACGCTCATCGGGCGAGCTAGTAGATGACCTTGTTAAGGGGATAGACGATGATCCCCTCCGCGCCGGCCTTCTTCAGCTGAGGCGCCAGATCCCGCACGGTGTGCTTGTCTACAATCACTTCTACCGCCACCCAGTCCGAATCGACTTGATTCGAAATGGTGGGCGTGTGCAGGGCCGGCAGCTGCTTGGATACCGCATCGAGCTTGTCCTTGGGCACGTTCATCTTGAGGCCCACTTTCCCCTCAGCCTCCAGAGCGCCGATCAGCAGCATGGACAGGACCTCGATCTTTGCCCGCTTCCAGGCGTCCTTCCAGGCCGCCTTGTTGGCTATGAGCTTCGTTGTCGACTCGGCCACGGTGTCGACGATCCGCAGATGGTGTGCCCGCAGCGAGGAGCCCGTCTCCGTGCCCTCCACGATGGCATCGACGAGCAATGGCGCCTTGACTTCGGTGGCCCCCCACGAGTACTCCACCTCGGCCGACACACCGTGCCGCGCCAGGTAGCTCCTTGTGGCCTGCACAAGCTCGGTGGCGATGCGCTTTCCCTCTAAGTCCTCGACCGTCCTTATGGCCGAATCCTCGGGTACGGCAAGAACCCAGCGGTATGGCGACGTAGTCGTCTTGCTGTAGACGAGGTCCGCCACCTCCACGACGTCAGCTTCGTTCTCGATGATCCAGTCCTTGCCCGTGAGTCCCACGTCCAGCACGCCCCGTTCCACGTAGCGGGCGATCTCCTGCGCGCGGAACAGCAGGCACTCGATCTCCGGATCATCTATGGAAGGCCTGTACGACCGCTCCCGAACGATGATCCTGTATCCAGCCTTCTGAAACAGCGCGAACGTCGACTGCTGGAGGCTGCCCTTGGGCAGGCCAAGTTTGAGCACAGGCATGCGCTCCCCCTTCCTTGTTCAGCCACCATGTGCCATTTTCCATTCTAGCACAGCGGAGCAGGGTGTACAAGCCCTGCGCCTGCTTGCGCAGCACCGCCCATGTGCTAGAATCGCCTTCTGACTATGAGGCCGGCAATCCTGTACTCCCTGATGGGAGCCGCTCTCGTCCTGACCTTCTTCCTGCCCCTCCGCGCCGGGCTGGAGCTGCCACTCTATGCCAGCTGGCTAGGAGCGGCAGGGTTGGCGACCTTTGCGCTCTACGGTCTGGACAAACGGCTGGCCAGGACCGGGCGGCGGCCCAGGGTGCCGGAGCGGGTGTTCAACTTTCTCAGTCTGATCGGCGGCTTCATCGGGGCGTGGCTGGGAAGGACAGCTTTCCACCACAAGACCGACACTCACGGACATGCCGACATGTACCTCATACTGGTTGCCAGCACGGTGGCCCACTGTCTGCTGATCTGCCTGGTGCTTGCTGCCCGCAGCTAGCGCGGTTCAGGTGGAGAGATGAAGCCAACGATAGAGCACTCGAGGTTCGGGTCAATCACGATCGACGGCCAGGTGTTCAACCACGATGTCGTCATCAGGCTGGATGGGAGCATCGAGCGGCGGGAGAAGCAGCTCTCCAAGCAGGTGTTCGGCACTTCGCACGTCTTATCGCTGGCCGAGGCCGAGCACATCTACCAGGAAGGGGCAGGGCGCATCATCATCGGCGGTGGGAAGTTCAGCCGGGTGCGGCTCTCGCCGCAGGCTGCTCAGTTCTTCGAAGGGGTGGGCTGCCAGGTTGATCTGACGAGCACCAGACGGGCCGCCTTGGCGTGGAATCGTGCCCAGGACAAGGTTATCGGCCTCTTCCATGTGAGCTGTTGACCGTGGCGGCGGAGGCTGCTGGCGGCCCGGAGTTAGAAAGCTCCCAGCTGGCACTGGCTGATACGGATATCCAGCTTCTCGGCGGCGTCGGCCACGGCCGTTTTCTTGATCCCAAACCGTGTCGCCAGAGCCCAGGCCACAGCGCACGGCAGCCGGCCGAGCACCAAACCCTCACGGATGGCTCCCTCCAGCTCCGGCTCAACTGTCGCAGCCGGCGAGACGGAGCGCTGGCCCTCCTCGTCGCGGAACAGGCCGAGCTGGCAGCTCTTAAGGCGGATGCCCAGCTCTGTGGCGGCCCTGCCCACCTCAAGCGGCGCGGCGGATAGCTTCCGGGCCACGAGGAAAGCCTTGGCGCAACTCATCTCTCCCCGGCCCGCCTGCTCTCGCAGGGCCGCCGCCAGCTGCTCGTCCACCTGCTCGGAGCTTTGCCCTCCGTGGCTCATTCCATGCTCCCCAGACGCTCAAGGAGCGCGTCCAGCTCTTCGTCCGAGTAGAAGTAGATCACGATCCGGCCTCCCTTGGCGCCGTGGCTCAGGGTTACCTTGGTGCCCAGTGCCTCGCGCAGCTGATCCTCGAGCGCGCGGGTCTGGGGCGACGGTCCGCTCTTGGCCCTGCCCTTCTTCTCCGGCCGGCCGAGCAGCGACCGAACCAACTCCTCAGTCTGGCGCACGCTCAGGGCGCGGCCGACTACCGTCTTGAGCGCAGCTTCCTGGGCGGCCTTCTGGCTCAGACCCAGCAGCGCCCGTGCGTGGCCCTCCGAGATTGCTCCGGCAAGCAGCGCTTCCTTGACTCCCTTGGCCGCGCCCAACAGGCGGAGTGTGTTCGATACCGCCACGCGGCTCTTGCCCACCCTCCTGGCGACGTCCTCCTGCTTGAGCCCGAAGCGGTCCACCAGCTCCTGGTAGGCCATCGCTTCCTCGAGCGCATTCAGGTCCGCCCGCTGCACGTTCTCAACGAGTGCCAGCTCCAGCACCTCGTTGGGGGCAGCTTCTCTAACAACGACCGGCACCGTGGCCAGTCCGGCAAGTCTGGCTGCCCTCCACCGACGCTCGCCAGCAATCAGCTGATACCCATCCGCAGACCGGGTCACGAGAAGCGGCTGGATAATACCGTGTTCCTCTATCGAGGCCGCCAGCTCTGCCAAGTCCTCCTCGCGGATCGGGGCCCGTGGTTGGTGGGGGTTCGGCGAGATCGCCGCGAGCGACACCTCACTCACTCCTGCCGCAGAGCCGACGGCCTCATCCTCGCCATCGGGTATTAGAGCGCCCAGACCCTTGCCCAGACCGGCCCTCCGTCGTGCCATTCTCTTGCTCTCCAGCTCTGCCGTGGTATCCGCTCTAGTCCTGCATCTCGACAACCACTCGACCGTCTCCGGCCATAAGCTCCCTGGTCAGCTCCGCGTACGCCTTCGCCCCTGCCGAATCCGGGGCATAGTACAGTATGGGCTCTCCATAGCTGGGGGCCTCACTGAGACGCACGTTCCTCGGCACAATAGTGTTGAAGACCCTCCCCGGGAAGTGGCGTCGCACTTCCTCGACCACCTCCCGTGAGAGTGTCGTGCGGGAGTCGTACATCGTCAGGACAAGCCCGCGCAGCCGCAGGTCCGGATTGAGAGCCTTGCGGACCAGCTCCAAAGCGCGCACGAGGTGCGAAAGCCCTTCCAGCGCCAGGTACTCGCACTGGACAGGAATGATCATGCCGTCGGCGGCGGCGGTCAGCCCGTTCACAGTAAGCAGGCCCAGGCTCGGCGGGCAGTCGATCAGAGCGTAGTCGTACTGCTTGCCGGCCTGCACCAAGCCCTCCCTCAGCCGGTGTTCCCTCCTGGGCATGGAGACCAGCTCGACGGTTGCGCCGGCCAAGGCGGGCGTCGCCGGCGCTATGTCCAGGCGGGGCCGCCCTGTGGGCAGGACGATGCCGGCCAGCGGCGTCTGGTTGACCAGCAGGTCATAGGTGGAAAGCGGGATGTTCCGCCTGTCCATGCCCAGCGACGACGTGGCGTTCGCCTGGGGGTCGATATCGACGATCAACACCCTCTGGCCCCAGTGGGCCATGTACGCCCCCACGTTCACCGCGGTCGTCGTCTTCCCGACGCCGCCCTTCTGGTTAGCTACGACGTAGGTGACCGCCATCGGGTACCGTGCCTACTCCCGCAGGGTCTGCTCACAGCCGGCCACCTCATCCGCATCCGGCGTTCCGGCCAAGCCCAGCCGGGTCACGGATTTGGCGGCCAGGCAGTTGGCCAAGAGCGCCGCGCGCCAGGCATCTCCAGAGCGCTGGAGCTCAACAAAGAAGGCGGCGGCAAAGACATCGCCGGCGCCGGTCGGATCGACCTCTTGCGCGTCCGCACCCTGGAACTGCCGCGCGCACCCGCACATGTACAGAGTACCGCCTGCTCCTGCGCGGGTCACCGCCAGCACTCGAGTCTGGCTGGCATAGTGATCCAGCAGTCGCTCGTTGAACCCGACGTCCTCGTCGCTGAGCACGATCGCTCCCGCTCGCCTCAGGAGCCGCCCGGCGTGCCTCCAAGAACAACGGCTCACGCGACCTTCTGCGTCACGCTTGCGCATCCAGCCCTGTGGCGTCACACCCAGGAATGACGAAGGAAAGCGATCGGCCAGCCGCGAGTCACACTCCTGGGCAACCGGCCCCAGGTGAACGATTCCGGCATGCCAGTCAGCGGGCACGGCACCGGGCATGAGCCTCGCCGCCACCTTCTCTATCACCTGGCGGCGACCCTCGGATGTGTAGGAGTTCTCGAAGGTAGTTGTCGCCTCGGCGGGGATCAGTACGGTTGGTGCTCCCTCCAGGACCGAGCTGAGGTCGAGGCCGGCGCCGCCGCTGGTGATGACTCCGACCCTACAGCCAAGCGCGAGCGCCGTGCGAGCAGCGTACACAACCGACCCGCCTATCTGGACTGTGTCGCCTACCAGGTCGTTTGTCGCGTGGCCGATGACCAGGTAGTCCAGTTCAACCATGGCGGCCACCCGCAATGAGCGGACGACGCGTCAGTTCCGCGGGATGATGGAGACCCGGCGCCTGTCTCCCTCGCCGATGCTCTCTGTGGTCACCTGAGGATCGTCCCGCAGCGCAAGGTGGATTACGCGCCGCTCGTGCGCGGGCATCGGTTCCAGCACCACTGTCTCGGCATCCTGGATTGCCTGCTGAGCTATCCGCTCGGCCATGCGCTGCAGCGTCTCCTCACGGCGCGCCTTGAAGCCGTCAACGTCGAGGACAAGGTGGATGTGGCGAGAGAGCGCCTGCCCCGTCATCAGCCGGGTGATGTGCTGGAGAGCGGCAAGCGTGCTGCCGTGGTGGCCAATCAACGCGCTCGTGCCCGGCCCACTAGTGTCGAGCACTATCGGGGGCTCGTCCTCCCCGGGAGCGGGCTCGGCTAGTCGCGTATCTATCCGGGGCTCCGTGATGCCCAGATGGGCCAGCAACTCGGTAAGCACCTGCCGCGCGGTGTCTGCTCCATCCAATCCGCCGCTGCCCAAGGTGACAGACTCCACGGTCCCTTGCGCCACCTCAGCAGTCTCGCTTGCCGGCTCGACGGTCAAGCGCACGCGGGCCTCGCGAGCTCCGAGCCCCATGACGCCGGCTCGAGCCTCCTCCAGAACCTCGATTCGGACTCGGTCCCGCTCAACTCCCAACTCTTCCAGGCCCGCCTGGATCGCAGCCTCCTCGTCCGATCCGGTCGCTTCCGCGAAACGCGCCGTCTCACTCATCTGCCCGCTTGCTCCCATACGAATCCTAGGCGCTGCCCTCCGCTCGTATATCGCGCAGCTGAACTATGTAGTACTGGGCAATCCGAATCACGGAGGAGAGGACGAAGTAGATGGACAACCCAACCGGATACTGCAAAGTGAAGAACATCATCAGCAGCGGCATCATCGTCTGCATCGTCTTCATTTGCTGGGCAGCCATGGACTCCTGGCCCGAGGCATTCGCGCTATCCGAGGTAGGTGGAGTGAGAAGCTTCTGCTGCAGCCAGCTGGTGGCAAACACCAGGACCGGGAGCGTGTATGACCACCATTGGGCTGGGCTCGGCTTCATCCCCAGATCCATACCCAGGAAGGTGTTCTGCAGGGGGACGAGACCCACCACACCAGGCAGGAACCTGTAGATGTGCTGGGAGAACTGGAACACATCGAGAGGAGTTGATGGGATGCAAGCCTTGATCGCCACGATCAGGCTGAACCAGATAGGAAGCTGGATGAGGAGTGGCAGGCAGCCAGCCGTCAGGCTCACATTCTTATCCTGATACAGCTTCATCGTTGCCTGCGCCTGCTTCTCTTTGTCTTTGGCGTACTTCTTCTTGATCTTCTCCAGTTCTGGCTGGATCTCCTGCATCCGCCGCGCCGACCGCTGCTGCTTCAGCGTCAGCGGCAGCATCAACAGGTTGATGACTAGCGTCAATGCAGCAATCGCGCCAACTGTGCTCTGCCCCAGCAGGTTGTAGAGCAACAGCAGTATGTTGGCGAAAGGATAGGCCAAGAAAGCCACTATGCCCCCCTAGTATTACTCAGCTTCCGGAGGCGGGTACACCCAAACCTCGCGACCATTATCCACCTGTACAGCCTTGATGCGATACTGACCGTACAACATCGCCTGGTATACAATGGACCCGCTCACTATCGGGCTCATGTAGAGCTGGGCCTCATTGTCATCGGTCCACATCTCGTAGCCGTCCGCAGTATCCAGCGCGTGGAGAGTACCGGGCTGGCTGGCGACGAAGAGCCTGCTGCCGTCTTCCGAGACCGCGGGCCCCGCGCGCACCGGCACCTCGAGTTCCCGGCGCCAGATCTCCGCGCCGGTTTCGGCATCGAGCGCGTATACGCGGCCACCCACATCCACCGCATAGAGCGTATCGCTGTAGACCGCGGGGCCGCCCCAGAACCAGTTGTCGCTCTCCAGGCGCCAGACCTCGCTGCCGGTCTCCACGTCGATAGCGTATAGCGTGTCATCGAACGCTCCAACGAACAGCGTTTCCTGCCACAGCGCAGGCCTGCCGGCGAACGCCCCGTCGCCCTCGAAGGCCCAGCGCTGGGTTCCTTCGAACAGATCAATCGCATATAGGTGCCGATCGGCTGACCCCACGTAGACCACGCCAGAGATGATCAGTGGCGTGGCCCATACGCGGTGGCCCGTCTCAAACGTCCACAGCAGCCGGCCCGTTTCGAGCTCGAGGGCGTACACATAGCCGTCGCCGCTGCCGATGACGAAGACGCCCTGCCCAATCGCCCCACCCTCTACAAACTCGCCCGCTGCGCCGTCGAAGCTCCATGCGTCTCGCCCGCTCTCCACGTCCAGTCCCCACACAGTATAGATGTCCTGGCCCAGGAATCCGCCGGGTGGAGCCTTTGAGGCGACGACAACAAGCCCTTCGCCCACGGCGGGGGCCGCGTAGAACATGTCGTTGCTCCCCTTCGGGTTTGTGGGGAACGCCCATACCTCGGAGCCATCGTCGGCGGACAGGGCCTGGACGGTGTCAAAGTCGGCCGCGTAGATGCGATCGCCGTCGATCGTGATGCCTGTCCAGCTCGTCGGGGCAGAGCCACAGCCACTCGTGCCGAGGAGCATCGCTGCGAACACGATGAGGAGGAGAGGTGTATACAGCCTACTACGTCTGTTCAGGTTTCAGTCCTCCTTGCAGGTCTGGAACGGGATCGTACCCGCCCTCGCAGAACGGATGACAACGAGCAAGTCGCCTGACGGCGAGCCAGCTCCCGCGCCAAGCACCGTACCGCTCAATAGCCTCGTAGGCATACTGAGAACAGGACGGTATAAAGCGACAGACCGGCGGACTCGAGCGCGAGAAGGTGTCTTGGTAGAGCCTGATCAGCACCAGAAGGATCTTCTTCACCAGACAGGCTCCTCCACAGCCGTCCCACCGAGACTCTGTGGGGCCCGATCAGGCGCTTCCAGGCCTGCCTCCTCCAGCAACGTAGCCAGTGCTTCCTCGACCTCAGGCTGCTTCCTGTCGGGCAGACCCGGCCTCGCCACCAGCATTACGTCCCATCCAGAGCCGAACCGCGAATAGAGCGTGCGCGCCGACTCGCGCAAGAGCCTCTTGGCCCGGCTGCGGGCGACTGCGCCACCAACGCGGCGGCTCGCCGTCACACCAATCCTGCTGAGACCGAGGCCATTGGGGCAAGCCACCAACCGGAGAAGAGGGTGAGCCCAAGACTTGCCCTCTTCGAATGCGCGCTGCACGTCTCTCGAGCGCCGCAGTCGAATGCCTCGTTCCATCAGGCAGCGGGGCCCTGCTCGCTAGCCCCGCCGTCGCGGACGCCGGGAGCTCTCCTTCCAGTTCAGCTTCTTGGCCCACTCTCTCTGGGCCGCCAGACGCCGCCGGCCCTTCGCACGCCGCGCCTGCAGCACCCGCCTGCCGTTCTTCGTTGCCATACGGGCACGGAAGCCATGGGTGCGCATTCGCTTTCGTTTCTTCGGCTGATACGTTCGCTTCGGCATGCTCTCTCCTAACGGCAAACGCCTGCCAGTCAACAGGCGTTGTCTACCAGCAAAGCCGCTGAATTATACCCCAAGTGGCATACACGGTCAAATACTGGGGACTGCGTTCGCCCCTAGGCACCCCCGCCGGTGAGAGCGAGCAGCAGAGGAGCCAGAACGAGCGCCGGCAGCAGGTTGGCCGTGCGAATCTCCTTTATCCCGAGGAGACCGATCCCCAGCGCAAGCAGTAGTACGCCGCCGGAGGCTGTCATCTGTGCCACCATCGGCTCCGTCAGGACTGCGCTCGCCAGTCCGGCCGCCAGTGTGAGCAGTCCCTGATAGGCCAGCACCGAAAGGGCAGCGAAGAGAGTGCCTACGCCCAGAGTGGAAGCGAAGCCGAGCGCCGCGAACAGGTCCAGGCCAGACTTGATCGAGAGCAGCGTGATATCCCCGTCCAGTCCGTCCTGGATAGACCCGAGGATGGCCATCGGCCCCACGCAGAAGACCAGGCTGGCGGTGAGGAAGGCGCGGCTGAAGCGCGAACTCGCCGGGGAAGCGGTCGCCTCGTCGCCCAGGGTGCGCTCATGCTTACCCGTGGTTCGCCGCTCGAGCCAGAGACCCAATCGATCCAGGCGCTCTTCGATGCGCAGCAGCTCGCCCGCTATCCCGCCGAGCAACAGGCTGCCCAGAAGAACCAGGCTGTTCCGGGACTCGAACGTCAGCTGGACGCCGATGACGATCGTAAGCAGCCCCAGGCCGTGCATCACCGTCTGGCGAATCCGCTCGGGGATGCGGCCTCCCAAGACCAGGCCGATTGCTCCGCCGGCAAGTACCGCAGCAACGTTGATCAGGGTGCCTAGGCCGGTCATGCCTCTCCTTACATGGCTAGATGATGAGCGCGTGGATGGTAGCACACCAGACGGGGCACGTCAAGCGGGACGAGCCCGCCGGCCCATCTTCGGCGCCGCGGTCGTATCCGCCGCGCCGGTCGGGACTTGCGCCCGCAGGACTGCCTGTCTATAATCCCAGGCATGGCCGACTCTGCAAGCTCAGAGGCCGAGCGGCTGGCCCAACTTCTGCAGGCCGGCATCGCGGCGGCAAAGGCGGGCCAGGCAGGTGAGGCACGCCGTGCTCTTCTGGGGGCGCTGCGACTCGACCGCCGGAGCGAGCAGGCTTGGCTGTGGTTGAGCAGCGTCGTCCAGTTGGCGGATCAGCGCCGCTCCTGTCTCCAGGCTGCGCTTCGAGTCAACCCCGATAACCCGCACGCCAGGTCCGGGCTTGCGGTCCTGGCCCAGCAATCCGGCGGGCCTGAGCACTCGTCTGAGGCATGTCCTCGCTGCAACACCGCCCTGCCCCAGACCGGCACGGCTTGTCCTGCCTGTGGCCTGCTCATCCTCGTGACCTGCCCCGCCTGCGGCCAGTTCGCCGAGGCGACGAACGTCGCCTGCCCGGAATGCGGCGCGCCGATCGGCGACTTCAACGACGGGGTCGAGTACCACCTAGATCTCGCCCGTGCTTACGTCGAGCACGGCCGGCTGCAGCTGGCCGCGATGGCCACGCAGCTCGCAGCTGCAGCCGCCCCCGGTGACCTGGTCGTCATGCGCGAAGTGGCCGCGGTGAGGGAAGCGCTGGGGGACACGGACGGGGCAATTGCAGTCTGGCAGCGGGTGATCGACGCCGATCCGAACAACGCTGAGGCCTGCTCCCGGCTGGGAGCCATCTACCGCCGCCGATCGATGCCCGCGCAGGCGCAGCAGATGTATCGCCTGGCAGCGGAACGGTCTGAGGGCGATCCGGAGGCGCTCTACCAGCTCAGCCAGCTCTGGTACGAGGAGAGCGGCGCAACCAGCCAGGTTCTCGAGCTGCTCCAGCGCGCCGTCGCGCAAGACCCAGATCACGCCGCGGCGCACGCCCTTCTGGCCGACGTCTGCGCGGAACTCGGCCGGGAGCGGACGGCGGCAGAGCACTACGAGCATGCGGCGAGTCGGGCCCCGTCTGGCTCTCTCCTGGCTCGTGACAGCAAACGCAAGCTGGAGAGACTGCGCCCGCGCGTGGATGAACGCAAGAGCCAGGGTGGATGGGAGACGCTGCGCCACATGGGTGGGCTGGTGCTGATACCGGCGCTGGCGGCCCTGGCAAACGCAGGGCTATCCCCTGCACAGATCAGCGCGCTATCATGGGCCATGCTGGCATTGGCTACGGCCGGCTCGTTCTTGTTCGTGTGCGCCAGCGACGTCCACCGCCATCCGCTCATGAGGAAGGTATTCGGCGAGCCCGGGCTGGCCAGGGGCTGGCAGAAGGCAGCAGTGGGAGTCCCCGGCGCCGCAACGTGGCTCGGGGCGCTGGCAGCGATCCTGGCCAGGGCATAGCAAGATGGGATACAGCGAGTTCCTGTTCCTCAACTACCTCTACTTCCTCCTCCGCTCCGTCGTATTCCTGCCCCTCAGGGACCAGGGAGACCGGCACCGCAGCCCTGTCTGGATTACCGTGATCATCGGCGTACTCAACGTCGCTGTTTTCGGCGTTCTGTTCCTTGCACCTCCCACCGACGATCCGGAGGCACTGGAGCAGGTCTTCCAGGCGATAACGCTGCTCACCTGGGGCAGTGCCGTCCTCAGCCTGATTCTCTCGCTGGGCGGTGACAAGGAGAGCGGAACGCGGCGCAGCTTCCCGTGGGCAACGGTCACGATCGTTCTCATGAACGTCGCCGTTCACCTGCTTGTCACCATCGCTCAGCCCTCACTGGAGCCATACCTTCTCGTGCCAGCGGACCTGCTCAGAAGGGACGGGCTTGGCGCTCTGAGCATCATCACCGCCTCCTTCTTGCATGCGGATTGGACCCACCTTCTGGGCAACATGCTCCTCCTTCTATTCTTCGGGCGGTCGCTCGAAGACCTTCTTGGGCCGCTCAAGCTGGGCTTGTTCTACCTGCTGTGTATTCTCGCCTCGGGCATTCTCTCTGTAGCCCCTCAGGTGGCCCTTCCTCTGACTCAGGGCGAGGTGCCGAGCCTCGGAGCGAGCGGCGCCGTGGCCGGTCTCTTGGCCGGCTATCTGTTCCTATTCTCCGACCGTCAAGTGCAGACGATGACAATCGTATCGGTCCCCTTCCTGGCCAGGCTGCTGCTCGACCGCGCGCTGCTCTACCCGATCTTGATAACGGTCCCTCTGGTCATCCCCATTCCAGCTTGGGCGCTGGGTGTCCACTTCATGGCCACCAACATACTCGGCGCCTACCTAGATCAGGCGCTCCAGGAGGCCGAGCTAGGTTACTTGCTCGTCGGCGTCTTTGCGCACATCGGCGGCGTCATCGCCGGCCTGGCCGCCATCTTCCTCTTCCTCCCGGCGGGGCTGCTCCACTACCGTTCCGGATCGGAGAGTGCCAGCTGAGATCGCCCCCTCGTGGTTCTGGTAGGAGACTCAATACTTCACCGAGCAAGATGCGAATCGGTATAGACTACACGGCAGCAGTGCGGCAGGTTGCAGGAATAGGCCGCTACACGCGCGAACTGGTCAGCGCTCTGCTGGCGCTCGAGAGCGACAACGAATACGTCATCTTCGCCGCCACGGGGGAGTTGCGGGCCGGCAGGTGGGAGCGGGAGCAAGAGCGACTCCGAGCGGCCGCAGGCGAACACGACGCCGGTCGGTCTGGCGCCCCGGGGCGCGCTCTCGCCTTTCGCAGCCTGCCGCTCAGCGACGAGTGGATGGCGCGCCTCTGGCACCGCCTGCGGCTGCCGATCCCTATCGATGCGGTGACCGGCCCTCTCGACCTACTCTACTGCCCCGACTTCGTTCTGCCTCCCACTAGGCGGGCAACGAGGACTGTGGTCACCGTGCACGACCTGTCGTTCCTTCGCTGGCCCGAGGCCTACGTCGCCCCACTGCGGCGGTATCTGGAGCGAGTCGTGCCTCGAAGCGTGACCCGGGCCGACCTCGTTCTGGCCGACTCGGCCCACACCCGCTCCGATATCGTCTCTCTGCTGGGCGGCCAGCGCGGCAAGGTCAGGGTGCTGCTCAGCGGGGTAGACCCCCGCTTTCATCCCGGATTCGAGGTGGGCGATCGCGCCCATCTCCAGGCCTTCTACGGTTTCGGCGAGCGCCCCTACGTGCTGTCGGTCGGCACTCTGCAGCCGAGAAAGAACTACGTTCGCCTGATTCAGGCCTTCACCGCCCTCGACACCCAGACCCAGCTGGTGATCGCCGGAGCGCCGGGCTGGTTGTACGACGAGATACTGGCCGAGGCGGAGCTGCACGGGGAGCGGGTACGAGTCGTCGGTTTCGTCGACGACGCAGATCTGCCCCTGGCCTATCGGAACGCCGCTCTGTTCGCCATGCCATCACTCTACGAGGGTTTTGGCCTGCCCGTGCTCGAGGCCATGGCCTGCGGCGTCCCTGTGGTCTGCTCGAATACGTCGTCGCTGCCCGAGGTGGCAGGCGATGCCGCGCTGCTCATCGACCCCCTGGACATCTCCGCCCTATCCCAGGCCATGGCCCGCGCATTGGAGGACGAACGTCTGCGGCAGGAGATGGTCGCCAAGGGGCAGAAGCAGTCGGCCCACTTCACTTGGCAGCGCGCGGCCCGGGAGCTCCTCTGCTCATTCGAGCAGGCTGCCGGAGATGTGGACACATAGACAGTCGCTCCACCGTGGTTGTGCCGCCCCGCCGACGATGATATACTGCGCCACAATCCCCAGGAAATGATCGGTATGGCAAGATTGATGCGCTGTCTCTACTGCGGCCTGCTGCAGGATGAACCATCCGGCGTCAAGGCCTGCGCCCGCTGCGGAGGCGAGCTGGCCTTCGAAGAGAAGCCCCTTGCTCCCTCCTACGTCCGGGCGCAGATGGAGCTGGACCAGATAGGCGCCCCTGCCGACCGCGACGTGCAGCGCCACCTGGTGCTGACCATCGAGACGCCGCCGCAGGTCCCGGAGGGTGAGACTGCTCCCACGACAGCCGGCCGCGACCCACTGAGCCTGGCGGCTGTCATCGACGTATCGGGCTCGATGCGCGGCCCGAAGATCGACGCGGCGAAGGAGGCGGTGCGCCAGGCTATCAACAGGCTCCACGATGGGGACCTGCTGTCACTCGTCACCTTCGCCAGCGAGGTGAGCACGGCGGTGGAGCCAAGGGTTGTAGACAAGCACCTGCGGGCGGAAGCGACCGCCCTCGTCGGTCAACTGGTAGCCGGCGGTCAGACCGCCCTTTGCGGTGGGCTCGAGGCGGGCATAGCGGCGGCCCTCGCCAATCCTCATGAAACGAACCTGGTCCTGCTCCTCAGCGATGGCCAGGCCAACGTAGGCGAGCAAGACCTGGAGAAGGTGGGGGAGCGCGCGCTGAAGGCCCGCCGCCGCCGTATTACCACATCTGCGCTCGGCGTGGGTAGTGACTACAACGAAGCCCTGCTGGTCGAGATCGCCAACCAGGGCGGCGGACGGTTCTATCACGTCCTTCACGCCCACCAGATCGTGCCCTACGTTGCAGGCGAGCTAGGCGAGGCCAGCGCCATGGCAGCCCGGGAGGCCGTCATACGGCTGGTGCTGCCCAAGTCAGCAGGTCTCCAGCTCTTCTCCCCAGCCTACTCGATCAGCTCCGAGTCCGTCGTCGCGCTGGGCGATATCCCGGTAGACACTCAGCTCGAGGTAGTCCTACGCATACAGCTGCCTGCCCAGAAAGCCGGGGCCCGGCTGCCGATCGAGGGAATGCTGACCTACAAGTCGCCGGCCGGCAACGAGCTGAGCTCGCCTCTAAACGTAGTGACTCTCCGCTACATCCCGGCCGCGGAGTTCGAGATGGGCCACGGCGCGGTCGCCCCGGTGGTCCGGCGCGTGCTGGAGCAGATGAAGGCTCGCAGCGTGCTGACCAGGGCGCGCGCAGCGGCCGCTCACGGCCGGGCCCAGGCAGACGAGCAGGCGTCGCTTGGGCTTAAGGAAGTGCAAACGTACGCCTCTCTCCTTGGCGAGGAGGAGGCGGCGAAGTATGCCGCCCAACAGGTAGAGGCCTTCGCTCTTCTGGACGCCTCGCCGCAGGCAGCAAAGGCAATGGTCAGCAGCGCCTACAAGCTGCAGCGGGGAACGAAGTCGTTCGACAAGTAGTCAGCGCGATTCAACTCGGATCGCGGCCTGTGGAGGGCAGAACCAGCATGCGGCCGATCTACTCAAACAGGGGCAACTGGGAAGCAATGCTCGAAGGCGTGTACTTGTTCGACACCTCCGGGGAGTGGATCGCCTGGCTGGACGGTATCGAGGTCTACAGCCAATACGGCGAATACGTGGGCCACCTATCACCCGACGGCCGAATCCTGCGCAAGAAAGTCCCGGCCCCTCGCCCATTCCGTGCCCCTCCCTCGAGCCCGGGAAGGATGCGGCCTCCGGCGAACGTGCCATTGGCCCCGTCCTTCGGCGAGCTGCCCTGGGACCTGGTCGACGTATTCGAAGAGGACCCCGAGATCTTCTATCGCCTGCACACGAAGAGATAGACAGAGCACGAATGAGAGAAGCCGCCCGCTGGAACTGGGAGAACGCGATCGTCCTTGGCGGCCTGGGCTTGGCCATAGCCGGCTGTCTGGCACCTTGGGTCGATCACAGCGCGGCAGGGCTGGCTATGACCGGTCTGGAGCTGGGTGAGTTCGCCAAGTCGTTCCCGCACGTGATCCGGGCGTTTCTCTACGTGCCTTTCGCGGCGGCTCTGGTGGTACTGGCCATGGTCAGCGGGGAGACAATACGCACACGAGCCCGCCTTCTGGCGCCGCCCCTCTGCGCCGCCGTCCTCCTTGCCGCCGCCTTTCCGTACGCCTTCGTCACCTCGGCCTACGACGCCCTGACGGCCGGTTCGCAGTTCGTCGCCGACAGCCGCTACACCGCCCAGGCAGCGGTGGCAGTAGCCGGGGGACTGCTGGCGCTGCTGGCGCCGCTGGCCTGGCGCCTCGGGCCGCGGGCACGGGGAGGTATTCTCGCTCTGCTGGCAGCCGCAGGGGCGGGTCTTGGCTTGTGGCAGTACGCGGTGCTGTACCCGTCCGTGACGGCAGTGTATGGGAGGCCGGCTCAGGTGGGTTGGGGGGTCTTCGCCTGCGGGCTGGGCCTGGCGGCCGCAGCTGCCGCAGGCATCCGCCGGGCCGTCCAGCCCGGCGGATCAAACGAAGGCCAGGGCTAGACCTGCTGGATGCCCTGTGCGCGGCGGGCACGCGTGACCAGCACCAGGCCGGCCAGGCCATAGAGGGCGGCGGCAGCGAGGAGCACGGCCCGGAGTCCGACGTGGATTCCGAGAGCCATGGCCAGCGTCGAGCCCAGAACGGACGTCACCCCGTTCACCCCCCAAAGCCATCCTACCACCCCAGGCAACTCGGTCCCGGCCCAGCGCATTACAGTGGGGAAGGGCATTCCCATCAGCAGCCCTAGTGGAGCGAGGAGGGCCACGGCGACGGCCAGCCTGGCGCCCAGCACCCAGCCCGTCGTCGCTGTCAAGATCCAGGGTGCACAGACGGCTTGAGCGACGATCAGGCCCACGAGCAGTGCGAACACCCCGCGCATCCGCGGCGAGGTCGCCTCCAGGCGTCGCTGGGAATAGAGTCCCCCCAGGCTGCTGAAGAGAAGCAGCGAGAAGAGAACCACCGCCAGAGAGTAGACTGGCCGGCCCAGGTAGACAGACAGGCGCTGGATCGTGGGCATCTCGACGAGCATGAAGCCCGCGCCCAGCGCACCGAAGAAGACCAGGAGCCACCTCGGTGGACGGGCCAGGCCGCGCCTCCGGGCTGCCAGGCCGAGGGGCACGAGAATGAGGAAGGCCGCCATCAGAACGGTGATTGCAAGCACGCAGGCCAAGAACAGGATGGTCTCCCGTCCGTAGTCCTCCTGCGACTGCGTCGGCGGGTCGAGCAGGTCGCTGAACCGGAAGACGTTGAAGAAGAACGGCCGGTCATCCGTAGCCGGCGAGACGTCAAGCGGGTAGGCGGAGATGGCGGCAGATTGATCCTCGGCCTGGATGAATTCGCCGACCTTTGTGTCGACTCCCAGGCCGGGGGCGTAGAGGATGATGAAGTCGAGCAACTGCGCCTGCTCCTCCAGGGCGGCTACCTGCTCTGCAGTGACGGGGGCCCGTGTGAATATCGCGGTTCCCAGCCAGCCTACCAGGCTGTACGGCTTCTCCTGAGTCACGACGATCACGTGTTCCCGGGGGTCGTCCACGCCGGCGGAGGACCAGCCGGCCATGGCGGTCGAGGCCAGCCTGAGCATCTCCGCCGGATTCTCGGGGATGTACCAGCGGGAGACGGACAGCATGCCGTCGTCGGTCAGGTGGTCGTAGTAGGTACTGAACGCCTCCGCCGTATAGAGGCTGTTCTCCGAAAGCGCAAAGGCTCCGGAGCCGCCTGCTGCCCAGGTGTCGATCAGCGAGGCCTGGATGACGTCGTACCGCTCTGTGCTGCGGGCCACGAACCCTCGAGCGTCGGCCACAAAGACGCTGACGTCGGCCCGGTCGTAGAGATGGCCGGAGAAATCTCCGTAGGGCCCGCGAACCGCCTCGACGACGGCCGGGTTGACCTCCACTGCTGTCACGTGGGGAGCGCCTGCCGCCAGGGCCGCCAGTACGTCCCTCCCTCCGCCGGGCCCGATTACCAGCGTCGTCGGGCTCTCGGCGAGCCGGTATACGACCGACGTCAGATCGTAGTTCAGGAAGCCCACCTCACGGAAGTCGCTGTGGAACTCCTGGATCGGCGTGCCGGCTATGGCGTCGATGAGCAGCATGGCGTGCCCCAGCCAGATCTCCTTCTCCACGACCTGGTCCCAGGAGCTGGGGCTGACCGACCAGAACCAGGGGTACCCGGCGACCTCGTAGACGGTGACCATGGAGTGGGTGTTCCAGCGCTCATAGACCCGGGGAGCCTCCTCCAGGCCGGACATCTCGGTCGAGATCAGTATCAAGCCCTGCGCAGCGTTCCCCCAGATCACAACTACCAGGGCCGCCAAGACCACCAGAGGGGCCACGATTTGCTTGAGCCGGCCCGACCAGGCAAGTACCAGAGCAGAGATGGCGGCGAGTGCACCTGCTGAAAGTAAGGCACCAGCCCCACCCAAGGCCTCCAGAGACATGACGCTAACCAGGCATCCGGCGGCAGCGCCGCTCAGGTCCGCCCAGTAGACCCGGCCCGCGCTGCCGGACCAGGCCGAGAGGGTCAAGGAGACAATCAGCCCCGAAAGGAAGAAGGGGACGGTCAGATCAAGACAGATCAAGGCCAGCCACAGCACCTGCACGGCGGGCAGCCCTTCGCGCAGCTGATCGATACGCAGCGGGATATGGAGATACAGCAGGAAGGTAAGCGGTACGGAGACCGCCAGCAGCAGGGCCAGCCGTCCGATCCAGCGCCGAGCATTCTGCGGCTCAGACAGGCGGGGCAGGAAGTAGAGCACGGCCCCGGACACGGCGCTCCCGATCAACGCCAGGGAGATGGATAGGAAGGCGAAGTGATAGCGCATCATGACGGAGAATATGCGCGTCAGCACGATCTCCAGATTGAGCGTCGCCAGTGTGACGAGGAATACCCCGATGAGTTGCCGGCGCTCTACTCGCAAGGTTACCCCCTGGGCTGCTACTAGTGGCCCTCTTCAGCGCCATCGGATGGCCGCTGGCCGCGGCGATTGTACCACGGAACGGGAACCGGGCAAGAGAGCATCGGCTGCAGCCGCCTGCGGGCTCCGCAGGGTCGTCAGTGCCGGGCCCGGCGCGGCGGCTTGGCGACGGAGCGGCCCTTCCACGTCGCCCTTCCGGCAAGCGTGACCAGGAGCGAACGGGCGGCAAGAATCTGGACCAGCAGAATCGAGATTGGGTAGAGAGGGACCAGGTAGAGCGGGAAGTGAAAGCGGCGGTGGGAGACCGACCAGAGAGCTAGGGAGAGCACCATGGCCGCGATCGCCTGTGCAGGAGCGTACGAGGGCAGAGTGACTCCCGCCGCAAACAGGCCGAGTGTTGCGAGCGGCTGCCAGAAGGCGACGCCCAGCCAGAGCCAGACGAACGAGAAGAGGGCCAGCCTGTAGCCGAAGGCTCCCAAGAGATTCTTGCTGAAGCCATCCCGAATCTCGGTCCAGCTCCTGTACATGCGGCAGCGCAGACGGTCCCCTCCGTCGACCAGCCTCCAGCGCAGGCCGTGGTACTTGATCCGGCGCGCCAGGGCGATATCGTCGACCACGTCCTGCCGGACTGCAGCATGTCCGCCAACCTGCTCGTAGGCCGAGCGCCGGAAGAGCATGAACTGCCCCACCGCGGCCGCCAGCGACGGAGAGCGCAGCCGAAAGGCGATGCCCAGGGGCAGGAAAGCAAAGAAGCTCCAGGGCAGTACGGGAAGAACGAGCTTCTCGCTCCAGGTGACCACCTCTTGGCGCGGCATCGCGGACAGGAGATCCGCCTTCTCGGCAGAGAGAGCGGCAACCGCGGCCGCCAGCGCCTGTGGGTCATGGACGGTGTCTGCATCAGTGAAGAGAAGCAGGTTGCCGCTCGCCGACTTGGCCAGCTGGTGGCAAGCCCAGTGCTTTCCCAGCCAGCCGGCCGGCGGCGGCTTTCCCTCGATCGCGTACAGCCTGGGCTCACGCCCCGCCAGGTCGGCAGCCAACGCAGGGGTCCGGTCGGTCGACTGGTCGTCCAGGACGATAACTTCGAAGTCGGGGTACTGCTGGTCCAGCAAGGACCGCAGGCAGCGCTCGATGCTCCTCTCCTCGTTCCGGGCGGGAACGAGCATGGACACACGCGGCAGGGCTGCCAGCGGGCAGTACGTTCCCAAGCGCCGCAAATAGTGGAGGTTAGTCACAGCAATGAGGAGAAGCAGGGCGACGAAAGCCACCAGGCCAGCCCCTTGCCACTGCCAGAGATCGCTCAACCAACTCTCCCAATCAGTCCACTCAGCCAGCGTCGGAGCCGGATTGGCTCGGCTAGCCCCTGACTGTGCGTCCACACCAGCACGGCAATGTTACCCAGGCAAATCGCCGGCAGTACGGGGCCACAGCGCATCAGCATAAGGTGAGCAAGCAGGCCAGACAGGGCCAGGACCACCGTCCACGCGTCGCCGGCCTGGACAGCGGTCAGCAGGCCCAGCAGCAGCCCCAGAACGATGGGCCCCTGGCCGAGCGTCAGGCCGGTCCATATGCCGAAGGTCACCGCCACAGACTTGCCGCCGCGGAAGCGAAGAAAGGGCGAGAAAGCGCTGCCCAGCACCGGAGCCAAGGCCACGGGGACGAGCGACCAGCCGCCGACGCCGGCCACGAAGTAGGCGAGGGCAACGGGTATCACACCCTTCAGGTAGTCGAGCAACAGCGCAGGCACTCCCAGCTGCCAACCTCCGGCCCGCCAGGCATTCGTTGCCCCGGGGTTGCCATCCCCGTAATCCCGCACATCGATGCCCTGCAGCAGCCTGCCCGCCCAGAGAGATAGGGGCAGCGATCCAGCCACGAGACCCAGGATGGTGAAGGAGATCGTCACGGCTGACCTCCGGTCCCATCCGCTGGCCTGCCATCTCTGGCCTCGCGCTCCCGCCCTCGGCGCACGGGAACGGGGGCACGGCGCTTGCTCTCCTGTGACAGCACGAGGACGACCCCGAATACAAGCAGCGTAGTCGTCAGCAGGAAGAACATGAATTCCTCGAATGGGAGCACCGAGCCCAGCAGCAGGTTCAGTGACTGCTCCGGGGCAACCGCCCATATGCCCTGGGAAATGGCAAGCGCATCCGCCGCCGAGAGAAAGAGGGTAGCCGGCACCAGCACAAGCGCGATGAGGCGGCGCCAGTGCCAGAGTACGTCGGCGCCGAAGGCCAGCTGGCCTATGATCGCGGGAAGGGCCCAGACCAGCTCCAAGGCTAGATAGGTGGCCGGCTTCCAGCCCGAGAGAAGCGCGATCAGCGAGGCCAGCCACACAGATCCGGCCACAGCGGTTGCGCCGCGGCGCAGGCGCGGATCGGCGGAGACCGGCCTCCCTTCGTCCGGCACCCTGCGCGCCAGCATGGCCAACCACAGGCCGGCGAGGAGCGGTTGCAGCGCGAAGAAGATGTATTCCTCCAGTGGCACCCAGCCGAGCGTGATCCCGGCCACCAGGCGGGGGTCATACCCCCAGACGCCGGTTGCCACCAGGTAGTTGTCCCAAGGGGTCGTGTAGAGGACGGCTACGACGGCGTGCGCCGCCAGCGCTACCCAGAGCGGCCAGGCCTGCAGACTCCGCGGCAGGCGACGGCCGCGACGCATGTCCCGTACGCAGACCAGTCCGAGCAGCGCCAAGGGCATGGCCAGGAAGATCGCCAGAAAGCCGAAGTACGTCATAGCACCCCTGCACAAGAAGACTTCACGATCTGGGGGAGACCTGCGCTGCAGAGCGCCCTGGGCAAACAGCGACCCACCGGCGGAATCACTCGCCTGAGCATGCCTGCTCCTTGCCCGAGTCGGTCCCATCCACCAGGTTGTCCAGGCAGGGCTGGAACATCTTCTGCTCCATCAGATAGGGCTGCTGGAAGCGAACTACCCGGCCGGCCGCCAGACCGGTCAGCGTGCTGGAAGGGACCTTGCTCTCCCGATAGCGCTCCAGGGTCTGCACGAAGTGCCGCTTCTCCGCTCGAGCAGGCTGCTTGGAGAAGTGGCCCAGCCCGTGCTGCATGACGTTGATCCTCGACGTGCAGCGGGCGGGCCGGGAGAGCGCGGACTGAAGATGATGCTCATAGTCAAGCACCAACTCGGACAAGGGGCGCCTCTCCTGGTGGGCCGCCAGCCTGCCCAGCACCCGCAGCTCCGTCTGGCTGTAGGCCATCAGCAGCAGCTTGTTCCTTGCCTGAGGCTGGAGCAGATCCTTGGCTTGGCCGGACTCCCGCACCTGGCGGAAGGCGGCCAGGGTCAACAACCTGGTAGGGAAGTGATGGCGAATCCTGTGGTTCCTGAGCCGTCCCTCGTTCTCGACAGCTAGATGAGAGAAGCGTTGGGTAACGGCACCTCCGAAGAAGCCGCTCCCCCTCCACTTGCCGGCGCCCTTTCCATCTTCGGAGTAGGCCCGCACGTCGTTGATCCCGCACGATGGGGAGCGGTTCTTCAGGACAAAGCCATCAACCGGCCCGAGCGACCGGAAGAAGCCCTCGACGTACTCGGTCGTGCGGCTGGTGATGCCGACCCCGGTGTCGCTCTGAATGAGCCGCGGCTGGCACCCAGCAGCGACCACGCGGCTGGGTCTGCGCCCCGCCCCGAGTTCGATCTCCGCCGCCGGCCATACCGTCCGGTAGCGCACGTGAGGCTTCATCCTCTCCGCTAACGCGTCCGGGATCGTCTCCCCGTTGTAGCGGCAGTGATCAAATGCCAGATACCTGCGCACGACAACGACCGGAATGGCGAACGGCTGTTCAACCAAGCCCGCCCCCTTCCGAGCGCCAGGCCAGCAGAACGAATACGCCCATGGCCACGAATCCGCAAAGGGCCGGGCCAGGCAGACCCCAGAAGATGGCCAGCCCCACCGTCTCCAGAAGCCAGGTCAGCCCGTATATGAGTACCAGGCCCTGTGAGCGCAGCGGGGCCGGCCGCACGCCGGCTGTGATCAAGGCACTGCCGACAAGCCAGCCCAGGTAGTTCTGTAGAGGTATGCCGAAGTAGGCACCGGGCTCGTCCCATACCCATAGGTTCCACTCCACCATCTGCGGGTCAAGGAACAAATCCCAGGCGGTGAAGGCAACCGCCGCTACCAGGGCAAACCGAATGGCCCGGCAGCGGCGGCACAAGGCGCTGGCCACGGCCCAGGCCGGTGGCAGCATCATCAGCCAGGCCAGGGGAATCAGTACGGGAACGTGCGCCAGCTGGGGCTGAAGCCGGCCGGTGTAATGGTAGCTCCCAAAGGGGAAGCCGGTCGCCGATCCGACAGCCTCCAGGCCCCAGGCCAGCACGGCCACGGTCACGACGGCCAGCGCCACCCGCCGCCTTTGCCACGCCCGTGCCAGAATAGCCAGAGAAGTAGCCGCCTGGAGCAGCACACTCAAGGCAATGTTGGTATAGAGAGCAGCATCGCCGAAGGCCAGGCGGGTAAAGGGCATCGAGAGCTGGAGCAGCACCCAGGCAACCAGCAAGCTGCGCGGCCCGCCGCGCAGCTCAAGCCACGTCTGGCGAGCCGCTGCTCTCCAGCTGCCCATGAGTCACACAGCCCTTGCCGTTCGTTGATCCAGCGTAGCGGTTCTGCGGGCCTCCTGGCGCTTCAGCAGCTCCCCTGAGCGACCGGCGCGTAGCTCAAGGTCCGGGATCGCCACCAGATACCCGGCAGGAGGCTGGCCTTCTGCCAGCCCTTGACATAGACCCTGCGGTGGAACACGTCGCCGTCACTCTCACGGATCTCGTACAGGATCGCTCTGTAGAGCTCGGCCGCGGCGGCGATAGCGAAACGCCCATCTGGCGCCAGGTGCGCTATCCCCGGCAGGGCCTCCGCGTAGAGACGGCAGGCTCGTGAGATCTGGAAGCGCATGAAGGCCAGCCAGCGATCGTCTGCCCGGCGTTCCGCTATGTCCTGTTCGCCCAGACCGAAGGACTCGAGCTCCTCCAGAGGCAGGTAGAGCCGCCCGGCAGCCCAATCCTCTCCCACGTCCCTCAGGATGTTGGTCAGCTGCAAAGCGACACCCAGGCGGACCGCAAAGGGAACCGCCTCCGGCCCGGTGAAGCCGACGATGTGCATGGCCATCAGGCCGACCGTGGAGGCGACACTGTACGCGTAGTCCGCCAGCTCGTCAAAGCTGGAATACCTCTGGTGATTCAGGTCCTCCGCAACGCCATCAATGAGCTGCACGGCATACTCTACAGGAATGGCATGGCGCGCCATGGTGTGAGACCAGGCAAAGGCTACCAGATCGTCCTCCGGCGGAACAGGACCGAGGACCTTTCCGCGCCAGGCGTTCAGCACATCACGGGCGTCGCCGCTAGCGCGGTCCACCAGGTCGTCCGTGACGCGGCAGAAGGCGTAGAGTGCTCGGATAGACCGGCGGGTCTGGGCAGGGAGAAGGGAAGAGGCCAGGTGGAAGGTGCGGCTGTGCTCCTTGGTGACCGCTGCACAGTGCGCGAGGGCACGCTCCAGCAGCAGGCTCTCGTCGGCCGCCGACCCGGTGTCACCGGTGTGGACAGAGGCTCCGGCGCACAGGGGTTCATAGGCCCGGCTGAGGAGCTTTTCTTCCCAGCTGTACGTTTCGATGTCCATGCGGCGCTCCGAGCTGGCGCGAGGTACCTCTCGACTAGAGCCCTTGCTCTCTGGCAATCCTCTCCGAGACCAGGCGCGCGCTCAACAGCACTATGGGCACGCCCGTACCAGGATGCGTGCTGGCACCCGAGAAGTAGAGGTTCCGGTAGCGGCGATGGCGGTTCTGGGGCCTGAGGTAGCCGACCTGGAAAAAGCCGTGCCCCAGCCCGAAGGCAGCGCCCTTCGCCAGGTTGAACATCTCCTTCCAGTCGAGCGGCGTGTAGGCCACCTCGAACTTGATGTGCTGATCGAGATTGCGCATGCCCATCTGGCCGAGCTTCTCCAGCACAGACTTGCGGGCGCGGGCCTGCAGAGCGTCCCAATTCTGCTCAACACCCTCTTCCAGGTGGCCGACGGGTACAAGCACCATCAGATCGTCACAGCCCGCGGGCGCCGCGGCAGGGTCGGTTCGATTGGGGACGTGGATATAGAAGCTGGGCGATTCCGGTAAGGTGTGATCCCTGAAAATGCGGTCGAAGCTGGCCCGGTAGTCGCCGCGCAGCCAGACGTTGTGGTGCTCCAACAGCGGGTAGGAGACGTCAGTTGCCCAGTAGAACATCAGCGTGGAGCAGGTATAGTTCTTCCGCCGTAGCCTTTCCGCCTGCGCCGTGTCTGGAAGCAGCCTCTCGTAGACGTAGGGAAGGTCCGCATTAGCCACGACGATATCCGCCCCTATGCGCCCACCGTCCTCGAGAACGACGCCGGTGGCCCGGCTGCCTTCGAGATCGATCCGGGCCACCGGTGATTCGTACACGAACTTCGCCCCGTGTGACTCGGCTATCGCTACGAGCGACTCAACGATGCGATACATCCCCCCCATCGGGAACCAGACGCCATCAGCCAGTTCGGTGTACTGGAGCAGCGAATAGGTCGCCGGAGCCTCGTAGGGGCTCAGGCCCAGGTACATGTTCTGGAAGGTGAAGGCCGCCCTGAGGCGGGGATCGTCGAAGCGGCGGCTGATGCTGTCATAGTGCTTCACCAGCGCCTTGAGCTGGAAGAGCAGAGGTAGGTTGCGCAGGCTGAAGTACTGGAGCAGGTTGTAGAAGTTGCGGCCGACAAAGCGCTCGAGAGACATCCTGTAGTGCTTGTGGCCTTCGAGCAGGTTCTCCAGGAAACCGGTGAACGCGCCGGGCTCGATCTCCTCCAACTGCGCCTGCATGCGGTTGATGTCCGCCGTGAGCACCAGCTCCAGGCCGTCATCGAAGCGCACGCGGTAGGTAGGGTCTACGCGGCGAAGGTCGAGATGATCCTCCATACGCTCCCCCAGCGCCGCGTACGTCTCGGAGAACACCTCCGGCATGAGCAAGAGGCTGGGGCCCACGTCGAAACGATGGCCGTCGCGGACGATCTTGTTGCAGCGGCCGCCCGGCTCGGCGCGCTTCTCGACAACTGTCACTTCGTAGCCGCTGCGCGCCAGACGGCCAGCTGTTGCTACGCCGCCAACCCCCGCCCCGATCACCAGCACAGATGGCATGGTCCCGCCTCCATGTCGAGGGTGCGCAAGAGAACCCCTTGTTGACTGTTGTGCTACCCTACTATTCTGCCACAGTGTGCGCGGCGTGTCAAGAGCACCAGGACATGTCCTCTTCCTCGGGGATTCTGTAGTCAGACGGCCGCCCGTGTTTCTCTACCCGGTCGTACCTGGAGCCTCCGGCGTGGAAGTGGACGCTGATGGGCGCGCTGTCCAGATCGGGATGCGTCTCGAAGAGCCGCCGATCACCATACCGGAGGGTCTCCAGAACGAGCGGTAGGTGGCGCCTGAAGATCGCATCGCGCCAGCCCGCCGTGCCGATGACCAGACCACCGCTCACGTGAAGGTGAACATGCAGCTCAGGGCAACCCGCCCGGACCCGCCACTCAGCGAGAACCTCGTCCCGCATCAGGCGGGTGTAGAGGCCGGAGATCTGCTGCTGGTCGAAAGAGGCTGCTATCGTCAGAGAGAACTGCCCTGTCCGGTCTGAGTGGGTCAGTGTGTAGCAGCGAGGCACGACGGGACCCTCCTGCTCAGTCCCCTTGAACACGGTGTGCAGTCTCTGCACCTTGAGGTGACTCACAGGCTTTCTCCCGCTCCTCTGCCGCGCGCTTCTGAGGGAGGGTCTGAATACTCAGGGCTTCCGATCGCCGAGCATCCCGCACAGCAGCTCCGCCTGGTCCTGCGCATCCTGCAAGGCATTGTGCGTCAGCTCTCTGCCGTCCAGGTAGCGGGCGCCCACGTAGCGCATCGTCGTCTCCGACCAGGGGACGCCGGCTACGCCCATATACAGCGCTTTCAGGTCCAGGGCCGCGTGGCCGAACGGATTGTGGCCCAGGAAGCGATGGAAGTAGTCGCAGACGAACATCCAGTCGAACGGGGCATTGAAGGCGACGAAAACCGGCTGGCGGCCGGCTGGGATCTCTTCCGCCAGCCAATCGGCAAACCGCTGCATGGCTTCGGCCGGGGGCAGGCCGGTATGCGCCAGCTCCTGCAGCGAGAACTGGCTGACGGTCAGCGCCGACTCCGTCGCCTTGTCGTTCAGCGGCTGCAGCTCAACGTAGAAGGCGCGCTCTGGATCGGCCACCAGGCAGGCGCCGATCGAGAGGAGCGAGTACCGGCCCGGATTCGGCCCGGCCGTCTCCACGTCTACCGAGACGAAGGTCTCTATCTCTTCTCCGGCAGATGACATACGGCAACAGCTCCTAACTGGCGCTCTTGGAACGGGGCGCCTATACCAGCCTCTATGCGAGGGCTCCTGCCTCCTGGTTGCCGGCAGGGCTCGGTCGGACCATCACGCTTTCGCTCTTGCCTGGGCAAACGCAGCGAGGGGCCGCTCCCGGACCCAGGTATGGTCGACGATCGGCGCTGGATAGTCCCGGCCGATCAAACAGCCGCCAGCACGCAGGAGGCTGCCCGGCCCCGCAGGCCGGAATCGGGGGAACGGACGCAGCCCAGCAGGAAGTCCCTCCGTGCCTGGGCCGCGGGCACGCTCTCCGCATCCGGTGCCGGCAGCACGAGCAGGGCTACTACGTGGCCTGCCTCCTTGAGGGCCGCGTTCAGACCCGCGTCACCGAACAGGCGCGGCTCCCGTCGTCCCCACCACAGCGCCACCGCCAAGCCCGAGCCGCCCTACTGCTCCACGTCGACCCAGACGCTGCCGCCCTCCACCTTGGCGGGGTAGACCCTCAGCTGCTTCTTCTTGCGCAGCAGCCCGAGGAGACGTCCCACCAGCGGCGGCCGGGGGGTCCAGCTCTGGACCTCGCCGCTCTCGAGCCGGAACGAACTGCCGTGCCAGGGGCAGGTGATCAGCCCGTCGTCGCTCACTTCGCCGCGGGCCAGACTCGCTCCCATGTGAGGGCAGGTGCTGTCGACGGCGTAGACCTTCCCCTTCAAGTTGACAAGCAGTATCTTCTGACCGCCTACCTGCACTACCTTTCGCTCGCTGTCTCCTAGTCCTCTCGCACTAAGTGCTTTGACCCAACTCATGGCTACCCTCCCCATATCATCGATCCAGCAGGTCCTCCAGCGCCCCGGCCGCCCGCGGGAAGCGGAAGGCGAAGCCCTGTTCCAGCAGGCGACCGGGCACCGCTCTTTGCCCATTGAGAACGACGCTGCTCATCTCACCCAGGACCAGACGGAGTGCGAAAGCCGGAACGGGCAGGAGTGATGGCCGGCCCGCGGCGCGCCCCAAGTCCCGGGCGAACTCGGCGTTGGTCAGCGGATTCGGCGCCGCCACGTTGAACGGCCCGCTCGCCCCGTTGTCCAGCAGCAGGAAACGTATCGCCCGGACCTCGTCCGTCACGTGAATCCAGGGCATCCACTGCTGCCCCCCGCCGAGCGGCCCGCCCACGAAGAACCGGAAAGGGAGCATCAGCAGCGGCAGGCCGCCACCCTCCGTCGAGAGCACCGTCCCGGTTCGGATGATCACTCTGCGCACGCCCATCGGTTCGACGGGCGCGGTCGAAGCCTCCCACTCGACGGCTATCCCGGCCAGGAAACCCGTGCCTGGAGGAGTATCCTCACGCACGATCTCCGAGCCGCGAGGGCCATAATAGCCCGTGGCGGAGGCCTGGATCAGAACCCGCGGCTTCGCCCTGGCGGCCTCGACCGCCTCCACAACGGCCGCCGCCGAGTCCAGGCGGCTCCGGAGTATGCGGCGCTTCTTCGCCCCGGTCCAGTACCCCAGGAGGGACTCGCCGGCCAGGTTCACTATGCCATCGGAGCCCTCCACCAGGTAGCCCCAACCGTCCGCCGAGCGTGCATCCCAAGCGGCGACGGTGACGCCTTCCGGCGGCTGCGCCCGTTCGGGACTGCGACTGAGAACGATGACGCTGTGTCCGTCCGCGGCCAGATCGGCCGCCAGCGACCGGCCGATCAGACCGGTGCCACCGGTGATGATGACGCGCACCGGAATCCTGCCCCTGGTTCCCCCGCTTGACGATCAGTGGCGCCGGCAGAGTGGCCCCCGCCGAAGCCAGGGGCTGTGTTCACCCTCACGGCATGGCCTCGATCGAATCGAGGAACTCGCGTACGTCCGGAATACCCAGCAACTTCTCCTTGAAGAAATCGTTCACCAGCCCTTCCACCGTCGCCCGCGAGTCGGCGATTAGCGGGGCCCACTCCTCTCCCAGGTCGACCCGGCCAGTGATGTCGTCCCGGAGCTTGATCAGGGCCATCACCACCTCTGTCTCCTGTGGCCCCTCGGTAGTATCCAACACGTCCCGTATCAAGCTGTCCGTCTGCCGGACCAGTGTCTCCCGGTCGATCGACGATTCGCTCTGGGCGGCGTCGTCGATGGTATCGAGCAGCGACCAGACCTGGTAGAGCAGCGCGGCCGGCTCGTCGAACAGCTCGCGGATCAGCGCCGCTGCCTGGTGGCGGCCGGTCAGCCGGAAGACGTTGTACATGCGCTTGGCCGCTTTGCCGTAGTTGACGTGCTTGTGCGTGTACTTGTAGACCTCGCCGGTGATCTGGCGCACGTACTCGTCCAGGGCCTGGGGCGAGACCTGCTGCGACAGTTTTGTGAACAGCGGTACGGACTCAGCCTCCAGGTAGACCTCCTGGAAGTAGGGGTCGATGAACCCGTCGAGCGGGGTTATCGAGCCATCCGGTGCCTCCCACGTCACGTCCAGCATGTTGCTGGCGTTGACCACGCGTCCCAGCTCGGGCTCGCTGATCACCCAATCCATCTTGCACCAGCCTGGGTCGAGGCAGCCGTACTCCCACTCCACCTCCCAAGGCTCGCCGGTGGCGCGGAAGACGGACATCTTGCCCTCCTTAACCTCGTCCGCGTCCCAGGAGATGGGCGAGCCGGCCTTGATTGGCTTGCCGGCCTTGACCACGTCCGATTTCCAGGTGCCGAACTTGATCTCGATGAGCTGATAGCCCGGGCCCTCGTACTTGTCCAGCGCCTTGTCGCGCATCAGCTTGGCCAGCATACGGCAGGCCTCTTCCCGCGTGTCCGCCTTGATGTTGACCCGCTCGAAGTAGTCGGCGTCGCCCGGATAGCGCTGGATCACACCCTGCGCAGCGCTGCCGGCCAGGCTGACAGCGGTCTCGATGTTGGGGAGATCCGGCAGCTGCACAGTATCGGCGATGCGGCGATACCGTTCCAGCGTGCCTTTGTCGAAATCGAGAAGTGTGATCTCGTGGCCATAGATGCCGGAGCTTTCGTCCATCTCCCAGTCCATCGCACCGGAGGCGGCCATCGCCGTGAGCCATTGGGCGACGTCCGTCTCGTCGACCTCTACGCCCAGAGCGCCGGCGGTCTTGATTATCTCCTCGACCTCTTCGTCGGCCTTCTTTCGCTTCTGCGCGGCAACATCCTGTTCCTGCTCGATCTCGCTCTCGGCTTGCTTCTTCTTCGCCATCGTATTCCTCCGTAGCCAAGTGGGCCGGTCTACGGCCCCGGCCCTGCCGGATGGGCTCCTAGCTCTCGCCGCCCGGCGCTGCGACCGACCGGCCATCCTCACCATAGAAGAAGTACATCTGATCCAGCGGCAGGTCCACCCCCACTTCCTCGCCGACGCTCGCCGGCTCCTCAAGTGAGGCCGCGACTACGAAGAGCTCGTGTCCTGATCGTACGTGAATCAGCTTCCTCCTCTGCCCGAAGTCGGGCTCGATCACCTCGACGGTGCCCCGTATCATTGCGCAGCCGGGGCATTCGTCGCCGCCTTGGTGCATTCTGGCCGCCTCCGGCCGCACGCCCAGGATCACGGCCTCCCCGCCCAGACCCTGCGCCCTGAGCTTCTGCGGGAGAGCAACTGAAGCCTCCCCGATGCGAAAGGTGCCGTCCGGCGCCGGCGCACCTTCGAAGAGGTTCATTGGCGGCCTGCCGAAGAAGCCGGCAACGAAGGCGTTCGCAGGGTTTTGTCGCAGTTCCTGATAGGTCCCCACCTGCTCGATCCGTCCAGCTCGCATCACTGCGACGCGATCGCCCAGGCCGATCGCTTCCACCTGGTCGTGCGTGACGTAGATTGCCGTGATGCCAAAGCGGTGCAGCAAGCGCTTGATCTCAGCCCGGGTTCCGTGGCGGAGCTTCGCGTCCAAGTTGGAGAGAGGCTCGTCGAACAGGAAGAGCTGGGGCTGGCGGACGATGGCCCGGCCGATGGCCAGGCGCTGCTGCTGCCCTCCAGAGAGCTTGCCGGGCTTTCGGCCAAGGAGCTCGCGGAAGCCAATGCCCATGACCTCAGCGGTGACCCGAATGCGCTCCTCCGCCTCCTCGTCTGGAGCGTGCCGCACCTTGAAGTAGAAGGCCAGGTTGCCCTGGCCCTCGAAGTGCGGATAGAGAGCGTAGCTCTGGAAAACCATTCCGATATGCCGGTCGCGGACCGGCACACCGGTCACATCCCGATCGTCGTAGAAGACCCGGCCGGTGAAGTCGTCCTCGAGGCCGGCGACCACCCGCAGCAGGGTGCTCTTACCGCACCCGGTCGGCCCCACAACGGCCAGAGTGGTGCCATCGTCGATGGTCAGCGTAACGTCGTCGAGAGCGGCGACCGGTCCGCCCGCCGCTGGGTTCAGATCCTCCCGGGCGGCTACTCGCTCGCTGAAAGCTCGATCCGCGTGGCTGGCCGGCCCGCCCGGCACGAAGGAGGCCTTATCCGCGGGGCGGTGCGCCGGATAGATCTTGCTGACGTTCTGCAGCCGGATGGAGGACACGGCTTCTCCTGGCCTGGGGAATCACGGTTCCGCTGTCGCCAGCACTATATCAGAACTGCAATCGGGTGTCAATCCGAGCGCCGCTGCAGCAGCCGCTGGCAGGGAGCGCTCGCAGCATAGAGAGGCCACCTATCCCCGCGGTTCAGGGACAGGTGGCGATTAGCTCGGCAGCAGACCCGCTCCCTGGTCAGGCGCCGTACTTGGCCAGCCTGCCGGCATTGGCCACAGCCAGGGGCAAGAGGTCCACGTGGTGGATGTGGCCAAGCCCTCCGGCCATGCAGGGCCGCTCACCAAACTGGGAGACGCCGTCTGGGCGGATGTAGCGGGACCACAGGAGCACGGGCAGCTCGTGCCAGCTGTGCGCCTTCCAGACCGCGGGCGTGGAATGGTCGCCGCTGATGATGATTACGTCCGGCTCCAGAGCGAGCATGTCCGGAAGCACCTCGTCGACGTGCTCGATCACCTTCGCCTTGGCGTCGAAATCGCCATCCTCGCCCCGGCTGTCGGTCTTCTTGACGTGGAAGAAGAAGAAGTCGTAGTCGGCCCAGTGCTTGGCCAGGGTCTCGACCTCCGATTCGATGGTCTCGCCGGTCTCCAGAACGTCCATCCCGGCCAGTTTCGCCACTCCCCGATACATCGGATAGGTGGCGATCGCACCACAGCGGAGCTTGTAGATCTCCACCATGCCGGGCAGGCCCGGGTCCTTGGCGATGCCACGCAGGTTGCAGCCGTTGGCCGGCGACTCATCGGCCAGGAGCTTGCGCGCCTCGGCCATCCACCCGTTCAGCAGCTTTGCCGTCGGGGCGGCTTCCGGACGGAGCGGCTCGACAGGCAGCGGCGCCTTGCCCACCTGTTGAGGATCGGTCTCCGTGAGCCCGTCCTCCAGCCCTTCGCCTCGCAGAACGAGGACGAAGCGATACTCCTTGACCGGCTCGACGAAGGTCTCCATCCCCGGCAGCGAGATCTGCCTGAGCTTCTCGCACAGCCGGGCGCCGACCTCTGTGGGAATGCGGCCGGCTCTGCGATCGGTGATCAGCCCGGTGTCCGGGTCGATGGTGCAGAAGTTGCCCCGTGCGGCCAGGTCCTGGCGCCGCAGATCGAAGCCGATGCCCAGCGCCTCCAGCACACCGCGGCCGATCTCGTATTCTAGGGGGTCATACCCGAAGAGGGCCAGGTGGCCCGGCCCGCTGCCCGGCGTCAGGCCGGGAGCGACCGCCGTGCTCATACCGCAGATCGAGCGCGCTGCGAGCGCGTCCAGGTTAGGTGTGTCTGCTGCCTCTAGCTCGGTGGCACCATCGGGCGTGGCCGGCAGGCCGCCGAGGCCGTCCAGCACGAGCAGCAGGATCTTCGTTTGCCCCTCGATAGATAGGGACTTCATCAGGTTCAGGTCGCCCATTTCGCTCCCTCCAGATCGAGTTCCGGCGGCCGGGCCAAGCCGCGCTCGGCAGCCGTCTATGCGCGCCGACAGACAAGTAGGCAAGGGGGAGTCCCCTTGCCTACTAGTCTACCACCGGTTGAGGCTTCCGTCTAGCGGATAGCCATCTCCGTCTTTCTGTCGAAGAGATGCATGCGGTCGAGATCGAAGACGACACCAGCCGTCGAGCCGACCGTCGCCTTTGTGCGGGGATCGTACCGCCCCATGAGGATGTTGTTGTCGGTGACCAGGTAGACGTAGACCGCGTCGCCCATCAGCTCGGTCAGGTCCACGCGGGCCTCGACCAGAGCCTTGCTGATCCCGGGCGGCGCGTACTCGGGGTCGTGCGTATCGTCCGGGCGAATGCCGACGATGACCTCCTTGCCCATGAACGGGCGGGCCGCCGCGGCCTTGCTGTCCGGAACGTTGAGCACGAAGTCCCTGCAGTCCACCGCCACCTTGCCGGACTTCTCTATCAGCACACCGTCGATGAAGTTCATCGCCGGGCTGCCGATGAACCCGGCGACGAACACGTTCGCCGGCTCCTCGTAGACGACCTGCGGGCTATCGAGCTGCTGCACCACACCGTCGGTCATGACGGCGATGCGCGAGCCCATCGTCATGGCCTCGGTCTGGTCGTGGGTCACGTAGATGAACGTCGCACCCAGCGTGTGGTGGAGCTTGCTGATCTGGGCACGCGCCTGAACGCGCAGCTTGGCATCGAGGTTCGAGAGGGGCTCGTCCATCAGGAAGGCGGCCGGCTTACGCACGATGGCCCGGCCCACAGCAACACGCTGTGCCTGTCCACCGGATAGCTGCCTCGGCTTCCGGTCGAGCAGATCGCCGATGCCGAGCATGTCGGCGGCTTCCTTCACCCGCCGGTCGATCTCGTCCGACGGCGTCTTGCGCAGTTTCAGACTGAAGGCCATGTTGTTGTACACAGTCATGTGGGGGTAGAGGGCGTAGGACTGGAACACCATAGCGATATCCCTGTCCTTCGGCGGCACATCGATCACGCTACGGTCGCCGATGTATATGTCGCCCTCGGTGGGGTCCTCGAGGCCCGCCAGCATTCGCAGCGACGTGGTCTTGCCACAGCCGGAAGGGCCGACGAAGACGAGGAACTCCTTGTCCGGGATCTTGAGATTGAGGTCGTTGACCGCCACAACGTCACCAAACATCTTCGATACGTGCTCGTACGTAATGCTTGCCATCCAATCATACTCCCTTCAAAGTAGTGATCTGCTGCTCGTACTCCGACCCGTTACACCAACGATGCTGACCAGACTATGCCAGAACGATCCGCACTCCAGACTCGCTCAGGTCCCACAGAAACGACGACGGCGCCTCGCGGACGGTGACGACCACGTCAGCGTCCGAGGCGGGCGCGATGTGGGCAGCCGCAACTCGCCCCACGCGCTCAGGCTCGACCATGACAATGAGTCTCGAGCCGGTCTCCAGTATGGCCCGGGCCATCTCCGCCTGTGGCAGAGTGTCCACGGTCAGCCCACCGACCGCGCTGACCCCGTCCAGCTGGAGGATGACCTGATCGGCGCGCATACTGGCGAGCGCCTCCAATCCCAGCTGCCCGCCGAGCGCCAGTCGACGCCCATCCGCCTGGCCGCCGGTGACGATTAGCGAGTGCGGAGTATTGGCCGCCAGCCAGCGGGCCACGTCCAGCCCGTTCGTGATCACGGTCAGCCCGTCTCGCTCGGCCAGACAATGGGCCGCGGCCAGACAGAGCTCGCCAGGCCCGATATATACGGTCTCACCGTCGCCGACCATCGCGGCGGCAGCCCGGCCGATGCGAGCGGACTGGCTGCCGGCTGGGACACACGCCTCCCCGCTGGAGGCGGCTACCGCGCCTCCGTGCACGCGGCGCAGCCGGCCCTGTTGTTCGAGTGCCTGGAGGTCGCGGCGGACCGTCGCCGCGTTGACCCCGAACTCGGCCGCCAGCTCCGCCACGCGAACAGCTTCCCTCTCCGCCACCATCTGGGAGATGACGGCCCGTCTTTGGGCAGGCAAGCGCGGAGCCGGCCGCTGAGTCATCGGTTCCATTCTAGCACAAAGCATGCGACGTGTCAATACTATTTCGTGCAGCTGTGCGCACAAAACGCGCACAAACGCGCACAGCCTGGCCTGGACGGGCCGGGGGCGGCACGATCGATCTGCCCCGGGCAGTAGCCGTACCACCCTCGCTGGGCAGGGTGAGCTCTCTCGCCGCCGGCTCAGTTGCACGGGGGAGAGGTATATGCTAGAATCCACGCGACCTGCCGGGACGCGCACCGGAGGGTGGCGATGCGAGGCGACAGTGGCTCGCGTGATCGGATAGGATTCAGCCAGGCCCTGAGCTTCCGAGAGGCGGCGGTGCGGGGCCTGAGCATCGTCCTCGTCGCGCTCGCCCTGGCCCTCCTCGGCGCGTTCTCGACCGCTGCGGGCTCGTTCGCGCCGACGGCGCTCCTTCTTGCCGCGGCGCTGGCGGCCATAAACGGGCTGGGCTACAGCGAACTCTCGCTGCGCGTCACCAGGCCGGGAGGCGCCTACTCGCTTGTTCGTTCAGCCCGGGGAGGCGGCTGGCTCTCCTTCCTGACAGGCTGGGCGCTTGCGCTTTCCGGTGTGGGGCTCTGTGCGCTGCTGGCCCAGGCAGCAGGGCGTCAGGCAGCCTTGCTCTTCCAGAGTCTGGTCCATCAGCCTGCATCGGAGGGCCTGCTGGCGATGGCCGTCGCCGCCATCGTCGTCCTCAGTGCAGGTGTGTGGGCGCCTGGCAGGCGGCGGCTCTCGTTCTTCATGCCGCTGGTCTTCCTCGTGGTCGTTGCGCTGGTTCTGGTCGCTGCCCCCAAACTCGCTCCAGCCGAGGAGCTCCCGGTGCAGCCGGACTATGGGCCCATCGTAGCGCTTCTCCTGGCAGCCTTCGTGGGCATGGAGGAGATTGCCGGCCATCAGAGCGAGATACGCCGCCGCGTGGTTAACCTCCCCCGCCTCCTCATCGTCGTGCCCATTGTCGCCGGAGGGCTGGCCGCGCTGCTGGCCCAGGTATTGGGCCCACATAGGGCGGTTGTGCCCGGAGCGCCGCTGGTTCCGCTTGGCGAAGCGGCGGCCGGGGCCGCCGGACGGCTGGCGGTGCTGGCACTAAGCTTCCTGGCCCTGGCCGTAGCCCTGCGCCGCGCCGCTGCGCTGGTCGTCCGCCATCTGTTCGTCATGGGCCGGGACGGCCTGTGGCCCGAATGGTTTCAGCACGTGCATCCCCGGCGGCGGCTGCCAGTTCGGCTCGCCCTCCTCCTAGGCCTGCTCGTCCTGCCCGTCCTCTGGCTGCCCACCCCGCTTCTCGGCGGAACCACCGGACTCCTATATCTGGCCGCCCTGGTGGGCGTGAATCTCGCGCTCGTGCTCCAGCCGGCTGCCCCGGGCAGCAACGGGCCGACCGGCACTGTGCGGCCGCCTTTCCGGCTGCCGTTCCATCCCTGGGTGCCGGCGCTGACGCTGGCCATCGACTTGCTGGCGATGCTCGTGGCCGGGTTCGGCCCGATCGCCTCTACGTTGGTCTGCCTGGCGCTGGGCAGCGCGCTGTTCGCCGTCTATTGGCGGGGCCGGCTGGTCGAGGCTCAGGAGGGCATCACCGTTTTCCGACGCGCCGGCGAACAGCCCGCCAAGGCCGGCTTCCGGGTGCTGGTACCCGTCGCCGATCCCGCCTCCTCCGGCGACATCCTGCACATGGCAGGCCGGCTGGCGGAGTCGCGCGGGGGCGAGGCCCTGGCGCTGCACGTGGTCGTCGTTGCAGAACCGGTCCCTTTGGAGGCCGGCAGGCTTAGAGCCGCCGCCGAGCAGGCGCCCCTGGAGCAGGCAGTAGCCGAGGCGCAGGAGTCCGGCCTCCCGGTACACGCCGTCACCCGGGTCGCTCGCACCATCTCTCGGGGCATCCTGGACGCAGCTGTGGACGAGGCGGCGGACTTGATCCTGCTCGACTGGCAGAGGCCGCGCAGGGCGCGGACCGTCTCCCCCGGGCCGACGATCAGCGAGGTCATGCAAGATGCGCCCTGTGACGTGGTCGCCCTGAGCGCCGCGGGGTCGGGCTCGGCGCGCAGCCTGCTGGTGCCCACCGCCGGGGGTCCACACGCGCGGCTGGCGGCCCAGGTCGCCATCTGGCTGGCGCAGGCCTTGCAGGGGCGGGTGACCCTTCTCTACGTCCAGTCCGGCCCGGCTACCGACCAGCAGATGGAGGAGAATCGGAGGAGGCTGGC